>Ga0302229_10000574_pt1 | contig 28452 bp, 27 predicted proteins | sample II_Palsa_N1_3_FD_193518 | JGI IMG/M metagenome (GOLD analysis project Ga0302229, IMG submission 193518) | Peat permafrost microbial communities from Stordalen Mire near Abisko, Sweden - II_Palsa_N1_3 | ecosystem: Environmental > Terrestrial > Soil > Palsa > Peat permafrost | place: Sweden... | reverse complement strand
CGATGAGAACCAGATCCGCGAAAAGTACGGTACCAAGAATTTTCTGCTGGTCAGCAGTTCGCGTGCGCTCACTCCGTTCTACGTGGGGCCCGAGATGCTGGAAGCGTTCGAGGGATCCCCCGAAACCGTCGCGCGCGACGAGCGCTACGGACTTCAGGCGCGCGAGATGATGGTGTCGCTGCATGAGGTGATCGGGCACGGCTCGGGCAAGCTCAGCGGGAAGGGCGCGCGGATCTGATGGCGCTGTGGAACGTCTGGGATCCGAAGCTCAAGGAGCTTGACCTGATTGGCGATCAGGAGGAAGTGGCCAAGGCCATGTACGACGGCGCCGTGGAGGTGTCGCTGACGCAGCTGCGCTATGTGACCAAAGGCGACAGCCTCGAAGAAGACCACCTGCGCGACCGGCCGCTGATCGTCCGCTACGTCATGGATACCACCGGCGCCGTCGAACAGTACCGCCAGGACGGCAAAACCTATCTGCGTGTCACCGACTACGCGAAGATGCGCCAGGGCGTGGGTGTGCTGCTGGCCGAATTGATGCGCATCAAGGCCGAGGGTGATTACGATGCCATCAAGGCGCTGGTCGACAAGTACGGCACCCACTTTGATCCGGCGCTGCGCGATGAGGTCATGACACGGTTTGCGGTGTTGAATTTTCCGACGTATTACGCCGGTGTCTACTCGCGGCTGACGGCGCACCTCGACCAGGACGGCGGGGTGAGGGCAGTCACGCTCGAATATCCGCCCGATCCAGCGAGCCAGTATCTGGCTTTTGGTGCCGTGTACGACAAGGGACTCAACGATTCGCGGCTGGTACGATAGGGTGAATGAAATGGCGAACGCCTCCCGACTGGATCTGGCGCGCCCTCGTGTTCCTGCTGGCGCTGGGCGTGTTGCTGCTCATCGCGACGCACTGGACCGCCTGGGAAAGCGATGCGCATTGGCAGTCGACTGACGATGCCTATCTGCAGGCCGACCTCACGCCCATTGCCGCCAAGGTGGCAGGCTACGTGCGCAGCATGCCCGTGCAGGACTACGAGCGCGTGCGCGCGGGACAGCTGCTGGCTGAAATCGTCGATGACGACTACAAGGCCACCGTCGCGCAGCTGACGGCCGCTGTGGCGGCGGCGGCCGCACAGGTGGAAGCGCTCAAGGCACAGGCGCAGCTGCAGGATGCCAACGTGCAGGCCGCGCGCGCCTCGGTCGCTGCCATCGCCGCCAACGTCGATCAGAACGGACGCGATCTGGCGCGCCAGCAGCGTCTGCTGGAAACCGGCTCATCTTCCACCGAAGCCGGCGAGAAGTTGCAGACCGCACGCGCGCAACTGGCCGCGCAGCTGGATCAATCGCGCGCCCAGGCGAACGCGGCGGCGCGCCAGCTCGGTGTACTGGCCGCCCAGCAGACCCAGGCGGAGGCCGCGGTGGCCGCCCAGCAGGCCAATCTCGATCTGGCCCGTATCAATCTGGGCTACACGCGCATCCTCGCGCCGCAGGATGGCGTCATCAGCCAGCGGCAGGTCAAGCCCGGGCAATACGTGAGCGTTGGCGGGCAGATCACCACCCTGACACCGCTGCCGCATGTCTGGGTCATCGCCAATTTCAAGGAAACGCAGCTCACGCACATGCTCGTGGGCGACAAGGCGGAGATCCGCGTCGACACCTTTCCAGGACGCCGGCTGCAGGGTCACGTGATCGCCTTCGCCCCCGGGTCGGGTTCGCAGTTCGCGCTGCTGCCGCCGGACAACGCCACCGGCAACTTCACCAAGGTCGTGCAGCGGGTGGCCGTAAAGATCGATATCGATGATGCCAATGGGCTGGCGGATCAGCTGCGGCCGGGCCTCTCGGTAGTCGCGCGCGTCGACACGCGCAGCCGCAATCGGCCATGAGCGCGGCGGCGGCCACCCCGGGCGCCGCACCCGCGGCGCCTGCCGCGCCCGCTGCGGTACCGACGGCCATCCCGTGGCTGGGGCTGACGGCCGTGCTCATGGGCACCTTCATTTCCACCGTCAACACGCGCCTCTCCAGTTTCGGGCTGGCCGACATCCGCGGCGCGGTGCATGCCGGGTTCGACGAAGGAGCCTGGATCACCACGGCGCAGGGCGTGGCGCAGATGCTGATCGCGCCGCTGGCGATCTGGCTGGGCGGTGTGTTCGGTCCGCGCCGCGTACTGATGGAAGCGGCCGCGGCATTCGCGGTCATCTGCCTGGTCGAACCGCTGACAACCCAACTGCCCGTGCTGCTGCTATTGCAGTTCCTCGGCGGACTGGCCTCGGGTTTCTTCGTGCCGCTGACATTGAGCTTCGTGCTGCGGAACATGCCGCCGCGCGTGTGGGCGTACGGTATCGCGATCTACGCGCTCAATCTCGAGGTGTCGCTGAATGTCTCCGCCTCGCTCGAGGGCTGGTACGTCGATCATCTCTCCTGGCGCTGGATCTACTGGCAGAACGTGCCGCTCGCGATCGCCATGGCGACGTGTCTTGCCTTCGGCATCCGGCGTGAACCGATCAATCCGAACCGGCCGCCGGCGGACTGGTTCGGGTTCATCTCGGGCGGCCTGGGCCTCGGACTCATCTACGCCGCGCTGGATCAGGGCAATCGTCTCGACTGGACCAGTTCCGCTCTGGTCTGGGCATTGATGTCGGCCGGCATCATCCTGATGGCAGGATTTTTCGTGCACGAGTGGACCACACCGTATCCGGCCGTGAACCTTAGAGTCGTTTTCGGGGCACCGCTGCCACGGCTACTGCTGCTGATCGCTTTCCTGCGATTGACGATCCTCTCCACGGCCTACGTCATTCCGCAGTTCCTCGGCGCCGTGCGCGGCTTTCGCTCCATCGAGGTGGGCCAGACGCTGATCTGGATTGCCGTGCCGCAGCTGCTGGTGTGCGCGCTGGGCGGCTACCTGCTGCGGCGTGTCGATCCACGCATGGTGGCCTCCGGAGGATTCTTCTGCATCTGCATCGCCTGCCTCATGGTGGCCTATGGACTCACGCCGGTCTGGGGCACCGATCAATTCCTGCCCTCGCAGCTGCTGCAGGCCGTGGGCCAAAGCTTCGCATTGTCGGGAACGATTTTCTTTGCGGTGCTCCATCTGCGGCCGCAGGATGCGCTGACCTTCGGTGCTGCTACCCAGGTGTCCCGCCTGATGGGCGGCGAGGTGGGCCAGGCATTCATCGCAACCTTTGTGCGCGTGCGTGGCCAGGTCGCCTCCAATCATCTGGGCCAGCACATCCAGATCGGGGACCCCGCAGTCATACAGCGCGTCCAGGCCTATGGGGCAGCGACCGCGCGCCTCGGTGATCCGGCCGCCGGAGCGCTGCGAGGGGAGAACGTGCTCGGCGGCGTGGTGCACGCCATGTCCATCACGCAGGGCATCATCGATGCGTTCGTGGTCATTGCCGTGGCCACCGCCATCACCCTCATGTTGATCGTGACGCGCCGCGCAGCACCTCCAGGGCCCGCCTCACACCAGCCCATCCTCGGGCCGAGCCCATCGCCGCCGTCATGAAGCGCGCAGCCGAACTCATTGCGCTCCAGCTGCTCATCGGCCTGATCGGTCTCATGGCCGGCTGTGCCGTCGGCCCCGATTATCACGCGCCGCCGCCCGTGCCCGGCTCGCAGCAGCCGCTGGTCTCGCTGCAACCGGAGATCGAAACCCCCGCGGAGCCGCCGATACAGTGGTGGCAGCTCTATCACGATGCACAGCTCGATGCGCTGCTGGTCGATGCCTTCAGTGCCAATGAGGATCTCAAGGCGGCGGAAGCCAATCTGTCAGCGTCGCGTGCGGTGCTGCAGGCGGCCCGGCAGGGGCGCTATCCGCAGACCGGTGCCGAGGCCGGCGCGGTGCGCGGACGAGATGCCGTCACCGATGAGATTCTCGAAATAGACGGCGCCGCGCCGCAGACCATCTGGCTATTCGATGCGGTGCTCGATGTGTCGTACGAAGTCGATCTGTTCGGCCATGTGCGCCACACGATCCAGGCCTCGCGAGCTGATGCCCAATCCGTGGCGGCCGCGCGCGACAGTGTGCGCATCACGCTGGCTGCGGAGACCGCGCGCGCGTATGCGCAGGTCTGTGCCCTGGGTGAAGAGCTGGCTGTGGCGCGACGCTCACTCAATATCGTCAGCAACGAGTCGCGCATCACCAGCGATCGGCACGAGGCCGGCGCCAACTCGGAATTCGACGTGGTGCGCGCGCAGGGCCTGGTGGCGCAGGTGCGCGCGGGGATTCCGGCGCTGACGGGACAGCGTCGGGCGGCCCTCTTCTCGCTGACCGCGCTGCTCGGCCGGCCGCCATCGCAGGCGCCGCTCGAAGTGGAGTCCTGCGATCGGCCGCCGCAATTGTCCGAGCTGCTGCCCGTAGGGGACGGCACCGCGCTGCTGCGGCGCCGGCCGGATGTCCGCCAGGCCGAACGCCGGCTCGCGGCGGCCACGGCGCGCATCGGCGTCGCCACGGCTGATTTGTATCCGCGCATCGCGCTGCGCGCGTTCGTTGGCGGCGCGAGTTCGCAGATCAATGAGCTCGGCACCAACGAGGGGCTCACCTGGGGCGTGGGGCCTAGCGTGTCGTGGAACTTTCCGAACCAGGCCGCTACGCGCGCCCGTATCCGCCAGGCCAAGGCCGGCGCGGCGGCGGCGCTCGCCAACTTTGATTCGGTGGTGCTGCAGGCCCTCAAGGAGACCGAACAGTCACTCACGATCTACGGCGCGGAAATCGAACGTCGCGAGTCTCTGGCCGAAGCGCAGACCGACGCCCAGCGTGCCTTCGATATGGCGCACGGTCAGTTCCTGGCCGGCTCCGTGAGCGATCTCGATCTGTTGACCACCGAGCAGGTGCTGGTGTCGGCCAATGCCGCCGTCGCCAGTTCCGATGCGGCGCTGGTGCAGTACCAGATCGCCGTGTTCAAGGCGCTCGGCGGCGGCTGGCAGGTGGCAAAAGTGGCACGGCAGGAGCACCGCTAAGTGGCCGATAATGCCGGCATGAGCGCCGAACCGCTGTTGATTGCGCCCGACGCGCCCGTCACCTGTCCGAACTGCAAGCAGGCGTTTTCGCTCGAGCAGGGATTCGCGCGGCAGGCACTGGAGAGCATCGCGGCAGCGAGCCATGCCTCGATGACGCAGGTGCGTTCCGCGGAGCGCGAAGCCTCGCGCAAGCTGCTCAAGCAGCAATCCGAAGATCACGAGCGGGCCCTCGCGCAGGTGCGCGAGATGACCGCTGGCGCATTGCAGCCGCAGCTCGCCGCGCTCAAGGAACAGCTCGGTGCCAGCCAGGCCAAGCTTGCCGCGATGGATCAGCGCGAGGCAGCACTGGCGACGCGTGAGACTGCTATCGAAGCGCGCGTGCAGGAAGCCGCCACCGCGCGCGCCGCGCAACTGGTGGCCGCGGAACGCCAGTCCTATGAGCAGCGCCTGTCCGAGGCCCAAGGGGAGATGAAGCAGCTGCGCGATGAGCAATTGCAGCTTCGTTTGGAGCGGCAGAAGCTCAAAGATGAGCGCGAGGCGCAGGCGCTGCTGGTACAGCGGCAGGTCGATGAACGCGTGGCCGAGCGGGAGACGCAGGTGCGCACCCAGGAACAGGAGCGCGCCTCGCTGCGCGAACTGGATCTGCAGAAGAGACTCGACGACATGGTGGCGCAGCTGGCCGAGGCGCAGCGCCGCTCCACCCAGGGCTCGCAGCAATTGCAGGGCGAGGTGCTGGAGCTGGCGCTGGAGGAGGGACTGCGCCGGGAATTTGCGCTGGATGTCATCGAAGAGGTCAAGAAGGGTGTGCGCGGCGGCGATGTGGTTCACCGCGTGGTCACGCGCGATGGCAAACACGCAGGTATCTTGCTCTGGGAGACCAAGCGCGCGCGCGATTTCAGCGCGCCCTGGATTGCCAAGCTCAAGGAAGACATGCGCAACAGCGGCGCCGAAGTGGGCCTGCTGGTCACCATGCCCACTGCGGTGCCGCGCGAATGGGTGTCGGGGCAATCCTTTGGCTTGCACGACGGGGTGTACATCGTGGTCTGGTCGGCGGCCTTAGCCCTGGGGCAGGTGCTGCGCGCGGCGCTGCTCGATGTACATAAACAGCGGCTGGTCTCGGCGGGCAAGGGCGAGAAAATGGAGGCGGTGTACGACTATGTGACCTCGCCGCAGTTCGCCAACAAACTGCGCGCCGTGCATGAGGCCATGCAGCGCATGCGCGAGGAACTGGAGTCGGAGAAGAACCAGACCCAGCAGCGCTGGGCGCGCCGGGAAAAGCAGCTGCAGGTCGGGGTCGCCGCACTGCTGGGCATCGGCGGGGAAATTCAGGGGCTGGCCCAGAAACCCCTGGGCGAACTCGAACTCGACCAGTCGGACCCTGGCTAGCTGTAACTTATTCCAGTAGGCAGCCCGAAGCGCCACTGTCACCCTAAGGGGGCTGTGGAATGCGCCGCCGGGCTCTCCCCAATGGCGTGGCGCACTGGGCCCTCAATGGCAACGTTGCGGGCCCTTTATTTGTGCGAGGTGTGACGGCGCAGCGGCGACTGCGACAGAGGACAAGACCTACAGCGGATCGTCATCAGGCCAACTCGACAGTGCCGGACCCATTCGCGAGACTGAATCGCCTTTTATCTAAGGGGGAGTCTCATGCGAACACTGAACTGGAAAGCCATCGCCACTGCCACCTTTGCGACTGCGACCTTCGCGCTCTTGAGCCTGTCGGGCTGCGTGGTCGAGCGCGATCGCGGGCCCTACACCTGGGATCATGGCGATCGCATCGATCGCTATGGAAACCGCGAAGCCCATTGGTGCGATGGGCACCACGATGACGAGCACTGCCGCTAGTCGATAGGCTCGCAGCGATAGCTCGGGCGTTGCGTCGGAGACGTCCTACACCGACGCGCCTGAACACGCGTGCTGTGATCCGCGTCGCAGGTAGGGACCTGATGCTCAAGTAACCTCGGGGCCGATATGCACGGCCCCGATGTGAAAGCGGATGCGACCTTGCCGGACACGCAAGTGCGGTCTGCGAGGCTGCGCCTGCTGGTGGCGGAGGACAATCCCACCAACGTCAAGCTCATGCGCATCATGCTTCGGGGTTTGGGCTTCGAGTGCGATGTGGTGGAAACCGGCCGCGAGGTGCTCGAGGCGCTGCGGCATGGATCCTACGACCTCGTGTTCATGGACATGTGCATGCCCGACATGGATGGCGTGGAAGCCACGCGGCGGGTGTGCTCCGAGTGGGGTGAAGCCGATCGTCCGCGCATCGTCGTGGTGACGGCGGCCTCCATCATCGCTTCCCGACAGGCCTGCCTGGATGCGGGCGCGGATGAGATCCTCGGCAAGCCCGCCTCGCGCACCGAGCTGCAGCAGGCCATCGAGCGCTGCAGCGCGGAACTCGCCCGCATCGATGCCCTGGCGGTGGCCCGCCGGGCACACCGCTCCACCACGGGATGACCGCGTCCTAGTTGCTCCAACGAGCGCCGGTACCATGCAACACCTTTTCGAATTGCTCGAGGCAATGCCCTGTGCCGCGGTGTTGGCGGATTCGACCGGGTGCATCGTGTACGCCAATGCCCGGGCCGGTGATCTGTTCGGCGGCGCGCCGCCGGCGCTGCTGGGTAGCAGCGTCGATCTGCTGCTGGCGGAGGCCGACCGCGACAACTATCAGGACCGGCGCACGATGATCTTCGCGCACCCCAAGGGTTCCGGAACACAAATCGCCCTGGAAGCGCATGGCCGGCGGCGCGATGGCGCGGATTTTCCGCTGCAGCTGACGCTCAGCGTGATCGAGACCGAACAGGGTCCCTGCGTGCTCAGTGTGATCGAGGACCGCTCCGAGATCGCGCGGCTGCAACGGGCGCTGCACGACTCCGCACGCGTCAAGAGCGAATTTTTCTCCCACATGTCGCATGAGCTGCGCACGCCGCTCAACGGCATCGTCGGCTTTGCCGAGTTCCTGCTCGACGGCAAGCCCGGGACCCTCAATCCCCAACAGCGCGAATATCTGGGCGACATCCTGGGCAGCGGCCGTCGGCTGTCCGAGCTGATCGAGGAAGTGGTGGAGCTCTCGCGGGTCGACAGCGGCGCGCTCGAGCTGCGTGCCGAAGCGTTCTCGCTGCCGCAGGCTATTGAAGAGGTCTGCGCAGTGGCCGAGCTGGCCGCCACTCTCAAGCACATGCGCCTGCACCGCGTGGTCGATCCCAGGCTCGGCGGCGTCATGCTCGACCGCCGGCGGCTGTTGCAGGTGCTCAACTATCTGATCGCCAACGCGATCAGATTCTCCAGCGAAGGCCGCGACATCCACATCAGTGCCGCGCCGCAGAAGGAGAATGCGCTGTGGGTGCGCATCTGGGATGCGGGCAGTGTCGGGGGCTCGCCGGAGCTGGAGCATCTGCTGGCCGATTACCCGCAACTCGAGGCCAGTGCCATTCGCCGCTACGGCAGCCGCGGACTGGACCTGGTGCTGGCCCAAAAGATCGTCGAGGCGCAACAGGGATCATTCTCCGTGGATCGCCAGCCAGGAGCTGCCGGTGCCTTCAGTATCGTGCTGCCCTGCGAGTTCGTGACGGCGGCCGCCTCCCCCGAACGGCGCAAATCCGCAGGGCCCTGAGATAGCGGTGCGAGGTTGCCCGGCGTGCTGCGCTGTGATCAGATTCAACGCTAACACTAGGCGCGCAAGCAGCATCGTGCGATCAGTAATGCCCTGGGCTCTGTGCCTCGCCGCGCTCGGCGCGGGGATGCTCGACGGTTGCGCCGCGCCGCGGCGGCCGCCGCCCGTGGCGGTGCATCCGGCCGAGCCGCCGGATCCCTTCGACGACACGTCTACCTCCTTTACGGTCCAGGGCGCGCGCTTCGCGCCGGGCGAAACCGCCATCGTCAAGGTGTGCGTTACGCCCGAAGGCAGCATCGCCAGCGCCGATGTGGTCGGTTCCTCGGGCGACAAGCGCTTCGATGACTACGCGCTGATCTGGGCGCGGCAGGTACGGCTCCGAACGGTGCCCCAGGGCGCGCCATCACAAGCGCCTGCGCCAACGCACTCGCTGTGCGGGCCGGTCCGGGTCGAGATCCACCCCACCGGGACACCCGGGGTGTTTTCCGAGCATTCCAGCGCCATGGGTTGACAGATTTTCTGACACTAGCCAAAGTCAAGTAAACTTGACACCCTGATACCAGGGAGGACTGCAAAAGTCCGTGGCCGACGCGTTTCCTTTTTCGGCGATCGTAGGTCAGGACGAGCTCAAGCTCGCCCTGCTGGCGGTGGCTGTCGATCCGCGAATCGGCGGCGTGCTGGTGTTCGGCGACCGCGGTACCGGTAAATCCACGGCGGTGCGGGCGCTGGCGGGGCTGCTGCCGCCCATGCGGGTGATGCCCGATTGTCGCTATGGCTGCGATCCGGATGAGGCGGCCGCCTGGTGCAGTGAGTGCAGCCGGCGCGCCCAGCGCCGCCCGGCGCGGCTCGTGCCGGTCCCCGTAGTCGACCTGCCGCTGGGTGCGACCGAGGACCGGGTGCTCGGTGCACTGGATCTCGAACAGGCATTGAGCTCTGGCGTACGCGCTTTTGAACCCGGCCTGCTGGCCCGGGCCAATCGTGGATTTCTCTACGTCGATGAAGTGAATCTGCTCGAGGATCACCTGGTCGATCTGCTGATCGATGTCGCCGCCTCGGGCGTGAATCTGGTTGAACGCGAGGGCTTGAGCGTGCGCCACCCGGCGCGCTTCGTGCTGGTCGGCAGCGGCAATCCGGAGGAGGGCGATCTGCGGCCGCAGCTGCTCGATCGCTTCGGGCTGTCGGTGGAAATACACACCCCGACCGATCTCGAGCAGCGCATCGAGATCGTGCGCCGCCGCGACGCCTTTGAGCGCGACGAGGCGAGCTTCGCGGCCGCCTGGAAGCGGCAGGAAATGCAGCTGCGACGACGGATCGTGGCGGCACGCGCGCTGCTGTCGCGGGTCGTCATCGGCGATGAAGCCCTCAAGTGGGCGGCGCGGCTGTGCATGGAGGTTGGCACCGATGGCCTGCGCGGTGAGCTGACACTGGCCCGTGCCGCGCGCGCCCTGGCGGCGATGCGCGGACGGCTGCAGGTTCAGCACGAAGATCTGGCCGATATGGCAGCCGCGGCCCTGCGGCATCGGTTGCGGCGCGATCCGATGGATGAGACCGGCTCCAGCGCGCGCATTGAACGCGCCATGCGTCAGCAGCAGGCCGCCAGTGCCTGAGGCGAGCCCTCAATCCGCCGATGCCCGCGCAGCCCGCGCAGCGGACGCCTGGCGCGCCGCGGCCTGTCTGGCCATTGATCCCCCCGGACTGGGCGGTGCCGTGCTGCGCGGCGATGCGGGCGAGCAGTGCGAGCGCTGGCTCGATGCACTGCGGGCGCTGCTGCCGTCGGATGAGCAGCTGCGACGAGTGCCGGCGCATATCGATGACGAACGGCTCATGGGCGGCACCGATCTGCCCGCAAGCCTGCGGCTGGGCCGTGCGATTCACGCCCGCGGCGTGCTCGAAGAGCTGAGCGCTGGATTCCTGCTACTGCCGATGGCCGAGCGCGCGTTGCCTGCGCGGCTGTCGCATATCGGCCAGCTGCTGGACGGCCGTCCCGGTTTTGGGGTCATCGCGCTCGATGGGGGCCGAAGCGATGAGGAGCGCTGCGCGCCCTCGCTGCTCGAACGGCTGGGCGTGCACCTGGATCTGCGCGCGTCGCGGCTGGAGGCGGGCGCCAACGACTGGCCAACGCGCCAGGATATTATTTCGGCGCGGGCTCGGCTCGGTGCCATTTCCATCGCTGTCGAAATGACGCGCACCCTGTGCGCCACCGCCAGTGCCTGCGGCGTCGATTCACTGCGCGCGCCGCTGATCGCCGGCCGGCTGGCGTGCGCGCACGCCGCGCTGCGCGGCGATTCCGCGCCCAACACTTCGGATCTTGAACTGGCCGCGCGCCTGGTGCTTGCGCCGCGCGCCACCCGCTTGCCCGCGCCGCCGCCGCAGCAGGCGGAGCAGCAGCAACCGCCACAACCGCAACAACAGCAAGAGCCGCAGCAGGAGCCCCCGCCGCAGAAGGATGGCAGCACGGATGGCGAGCGGCGCGATACCGAGGTAAGCACGCTCGAGGATCGCGTGCTGCAGGCGGCCCGCGCGGCATTGCCCGAGGGGCTGCTGGCATCGGCGTTGGCTGATGCCGCCAATCGACGTCGCAGCGCGCAGTCGGCGGGCCGGGTCGGCGCGCTGCAGAGCGGACGAGCGCGCGGCCGGCCGGCCGGCGTGCGCGCCGGCCACCCGCGCGATGGCCTGCGGCTCAATCTCATCGAGACGCTGCGCGCGGCGGTGCCCTGGCAGGGGCTGCGACGGCGCGATGCGGCGACCGATGCGCATCCGCGAATGCTGGTGCGCTCGCAGGATTTTCGTGTGACCTGGCGGCGGCAGCGCGCCCAGAGCGTCACGGTGTTCGCGCTCGATGCGTCGGGCTCGAGCGCACTGCATCGCCTGTCGGAGGCCAAGGGCGCGATCGAATTGCTGCTGGCGCAATGCTACGTACGGCGCGATGAAGTGGCGGTGGTGGTCTTTCGCGGCCGCGCGGCCGAACTCGCGCTGCCGCCGACGCGCTCCCTGCTGTGCGTCAAGCGCAGCCTGGCGGGGCTGCCCGGCGGCGGTACCACGCCGCTGGCCAGCGGTATCGATGCCGCGCGCCTGATCGCCGAGCGGGTCGGCCGCCAGGGCCGCACGCCATCGATCGTGCTGCTCACCGATGGTCATGCCAATGTGGCACGCGATGGCAGCAGCGGCCGCGCGCGCGCGCAGCAGGACGCCACGAATGCCGCAAAAGCCCTGGGACAAATGGGTTGGCGCACGCTGTTGATCGACACCGCGCCGCGCCCGCAGGCGCTGGCGCGCGCACTGGCCGACCGACTGCGCGCGCGTTACCTGCCGCTTCCCAATGCCGATGCGCGCTCGCTGGCGCAGGCGGTGTCCCATGGCCGCTGAAGCGTTCGAGGAGCGGCACACGGATCGCTTCCTGAGTGTGGATGGCGTGCGCTGGCACCTGCAGCAACTGGGCGCGGGTCCCGCGCTGCTGCTCGCGCACGGCACCGGCGCGTCCGTGCATTCCTGGCGCGACCTGATGCCGCAGCTCGCACAGCATTTCGCGGTCACCGCTTTCGATCTTCCGGGCCATGGCGACACCAGCGGCATGCCGCGCGGGGGCCTGTCGCTCAACGCCATGAGCGCCGCACTGGGCTCGCTGATCGAGGCACTGGGGGTGCAACCGGCGCTGGTCGCGGGTCATTCGGCCGGCGCGGCCATCCTGTGTCGCGCCTGCCTCGATGGTCGGCTCAGCCCGCGCGCGGTGATCAGCCTCAACGGCGCGCTATTGCCGCTGCACCGGGTGCAGAAGGCGCTGTTTGCGCCGGTGGCGCGGCTACTGGCATCGACGCCGCTGAGTTCGCGGCTGTTCGTCTGGAGCGTGCGGGATCGCCGCGCGGTGGAGCGACTGCTCGCCAGCAGCGGCTCATCGATCGATGCCGCGGGCATCGATCACTACTGGCGCCTGGCACGCAGCCGCTCCCATGTCGAGGGTGCACTGCAGATGATGGCGCAGTGGGACCTGGATCAGCTCGAGCGCGACCTGCCGCGGCTGAAGCCGGCGTTGATGCTGGTCGTGGGCGACAACGATCGCATGGTGCCGCCCGCGGAAGCCGGAAAAGTCCAGCGCCTGCTGCCGGCTGCGCGCCTCGTGAGCCTGCCGTGCCTCGGGCATCTCGCGCACGAGGAGCGGCCGGACCTGGTGGGCGAACTCATGGTTGATTTTGCCGCGCGAGTCGGCGCGGCATGAGCCGCGCGCACGCCATCGTCATCGGCAGCGGCTTCGGCGGCCTGGCCGCCGCAGTGCGCCTGGGCGCGCGCGGCTATCGCGTCACGGTGCTCGAACGGCTGGACGCGCCGGGCGGCCGCGCCTACGTGTTTCACCAGGACGGCTTCACCTTCGATGCCGGTCCGACCATCGTCACGGCGCCGGCGCTGTTCGAGAGCCTGTGGTCGCTGTGCGGCCGGCGGCTCGCCGATGATGTGACGCTCAAGCCCTTGACGCCCTTTTATCGCATCTGCTTTGCCGATGGCAGCGCGCTCGACTGGAGTGGCGATCCTGCAGCCATGGAAACCGAGATTGCGCGGCTGGCGCCCGATGACCTCGCTGGCTATCGCCGCTTCATGCGAGTCAGCGAGAAGCTCTATCGCATTGCCTTCGAACGCCTCATGCACCTGCCATTCAGCCGCTGGCAGGACATGGCGCGCCAGCTGCCGAACCTGCTGCGGCTGCGCGCCTACCGATCGCTGTACGCGGTGGTGGCCTCGCACGTGCGCGATCCACGGCTGCGCTTCGCCCTGAGCTTCCATCCGTTGTTCGTGGGCGGCAATCCGTTCCGGACCAGCGCGCTCTACGGGCTGATCGTGCATCTCGAGCGGCTCGGCGGCGTGCACTACGTCATGGGCGGAACCGGAGAACTGGTGAAGGGCCTGGTGCGCCTGATCCAATCCCAGGGCGGGGAGGTTCGATGCAACAGCGAGGTGCGGCGCATCACGCTGCGTGATCGCAAGGCGCGCGGTGTCGAATTGGCCAGCGGCGAGCGTCTCAGCGCCGATGTGGTCGTATCCAATGCGGATGCGGCCTGGACCTATCGCGAACTGCTGGCGGGCGAGCGCCATCGCCACTGGCACGAGAGCCGATGGCGGCACGCACACTACTCGATGAGTCTTTTCATCTGGTACTTCGGCACGCGCCGGCAATACCCTGAGGTCGGGCATCACACCATCCTGGTGGGACCGCGCTACCGCGAGCTGATCGCCGACATTTTCAACGGACGGCAGCTGGCGCCCGATTTCAGCCTGTACCTGCATCGTCCCACCGCCTCCGATCCTTCCGTGGCGCCTGCCGGCTGCGATGCCTTCTATGTGCTGGCGCCGGTGCCGCACCTGCGCAGCGGCATCGATTGGCGGCGCGAGGCCGAGCCCTATCGGCGCCGCATCGCCGCCCACCTGTCCGCCTCGCTGTTGCCCGGACTGGAAGCGAACATCGTTACCTCGCGCCTGATGACACCGGAGGATTTTCAGGATCGCCTGCTGAGCGTGCACGGCGCGGCCTTCGGGCTGCAGCCGCTGCTGCGACAGAGCGCCTGGTTCCGGCCCCACAATCAATCGGAAGATTTTCAGCACCTCTACCTGGTCGGCGCGGGCACGCACCCGGGCGCCGGTTTGCCCGGAGTGGTCAGCTCGGCCCGGGTGCTGGATACGGTGGTACCGCATGGCAGTACGTTCGGCTGATCTGAAATCCGTCGAGGCGCTGCTGCGCGGTGGCTCGCGCAGCTTTCACCTGGCCGGCCAGTTGCTGCCGCGCCGGACGCGTTCCGCCGCCACCGCGCTGTATGCCTTCTGCCGCCTGGCCGACGATGCCATCGACGGCCCGCAGCGCAGCGATGCCAGCCTGCCCCAGCTGCGCGCAAGGCTGGATCGCATCTACGATGCCGCGCCCTTGCCGCAGCCGGTGGAACGCCTGCTCGCCAGCACCGTCCGCCAGTGCGGCATTCCGCGCGCACTGCTTGATGCGCTGCTCGAGGGATTCGAGTGGGATGCGGCGGGACGCCGCTACCACGACATCGCAGCGCTGCGCGCGTATTCGGCGCGCGTGGCCGGCAGCGTCGGGGTGATGATGACGCTCATGATGGGCGTGCGCCAACCCGCCGTGCTGGCGCGGGCCTGCGAGCTCGGCATCGCCATGCAGCTCACCAACATCGCGCGCGATGTGGGCGAGGACGCGCGCGCCGGCCGTCTCTACCTGCCCTGCCAGTGGCTGCGCGAGGCCGGCATCGACCCGGACGGTTGGCTGGCGCAACCGGCCTTTACACCGGCGCTCGCCGGCGTCATCGAGCGGGTGCTGATGGCGGCCGATGCGGCCTACGCGCGCGCCACCATGGGCATTGCGCATTTGCCGGCGCGCGCCCGGGCCGGGATCCACGCCGCGCGGCGCCTGTATGCGGAGATCGGTCAGGATCTTCGCCGGCACGGCCTGGACTCCGTGGCGCGTCGCGCGCATGTCGGGCGCGCCCGCAAGCTGTGGCTGCTGCTCGCGGCCTGCGGCGATGCGCTATCGGCGCGACCACTGCAGCTGTCGGTGCAGCAGTTTCCAGAGTCCGAGTTTCTGCTCGAGGCGGTGCGCAACATGGAATGGCACGAGTGGCACGACTGGCCCGAGTGGCTCGAGCATCGACCGCGCGCGTCCAGCGGTGCCCGCATGCCCGACCAGGGTCGGGCCGAGTGGGTGATCGAATTATTCCTGCGCCTGGAGCAGAGTGAGCGGGGCACCGCGCGGTGACTAAGTAAAAAGCGGCCAGCGAGGCATGCGGAAGGGCAGCAGGCATTGCACCCAGGGGCGGCGAAAGCGATCCAGGTCCAGGCTCTCGTGCACCGTCATGACTTCCTGGCCGGCGATGCACGTGCGCAGCAGCGAGCGCGCGTAGAAGGGCGCATCCACCAGCGTTCGCAGCACACGCGGCAAGCCCGGCTCGCCGCCAGACGGCTGCTCGCAATGCGCGCTGCGCGCGATGCCCCAGCGGCTCGCCGGCAGCGCGCACAGCGCAGGCGCCATCAGCGGTTGCGCGCCGCCGGCGGCATCGAACAGCAGCGACAGCGAATGCGCGGGCGCGTTGCGCGGCTGCAGATCGTAAAACACGGCGCTGCCTCCGGGCAGCGCGCTGCGCGACCAGCTCCAGCCGCTGAAATCCTGCTCCAGCGGCCGCGTGCCGGCGTTGGCATCCAGGTAGGCGGTGCCCGACCAGGCAACCTTCGGGTGCGTGAAGCGCACCTCGATGGCAGCCCTGGGGGCCAACGGCCACCAGACGTGAGCGCCGGACGCATCGAGCGCAAAGCAGCGTCCCGGCGTCACCAGCGGCCGCACCGTCACGCTGCCCCGAACACGCGCGGGGAGGGGGCAACTGCGCTCGCGGATGTCGAAATTCAGCGCGCCGCCGATCCAGCGCAGCGCGCTATCGCCGATGATCAGCGAGCGCGAGTCGGCCTGGACGCAGGATTGGCCGCGTTCGGTCATGGCCCAGCGCCGGCGCGGACCCGACAGCACGACGTTGATGGCGCAGTGCCCGAATGGTTCCGCATCGCGCCGCCGTCGCGCGCGCGCGTAGTAGGGCGAGAACACACTGCCGATGAAGGCGATGATGCACAGGCCCTGTGTGCCATCCTCGCTCAGCGCATCGAGATACCACCAGGCGTAACCGCCGGGCGCGATCGGCCGTTCGAAGCGAGGTCCTGCTTCAGGCAGGCGGCGGCATGGCGAGCCGAGAGCGCCGCCATCGGCAGCCCCGGGCCCGGGTGGGTGCTCCCCCCGGACAGATACAGACCCGGAATCGAGGTGCGCGCGCCCGGACGCGTGAAGGAGCTGCGCCAGCCGTGCGTCGCCTGACCGTAGAGTGCCCCGCCGCTCCCCGGGAACAGGTGATGAAAGTCCGTCGGAGTGGTCGCCGCCGGCTCGCTGGAGCCGGGCATCAATTCCAGTCCGCAGGCCTGCAGCTGGGAGAGCGTCGTTGCCAGACATCGGCGTGTTTCCTCCGGGCCGAATCGATACAGATCCCCGACGGCCGGTGCATTGATCAGGCAGAACAGTCTTTCGGCGCCGTTCGGCGCCGGCTTGCCGTGGTCCGAGCGGTCCTGCGCGCAGACGTACACCGTCGGTGTAGACGGCATGCGTTGTGCGCGCAGGGCCTCGAATTCGGCGCGATAGTCGCTCGAAAAGAACACGTTGTGATGCGAGAGCGCAAAACCTCGCGTGGGTACATGCAGGGCCCAGGTGAGCGCTGAGAGCGAGCGGCTTGCGCGCGCCACCGGACTTGCACCCGAAGCGACCTCGGGCCCGTAGAGTCCGGCCGCGAGCGCGCCCGCATCGCTGGTGACGATGACCGCATCGACCGGCAACTCCTCGCTCTCGGCCAGTTCCAGCCGATCGACGCGGCCGCGCGCCAATCGTATGGCGCGCACCGCGCAACCCAGTCGCACATCGACATCGCAGGCGCGCACCAGCTCGAGCAGCGCATCGGCGAGCGCGCGCATGCCGCCTTCGATTTGCCACACGCCGCGCTGCTCGACATGCGCTACCAGCATCAGCGTCGCCGGGGCATCGAAAGGCGATGAACCGCAGTAGGTGGCATAGCGCGCAAACAGCTGCCGCAGGCGCGCATCCTGGAAGTAGTCCCCGAGCGCGCTCCACAAAGTGGTGAAGGGGCGCAGCTGCCACAGCCGTGCCAGGCCGCCGACGCCGGCAGCACCCAGCAATGCGGACAGGCTGGGCTGGGATCGATACAGGAAGCCGTGTTCGAGCGTTGCGAACACGCGGCCCGCATCGGCGCAGAAGCGACGATAGCCGTTGGCTTCGCGAGTCCCGGCGAATTGGACGATGGCCTCGGCGCTGCGGTTGATATCGGCGAAGAGGTCCAGTTCGCCACCGCCGCTCCAGGCATGGCGGGCCAGGATATCGAGCGGGCGCAGTCGCAGATGCGATTCCAGGCGCGTGCCCGCGGCCTCGAAGATCTGCTCGAACAGCGGCCGCAGCGTGAACACCGTCGGTCCCACATCGATGGCGGCCCCGTCGACCTCAAGCTGGCGCAATTTGCCGCCGACGCTCATCGCCCGTTCCAGCAGCGTGACCTCGAATCCGCACTGGCGCAGCTGCAGCGCCGCCACCAGTCCTGCGATCCCGCCACCGATCACCGCGACCTGTGCCGCACGCATGAAGCCTCGATGGCAATTGACCCTTGGGCCGGTTGGTGTCTATATTACATTACACAAAGAACTGACAAGTAATCGTTACAGTCTCGGGAGCACCACCGTGGATGACACCGCACGTATCGATCGCTTTTTGAAGCAGGCGCTCACGGGGGTGGCCGGCGCCGGCGCGCCGCCGGGACTCGCCGCCGCGGTCTCGCACGCGGTTTTCCCCGGTGGCGCCCGCATCCGGCCGCGACTGTGCCTGGCGGTGGCGCGCGCCTGCGGCGCGGACTCCAGCCCCGAGGCGCTGGCAGCCGCGGGAGCCATCGAGCTGATGCATTGTGCCTCGCTGGCGCAGGATGATCTGCCCTGCTTCGATGATGCCCCGACACGCCGGGGTCAGCCCTCGGTGCACTCGGTTTATGGCGACCGGCTGGCCATCCTGTCGGCCGATGCGCTCATCGTGCTGGCCTTCAATGTGCTGCTGCGGCCGAGCGCCGGCACCGCGGAGCTGCGGCTCGCGCTATTGGGTTTGCTGGCATCGGCCACGGGTATGCCGCGCGGGATCGTGTCGGGGCAGGCCTGGGAGTGCGAGCGCGCGGCCCCGCTGTCGGATTACCAGCGCGAGAAGACCGGGGCGCTGTTCTCCGCCGCGACCATGGCCGGCGCGCTGGCCGCCGGCAGCGATCCGCTCGCCTGGCAGAGCGTCGGCGATCATCTGGGCGAGGCCTACCAGGTGGCCGACGACATTCGCGATGTCATCTCCAATCCGCAGGAACTGGGCAAGCCCGCCGGACGTGACGCGGCGCTCGGCCGCCCCAACGCCGTCGGTCATCTGGGTCTGCCGGCCGCGCGCGCGCGGCTGCAGCAACTGGTTGCGCAGACCCTCGCGGCCATCCCGGAATGTCCGGGCGCAACGGAGCTGCGATCGATCTTCCGCGCCGTGATCGAACCGCTGATGGCACCGCGCATCGCACGCCCCGCGGCTTAGCGGCGTCCAGAGCATGAACGCGAACTCGGCAGGCCAACGGCAGCCGGGTGCGCGTGCCAACTGGCACGATCGACTGCTGGGCTGGCGTGACCGCTGGCTCTGCGACTATCGGTTTCAGCGCTGGGTGGCGCGCTTTCCGCTGACGCGACCGGTTGCGCGCCGGCACGCGCGGGCGTTGTTCGACCTGTGCGCCGGCTTCGTGTATTCGCAGGTGCTGCTCTCCTGTGTGCGGCTGCGGGTGCTGGAGCTGCTGCGGCCAGGGCCGCTGTCGCTGATGCAGATTGCCTCGCGCCTGGACCTCCGCGCGGAAGCGGCCGAGACCTTGCTCACGGCGGCGGCCGCACTCGATCTCATCGAGCAGCGCCGCGGGCAGCGCTGGGGGCTGGGCCCGTTGGGCGCCGCGCTGCTGGGAAATACAGCGGTATTGCGCATGATCGAGCATCACCCGGCACTCTACGAGGACCTGCGCGATCCGGTGGCGCTGCTGCGGGACCCGCGGCAACGCAGCCAGCTGTCGGCGCTGTGGCCCTATGCGCGCCACCGTGAGCCGCGCGATCTGGATGAAGCCCAGATCGGTGCCTACACCACGCTGATGTCCGATACCCAGGCGCTGGTGGCCGAGGAAGTGCTGGACGGGTATCCCATCGCGCAGCATCGCTGCCTGCTGGATGTCGGTGGCGGCGATGGCACCTTTCTCGCCGCCGCTGCCGCGCGTGCGCCGCAGCTGAAGCTGCTGCTGTTCGACCTGCCCGCGGTGGCGCTGCGGGCGCAGGCGCGTTTGACCGCTTCGGGACTGGCGGCGCGCGTCGAGATCCATGGCGGCGACTTCATGCTCGGGGCGCTGCCCATGGGCGCGGACCTCGTGACGCTGATCCGCGTGCTGCACGACCACGATGACCCGGCGGCGCTGAGCCTGCTGCGAGCCGTGCGGCGCGCATTGCCCGCAGGCGGGCGCGTGCTGCTGGCCGAGCCCATGCGCGACACACCGGGCGCGCTCCCGGGCGCGACCGCCTATTTCGCCTGCTACCTGCGCGCGATGGGGCAGGGCAAGCCGCGCAGCGCCACCCAGATCGCGGGACTGCTGTTGGCGGCCGGCTTTGCGCGCACCCGGCTGCATCCGACCGCGCGGCCCTGGCAGTGCGCATTGGTCACGGGCACGGCGATTTAGTGTCACGCGGCATTGACAGTGCAGATCGTAAGAGTATCTTTACAGTAATTCGGGTGGGTCGGGTCAAAAAGAATGTCTGCGCGCGCTCCACTGCCAGCCTTGAACACTCTCGCCGTCGTGCTGCATGAACCGCATCGGTTGGCACTGTGCGAGCTGGCACTGGATGCGCCCGGTGATGCGGATGTGATCGTCGACATGGAGTGGAGCGGCATCAGCACCGGCACTGAGCGCCTGCTCTGGAGCGGCACCATGCCTGCCTTTCCCGGCTTCGGTTATCCCCTGGTACCCGGCTATGAAGCGGTGGGCCGCATCAGCTTCGCGGGTGTCAACTCGGGCCGCCAGCGCGGCCAGCGGGTCTTCGTTCCCGGCGCACGTTGTTTCGGACCGGTACGCGGATTGTTCGGCGGCGCGGCCGCCCGCGTGGTGATTCCCGGCGCGCGCGTCGAGCGTGTCGATGAGCAGCTCGGCGAGCGCGGCATCCTGCTGGCACTGGCGGCCACCGCGCTGCATGCCATCCGGATGGGATCGACGGCGCCGCAACTGATCGTCGGTCACGGCGTGCTCGGCCGATTGATGGCGCGCCTGGCGCTGCTGCACGGCGTGCGCTCACCGATCGTCTGGGAACGCAATCCGGCGCGACGCCAGGGCGCGGTGGGTTATGAAGTCATCGATCCGCCCAGCGATGCGCGCCGCGATTACCAATGCATCTGCGATGTGAGCGGCGATGCCACGCTACTCGATGGATTGATCGGCCGGCTCGCGCCGCGCGGCGAGGTCGTGCTGGCGGGTTTCTACAGCGCGCCGCTGTCGTTCGGTTTCCCGGGCGCCTTCATGCGCGAAGCCCAGCTGCGCGTCGCCGCGCAATGGCAGCTCGCGGATCTGGCCGCGGTGAAGGCACTGTGCGAATCCGGTGCGTTATCGCTCGATGGCTTGATCACGCATCACAGCCGTGCCCAGGACGCGCCGCGGGCCTATCAGACCGCTTTCGATGATCCCACCTGCCTGAAGATGGTCCTGGACTGGAGAGATGCTGCATGAGTACCCCCGCCGTCGATGTGGTGTCCGTCAAATTCAGGGAGTCGCAGCTCAAGCAGCTGCGCGCCGAGGCAGCCATCGAGCCCGATGCGGTGTCCACCACCGAACCGACCAAACAGACCCAGATCATCGCCATCTATGGCAAGGGTGGCATCGGCAAGAGCTTCGCCCTCGCAAACCTCTCCTACATGATGGCGCAGCAGGGCAAGCGCGTGCTGCTGATCGGTTGCGATCCCAAGAGCGACACCACCTCGCTGCTGTTCGGCGGCCGCGCCTGTCCGACCATCATCGAGACCTCGGCCCGCAAGAAGCAGGCCGGCGAGCAGGTGAAGATCGGCGATGTCTGCTTCAAGCGCGACGGCGTATTTGCGATGGAGCTGGGCGGACCGGAAGTGGGCCGCGGCTGCGGCGGCCGGGGCATCATCCATGGGTTCGAGCTGCTCGAGAAGCTGGGCTTTCACGAGTGGGGCTTCGACTACGTGCTGCTGGATTTTCTCGGCGACGTGGTCTGCGGCGGTTTCGGACTGCCGATCGCACGCGACATGTGCCAGAAGGTCATCGTCGTCGGCTCGAACGATCTGCAGTCGCTGTACGTCGCGAACAATGTCTGCTCGGCCGTGGATTACTTTCGCAATCTCGGCGGCAATGTCGGCGTTGCCGGCATGGTCATCAACAAGGACGACGGCACCGGGGAAGCCAAGGCGTTCGCCGAGGCGGTCGGCATTCCGGTGCTGGCGGCGATACCGGCGCACGAGGACATCCGGCGCAAGAGCGCCAACTACGAGATTGTGGGCAAGCCCGGGGAATCCTGGGCGCCGCTGTTCGAGACCCTCGCCGCGGCCGTGGCCGAGGCGCCCCCGCGCCGGCCCAAGCCGCTGAACCATGACGCGTTGCTGGGGCTGTTCAAGGGTGATGCGGTAGGCCGCAACGTGGTGCTCGAGCCGGCCACCTCCGAAGACATGTGCGGTGGTGTGGTCATCGAGAAGCCGTCGCTCGAAGTGGTGTACGAGTCCGTATGAGTCTCGAAGGACTCAATTGCCACGCGGGCAAGCAGGAGCTGCACCGGGCCGCTTCGGCGGCCGGAAAGAGCGAGACGCTCGAAGGCTATGCGCGTGACTACCCACTGGGTCCGCACGATCAGCCGCAGAGCATGTGCCCGGCCTTCGGATCGCTGCGGGTGGGACTGCGCATGCGGCGCACCGCGACGTTGCTGAGCGGCTCGGCCTGCTGCGTCTATGGGCTGACCTTCACCTCTCACTTCTACGGTGCGCGCCGCACGGTCGGCTATGTGCCCTTCAACTCCGAGACCCTGGTCACCGGAAAACTGTTCGAGGATATCCGCGAGTCGGTGCTGTCGATGGCCGATCCGAAACTCTACGATGCCATCGTCATCATCAATCTGTGCGTGCCGACGGCCTCGGGTGTGCCGCTGCAGATCCTGCCCAAGCAGGTCAACGGCGTGCGCATCATCGGCATCGACGTTCCCGGCTTCGGCGTACCCACGCATGCCGAAGCCAAGGATGTGCTGGTGGGTGCGATGTTGCGCTATGCGCGCACCGAGGCCGAGCAGGGGCCGGTGCAGGCGCCGCGCGGCGCACGTACCGAGCGCCCGACCGTCGCCCTGTTGGGCGAGATGTTTCCGGCCGACCCGGTCGGCATCGGCATGCTGCTCGAACCGCTCGGTCTGGCCGCCGGCCCCGCGGTGCCCACGCGCGAATGGCGCGAGCTGTATGCCGCGCTCGACAGTCCGATCGCCGCCGCGATCCATCCCTTCTATACCGCCGCGATACGGGAATTCTCCGCCGCCGGCCGCGCCATCATCGGCTCGGCGCCGGTCGGATACGAGGGTACCGCCGCCTGGCTCGAAGCCATCGGCGCGCTTGCCGGCGTGGGCGCCGAATCGATCGGTGCGGCCAAGAACAAATTCCTGCCGGCGATTCGCGCCGCGCTCGATGCAGCGCCGATACAGGGGCGCATCACGGTGTCGGGCTATGAGGGTTCCGAGCTGATCGTCGCGCGGCTGCTGATAGAGAGTGGCGCCAGCGTTCCCTACGTGGGCACCGCCTGTCCGCGCACGCCCTGGTCCGAGCTCGATCGCGCCTGGCTCGAGGCCCACGGTGCGCGCGTGCAATACCGCGCCTCACTGGAACAGGACCAGGCGGCGGTGCGGGAATTTGCGCCCGATCTTGCCATCGGCACCACGCCGGTGGTGCAGGCGGCAAAACAGCAGGCGATCCCGTCGATGTATTTCACCAACCTGATTTCGGCGCGGCCGCTGATGGGTGTCGCAGGCGCGGGCTCGCTGGCGCAGGTCATCAATGCCGCGCTCGGTAACCGCTCGCGGTTCGAGGAGTTCAAGTCCTTCTTCGGTGACACCGGCAGCGGCTACGCCAGCGGCGTCTGGGAACAGCAGCCAAAGGATCGCCCCGAGTTTCGCGCGCAATTCAGCAAACAGCTGGCCCGGCAGGCGGTGCGCTCGACCGCCGAGGATGGCATCTGATGCTGGTGCTCGACCATGATCGCGCCGGCGGTTACTGGGGGGCGGTGTACGCATTCACCGCCATCAAGGGGCTGCAGGTGATCATCGATGGGCCGGTGGGCTGCGAGAATCTCCCGGTCACATCGGTGCTGCATTACACCGACGCGCTGCCGCCGCATGAGCTGCCGATCGTCGTCACCGGACTGTCGGAAGATGAACTCGGACAGCACGGCACGGAAGGGGCGATGCGCCGGGCGCACCGCACACTCGATCCGCAGCAGCCGAGCGTAGTGGTCACCGGCTCGATCGCCGAGATGATTGGCGGCGGGGTCACGCCGGAAGGCACCAGCATTCAGCGCTTCCTGCCGCGCACCATCGATGAGGATCAGTGGCAGAGCGCCAATCGCGCGATCTACTGGCTCTGGACGCAGTACGGCAAGAAGCGGGTCACGCCGCCCAAGGCGCGTGCGCCGGGCCAGAAGCCGCGCGTCAACATCATCGGTCCCCTCTACGGTTACTTCAACACCTGGTCGGACCTCGCGGAGATCCGCCGGTTGATCGAAGGCATCGGCGCCGAAGTCAACATGGTGTTCCCGCTGGGCAGCCACATTGCCGATGTGCCCAAACTGCTGGATGCGGAACTCAACGTCTGCATGTTCCGCGAATTCGGCCGCATGCTCTGCGAGGCGCTCGAGCGGCCCTACCTGCAGGCGCCCATCGGCCTTCACAGCACCACGCGCTTTCTGCGCAAGCTCGGCGAGCTGCTGGGAATCGACCCGGAGCCCTTCATCGAGCAGGAGAAGCACACCACCATCAAGCCGCTGTGGGACCTGTGGCGTTCGGTGACGCAGGATTTCTTTGGCACCGCGAGTTTCGCCATCGTCGCGACCGAGACCCACGCGCGCGGCATCCGCAATTTTCTCGAGCACGACATGGGGATGCCCTGCGCCTTCAGCGTCTCGCGTCGCGCGGGGGTCAAACCCGACAACGCGGAAGTGCGCCGGCTGCTGCGCGAGAAGCCGCCGCTGATCGTGTTCGGCAGCTACAACGAGCGCATGTACCTGGCTGAGTCGGGCGCGCGCAGCATCTTCATCCCCGCCTCGTTTCCCGGAGCGATCGTGCGGCGTCATACCGGCACGCCCTTCATGGGATACAGCGGCGCCACTTACCTCGTGCAGGAGGTCTGCAATGCGCTGTTCGACGCGCTATTCAACATTCTTCCGCTGGGGAGCGATCTGGATCGTGTGGACGCCACGCCCGCCCGCCTGCACCGAGAGCTCGAGTGGAGCGAGGCGGCCAAGGCGCTCCTGGACCGCGCGCTCGAGGCCGAGCCTGTCCTGGTGCGCATATCGGCGGCCAAGCGGCTGCGCGATGCGGTTGAGCATGCCGCGCGCATGGCGGGCGAGTCGCAGGTGAGCCTGGAGCGGCTGCGCAGCTGCCAGCGCGTGCGCGAGCTCTCGGAGGCAACGACGTGATTTCAGTTCGGCAACGCGTGGAGTCGGAGTCTGTGCTACGGCGCGGCGATGACGGCGCGCTCCGGAATCCATCCGGCGACGGGATGGATTGGCGACCGTGGCGGCAGCTGCCGGCGCGGGTTTCTGGCCGCGTGGGTCGACGCGGTGATGGCCTGACGGCCTGTGTATGGAGGTTCTATGGCTGACGATAGACGGACCTCGCTCTCCGGTTTGACGGAGGGAGAGGCGAGGGAGTTCCACAAGATTTTCGTGACGAGCTTTTTGATCTTCACGGCTATCGCTGTGGTCGCCCATATTCTGGTCTGGCAGTGGCGTCCCTGGCTCTGACGGGTCCGACCATTGCCCGTCTCCAGGGTAGCAATGCAAAAGGAGTATGAAAAATGTGGCGGATTTGGCTGCTGTTCGATCCACGCAGAGCATTGATCGCTTTGTTCACGTTCCTGTTTGTGCTGGCGCTGGTGATTCATTTCATCCTGCTCAGCACCGACCGGTTCAACTGGCTGAAGGGACATGCGGGCGCGCCGACTGCAAGCGTGCAACAGATGTCCTCGCTGCCGGCGGCGGTGGGGTCGAACTCCCAATAGTACGGAATGGGAGAGTTGACGGCGGCGAACGGGGACTGAAGGTATTGAGGCCACCGTTCGCTGCCGGAGACTCCCGAGGATGAGGAGCCCGCAATGTCGATGCTCAGTTTCGAAAGAAAATACCGCGTTCGCGGCGGCACACTGATCGGCGGCGATCTGTTCGACTTCTGGGTCGGACCGTTCTACGTCGGATTCTTCGGTGTGACGACCATATTCTTCGCGCTGGTCGGAACTGCGCTACTCGCCTATGGCGCGGCGATCGGTCCGACCTGGAATTTATGGCGCATCAATATTGCGCCTCCCGACTTGAGTTATGGACTCGGGCTGGCGCCGCTGGCGCACGGCGGGATCTGGCAAGTGGTGACCGTCTGTGCCGTCGGCGCGTTCGTGTCCTGGGCGCTGCGCGAGGTGGAGATCTGCCGCAAGCTCGGCATCGGCTATCACGTGCCATTCGCCTTCGGCTTCGCGATCCTGGCGTACGTGACGTTGGTGGTGATCCGCCCGCTGCTTCTGGGCGCGTGGGGTAATGGTTTCCCCTACGGCATCCTCAGTCATCTCGACTGGGTGTCCAACACCGGCTATCAGTACCTGCATTTTCACTACAACCCTGCCCACATGCTGGCAGTGAGTTTCTTTTTCACGACCACGCTGGCGCTGGCGCTGCACGGTTCGGTGATCCTCTCGGCCGCCAATCCTGCGGCCGGTGAGCTCATGAAGACCGCGGAGCACGAGAACACGTTCTTCCGCGACACGATCGGCTATTCGATCGGATCGCTCGGCATCCATCGGCTCGGGTTGTTCCTCGCACTCAACGCGGTGTTCTGGAGCGCGGTCTGCATCGTCATCAGCGGGCCGTTCTGGACGCGCGGCTGGCCCGAGTGGTGGGGCTGGTGGCTCAACCTGCCGATCTGGCACTAGACGGGGAGCGCAATCATGGCCGAATACCAGAATTTCTTTACACGGGTCCAGGTGCGGGCGCCGATCTACGCCGGCACGCCACTCACTGGCGGCGTCTGGCAGCGACAGGGCAAGGGATCCTTCAGCCATTTTCTTGGGCGACTGGGCGATGCGCAGCTCGGGCCCATCTATCTCGGCACGCTCGGGGTGATGTCGCTGTTCTGCGGTTTCATTGCCTTCGAGATCGTCGGGCTCAATATGCTGGCCTCGGTCAACTGGAGCCCGATCCAGCTGCTGCGGCAGCTGCCCTGGCTGGCGCTGGAGCCGCCGGCACCCGGCAACGGTCTGCATCTGCCACCGCTCAACGAAGGCGGCTGGTGGCTGCTGGCGGGTCTCTTCATGACCTTGTCGGTGCTGCTGTGGTGGGCGCGCATGTATCGGCGCGCGCGTGCGCTGGGCATGGGCACGCATGTGGCCTGGGCGTTTGCATCCGCCATCTGGCTGATGCTGGTGCTGGGCATCATCAGGCCGGTGCTCATGGGCAGCTTCGGCGAAGGCGTTCCCTTCGGCATCTTTCCGCATCTCGACTGGACGGCGGCTTTCTCGATTCGCTACGGCAATCTTTTCTACTGCCCGTTCCATATGCTTTCCATCGCGTTCCTCTATGGGTCGGCACTGCTGTTCGCCATGCATGGCGCCACCATACTGGCCGTGAGCCGCTACGGCGGTGACCGCGAACTCGAGCAGATCGCCGATCGTGGCACGGCCGCCGAGCGCGCGGCGCTGTTCTGGCGCTGGACCATGGGATTCAACGCCACGATCGAATCCATCCATCGCTGGGCGTGGTGGTTCGCGGTGCTCTGCCCGCTGGTGGGCGGCATCGGCATCCTGCTGTCCGGCACCGTGGTGGACAACTGGTACCTGTGGTCGGTCAAGCACGGCGTCGCGCCCGCATATCCGCATGTGTTCCCGGCCGTCACCGATCCGAGCACTCTGCCGGGAGCATCACGATGAATGCGCGCATCGGCCTGTCCCTGGCAATGACCCTCGGTGCCGCGTGGCTGCTGGCCGGGTGCGAGCGCACTCCGGTCGATGTGGTGCAGCGGGGCTACCGCGGGCTTGCCATGGGCGAGGTCTACAATCCAAGAACCGAAGCGGTGGTGGCGGCAGCCAACCAGGCGCCGGCCGCGGTCTCGCCCGAGCCCGGCAGTGAGGGCCCCCTGGCCACCAGCGCGTATAAGAATGTGCAGGTGCTCAACGATCTGAGCGTGGCGCAGTTCACTCGCCTGATGCTGGCGATGACTCAGTGGGTGGCGCCTCCCGGACAGACCTGCAACTACTGTCACAGCACCGACCTGTCGAGCGATGAGAATTATCGCAAGGTGGTCGCGCGCCAGATGCTGCGCATGGTCCGTCATATCAACAGCGACTGGAAAGACCATGTCGGCGCCACCGGTGTCACCTGCTACACCTGTCATCGCGGACAGGATCTGCCGGCGAATATCTGGTACATCGATCCGGGTCCCGCGCACGCCTCCGCCATGGCCGGCAACAAGGCCGGGCAGAATGCGCCCGCCGAGTCAGTGGGGCTCACCTCGCTGCCGAACGATCCCTTTACGCCATTCCTGGATGCGCAGCCGGCCAATATTCGCATCCAAGCCCTGACCCCGCTGCCCGAGGGCAATCGCAGCTCGATCAAGCAGGCCGAGTGGACCTATGGGCTGATGATCCACATGTCCAAATCCCTGGGCGTCAACTGCACCTATTGCCACAACAGCCGTGCCTTTGAAATGTGGGATCAGAGCACGCCGCAACGCGCGACGGCCTGGTACGGCATCCGCATGGTTCGGGACGCCAACAGCAGCTACCTGGCGCCACTGGCCTCGACCTTGCCCGCGGATCGCAAGGGACCGCTCGGCGATGTGGCCAAGATCAATTGCGCCACCTGCCACCAGGGGGTCTACAAGCCCCTGTACGGCGTGAGCATGCTCAAGGACTATCCGGAGTTGGGCGGTCAGCCATGAGGCGCTCAGCGACGAGGCGTTCAGCGACCAGGCAATCAGCAGGTCGCGCCGCGCGACGCTGCTGATCGCCGCCGCACCCG
>Ga0302229_10000567_pt1 | contig 28548 bp, 25 predicted proteins | sample II_Palsa_N1_3_FD_193518 | JGI IMG/M metagenome (GOLD analysis project Ga0302229, IMG submission 193518) | Peat permafrost microbial communities from Stordalen Mire near Abisko, Sweden - II_Palsa_N1_3 | ecosystem: Environmental > Terrestrial > Soil > Palsa > Peat permafrost | place: Sweden... | reverse complement strand
GTTGCACCCCAGTGCACCGGATCCACCATTAAACCCGGATCCACCGCGAAAAACCTGCCGCTGAGCACCAGGAAGCGTGACACCCGGGACAGAGATGAACCCTGGGAAACGCGGGAACCCAAGGAGCAGGCGAACGCCACCCGCGTGCGCTCCTGCGGACATCGCGAACGCCACCGGCGCCCGGATCGCCGCTAACCTGTCGCGAAAATTGGAATTAGCCGGACCGACCGGGTTCTCTATATCCGCCCAGCCGCTCCGCAGCGCGCTGACTACCACCCGCACCCGTCCGCCCGCCTGGGCAAGAGCGTCACGAACGCGTTCGCCACCCCCTCCCGGCGGAACTGGACACCAGGCAACGGGCTCGCCCCGACGTGCGGCACTCAGCGGAGCCGTCATCGCGCGAAGAAAAAGTCGGGGTCCTCGCGAGCACTAGCCAAGCGTGCCTAAAGCCCGCACAATGAGTACATAGATATAAATTCAGAAAAAATAGCGAGACGGCGACTCCGTGGCGACAAAAACCCGTACGCCAGGCCGTCTACAGCTCGCGCGCAGCTAAGACGAGCTGACGTTAGCGCCGGGACGCGGCCGCAGCCACGGGCAAGCCCAGCCCAGGTCGCATGTCGTACGGCCTAGGAGTAATAGGGGTATTTGCATAAAACACCACTGTTTATGCGCAAAGCGGGGAATGGCCGGTATTTTTATCGCGTGCCATCCCTACCCGCCACCAATGACGGGAGCGCGAAGCCACTCGCCGAGGACCTGAGTACGAGACCCGGCAGCGAAGAGGACATCACGTGGGTTGCTGGCGCCGAGCCTGGCACAACCGAGGCAGACGTGGCAGCTAGCGCTACCGAGCCTGACGCTGACGCGCGCCAGGCCCTGGGGCCGGACAGGTCCCTGGCGCCGGACAGGTCCCTGGCGCCGGACAGGTCCCTGGGGCCCGACAGGTCCCTGGGGCCCGACAGGTCCCTGGCGCCCGACAGGTCCCTGGCGCCGGACAGGAAGGGGGGAGCACCGCCTCCGGGCGGGACCAGCACGGTGCTGCCTGCCGCGCCGGGGGGCGGCGCTGCTGACGAGCCGGAGACCGCGGCCAAGCGCCGGATTTCCCGGCGTGTCGTGCTGCAGGCGAGCCTGCTCGGCGGCGCCGGGATAGCCGCGCTGCCGCTGCTGACGATGGTCGGCGGCACGACCCGTAACGGCGAACGGCAGCCAGTCGGCTTCAGCTACTCGATGAACACGAACTGGCTGTTCGGGGGCCAGTACATGGCGGGCTCGGAGAGCAGCTTCTACGACGACAGCGGCTTCGCCCCCATCTCGCTGCCGCATACGGTCACCAGCCTCTCCTGGCAGAACTGGGACTTCAACGCGTGGCAGCAAGTGTGGATCTACCGACGGCACTTCAGCGGCACGCACCTGGTCGGCCCAGACCGTCCTGGCGACCGGATCTTCATCGACTTCGACGGGGTCATGGTGAACGCGTCCGTCGTCATTAACGACCAGGCGGTCAGCACCCATCAGGGCGGCTACCTGCCTTGGTCAGCCGAGCTCACCGGGAAGGTCACCAGCGGGGATAACCTGCTCGCGGTCATCGTCGACTCACGCTGCCTGCCGGTACCACCGGTCGGCATGGGACGCGGCCCGTACAGCATCGACTTCTTCCAGCCCGGCGGAATCTACCGCGACGTCAACCTCCGGGTGGTCCCGCCGGCCTTCCTGTCCGACCTGTTCGCGTTGCCCGTCAACGTGCTCAGCCCGCAGCGCCGCGTGGATGTCGAGTGCACCATTGACTCGGCGGTGACGCCGCACGGCGACGGCACCCTGCTGGTAGAGCTGTTCGACGGCTCTACGCAGGTCGCCGCGCAGATGGCGACGGTCAGCCTCACCTCGCCCGGGACCAGCACCGCGAAGCTGAGCCTGACCGATCTGGGGCCGATCAGCCTGTGGTCACCCGACAACCCGAAGCTGTACAAGGTGCAGGCCACGCTGAGCTTCCCCGGCCTCGACGGCCACGTTCTGACCAGGCAGATCGGATTCCGCGAGGCGTCCTTCCGGCCCGAGGGCTTCTTCCTGAACGGCGAGCGGCTGCAGCTTTTCGGCCTGAACCGGCACCAGCTCTACCCGTATGCAGGCATGGCGATGCCCGGCCGGGTCCAGCGCAAGGACGTGGAGATCCTCAAGAACGACTTCAATTGCAACATGGTGCGTTGCTCGCACTATCCCCAGTCGCCGTATTTCCTCGACGCCTGCGATGAACTGGGGCTGCTGGTCTGGGAAGAAGCACCGGGCTGGCACGCCGTGAGCACCAGCCCGGCCTGGCAGGACCTGGTGGTGCAGAACGTGCGCGACATGGTGATGCGGGACCGGAGCCGCCCGTCGGTGATCATCTGGGGGACCAGGCTCAACGAGACGGCCGACTTCCCTGCGCTCTGGGCCGCGACCAGGCAGGCCGCGCGGGAGTTGGACAGCTCACGCCCTAGTTCGGGTGCGATGGCCTCTTACGGAGAAATCACATGGAACGAAGATGTCTACGCCTACAACGACTACGGCGTCCGTCCCGAGTCCGGTGATGCCACGCTGAAACCGCCGTTCGCCGGCCTGCCCTACCTGATCACAGAGACCGTCGGCTTGGAAGAGGCCAGACCGCAGCACTTCGCCTGGACCGACCCGCCGGAGCTACTCGCCAAGCAAGCCGCGCTGCACGCCCAGGCGCAAAGCCTGGCCCGGTCGGACCCCGGGTATTCCGGGATGCTGGCGTGGGCCGGGTTCGACTACGCCTCGGTGCTCAGCCGGGATCCCGACGCCATCAAGTGGGCCGGGGTGGCGGACGGCTTCCGGGTCCCCAAGCCCGGCGCGGCGATCTACCAGTCCCAATCAGACCCGAGTGTGGGCCCGCTCATCCTCCCGGTGTTCTTCTGGGAGCAAGGCGGCGCCGTGCCAGCCCCGAACGTGATGATCGCCAGCAACTGCGAGCAGCTCGAGATCTTCATCGACGGCACGCACGTGACCACGGCGCTGGCCGCCCTCGACTCTCCGCTGTACAGCGGCCTGGTACACCCGCCCTTTCTGGTCCACCTCCCGCCGCGCCGACCTGACGGCACGGCGGAACTTCTCATCCTGGGCTACGTCGGCGGCCGGCCGGTGACCTTCCTCCGGATGTCAGCGGACCCGGCCGGCGACGCCCTCGGCATGACCGTGGACGACTCGAGCATCACGGCCGACGGATCCGATGCGACCAGGGCCGTCTTCCGCGCCATCGACGCGTACGGCAACCAGCGCAGGTATGCCAGCGGCCAGGTCACGCTGAGCCTGTCCGGTCCCGCGACGCTGGTCGGCGACAACCCGTTCGGCTTCGGCGAGTACGGCGGACTCGGCGCGGTATGGATCCGCTCGCAGGCTGGCCAGCCGGGGGACATCACGCTGACCGCCAGCCACCCGCTGCTCGGCCAGGCCGAGATCCATGTCAGCTCCGAGCCGGCCAGCCAGGCGAACCAGCTGGCCTGACCGGGTGGCCCGGCGGCTAGCGGGGCGGCTTGGCGGGGCGGCTTGGCGAGGCGGCTTGGCGAGGCGGCTTGGCGGGGCGGCTGGCGGGGCGGCTTGGCGAGACGGCTGGCGAGGCGGCTGGCGAGGCGGCTGGCGAGGCGGCTGGCGAGGCGCTGCCACCACGGCCCGTTCAGCATCTTGATTTTCATCTTTTAAGATTGCGAGGATGCGGCGCTCGCTTTCGGTCTCCGAGCTCAGCCCCGGCGAGTTCGCCGCGCGGCTCGATCAGCTGATCGCGGTGTACGCGGCGGCGATGCGGCCACCGGCCGAGCTGCTGCCCGGGCGCAAGTCGATCATGGCCGGCCATGCCGCCAACTCGGGGTTCCGCGCGATCGCCGTCATCGACGACGGATCCGGGGAGCCGGTCGGCTTCGGCTACGGCTTCCACGGGGCGCCCGGCCAGTGGTGGCATAACACGGTCAGGAACGCGCTGACGGCCTCGCGCGGCACCGCGGTCGCCTCGGGCTGGATGGACGACTCGTTCGAGGTCGCCGAACTGCACGTGGCCCCCGCGCATCAGGGCCAAGGCACCGGTGCCGACGTGCTGGGAAGGCTCGCCTCGGGCCGGCCAGAACGCACCGCGCTGCTGTCGACCAGGGACGCCGACTCGCCCGCCAGGCGGCTCTACCGGGGAGCAGGCTTCGTCGACCTGCTGACCGAGTTCCAGTTCTTCCCCAGCGGCGAACCGCCTTATGCGGTGATGGGCGCCGAGCTTCCGCTGCGCAATCGCTCACCCCGGCGCTCTGGATGGCCCCGCTCCCCCAGGCCTGCGTCCCCCAGGCCGAGCCGCTGATAGATCTCCCTGGTCGCCCGGGACCAGTTGAGGGTGTAGAAATGCAGGCCGGGCACGCCTTCTGAGAGCAGCCGCTCGCACATTCTCGCGGCGTAGTCCACGCCTATCTCGCGCACCGCCGCCCGGTCGTCCGCCACCGCCTGCAGCCGCTCCCATAGCTGCGTGGGCACCCGGCAGCCGCCCAGCTCAAGCGCCCGCTCGATCACCCGCAGGCTGGTGATGGGCATGATGCCAGGGATGATCGGGACGTCTCCGCCCTGGGCCGCGACCCGGTCCCGCAGCCGCAGGTAGTCCTCCGGGTAGAAGAACATGTTGGTGATCGCGAAGTCCGCGCCCGCCCGGCACTTGGCCAGGAAGTAGCGCACGTCCGTCTCGGCATCGGGTGAACCGGGGTGTTTCTCAGGGAACGCGGCCACCCCGACGCAGAAGTCACCGGCCGACCTGATCAGGCGGACCAGGTCCGCGGCGAAGCTGAGCCCGTCCGGATGCGGGATCCAGGCCGCGTTCGGGTCGCCGGGCGGGTCGCCTCGCAGGGCGAGCACGTTGCGCACCCCGACGGCGGCGTAAGAGCCGACCACCTGCCTGAGTTCGGCCACCGAGTGGTTCACCGCGGTGAGGTGCCCCACCGGGGTCAGCGTGGTCTCCTCGGCGATCCGGCCCGTCACCCGGACCGTGCGGTCCCTGGTCGACCCGCCCGCTCCGTACGTCACCGAGACGAACGTGGGGCGCAGCGGCTCAAGCTGACGGATCGCCCGCCAAAGCTGCTGTTCCTCGCCTTGAGTCTTGGGCGGCATGAACTCGAAGGAGAACGACTGGCGGCCGGAGGCGAGCAGCTCGCGAATCAACGGCGAGTGCGGCTGACCCACGGCGCGAGCGGCACTAGCGGTGGGACGCGGACGTGGCGGGCTCGGCGGCATGCCGTCAGCCTAACCGGTGGCAGCCTAACGGTGGCAGCCTAACCGGTAGCGACGAGCGCAGGCCGCGCTAGAACGCCAGGGCCTGGGCCCGCCGGTTAACCTCGGTCGCCCGGCGCCTGACGATCGCGTCGATCGGCGTGCCGGGCAGCGTCTCGTCCGCGGTGAACAGCCAGCGGAGCGCGTCTGGCTCGTCGAAGCCGCAGTCGAAGAGCAGGGTCAGGGTCCCGCACAGACCCTTGACGACCTGTTTGCCGTCAAGGAAGGCGGCCGGTACCGCGAGCGTCCCTTCTGGGCGCTTCACGGCGAGGAGCTTGCGATCGCGGAGTAGTTGCTTCACTCGCCCCAAGGGGATGCCGAGCTGGCCGGCTACGTCGGGGAGGATCAGCCATTCGCCGACGAGAGCGTCGGTCGCGGGGTCAATCTGGGCCACGAAACCAATGTCCCACGTCCAGGGGAGTTCCAAACACGCGGGGCTCTAGGTCGCGATAGCGGATTTCAGGGGGACAGCGGGATCGGCGAGGCGGTCGATGTCCACGGGATCGCAGGACGTGATGAGGCGGCGCCCTTGCAGCAGGTCACGGGGGCGGTCCACGGTCAGGATCGCGATTAGGCAGCCGCCGGCCAGCCAGCACGCCGCCCAGGTGGGTTCGGCGGGATCACCGCGCCAGATGAGTCGTTCGGCGCCGCCGTGGTAGCCCGCGTACTGCACCATGCGACCGAACTGTTCGGACCAGAAGTAAGGCACCGGATCGTAGACCTCATCGCCGCCGAGCACGTTGGCCGCGACCACCTCAGGCGCGTGCAGGGCCACGTCCCAGTGCTCGAATCGCAGCTGCCGCCCGAACCGCCGCGACTCGAAGGCGGCGCAATCCCCTACCGCGTAGACCCCGGGGCGCGAAGCGCGCAGGCCGGCGTCGACGGCCACGCCGTTCTGAAGGCGGACGCCCGAGCCTTCCAGCCAGCTGGTCGCCGGCCGCACGCCGACCGCGGTGACGATCTCGTCCGCAGCGATCCACTCGCCGCCGGCCAGGGCAACCCCGCCCGGCTGTACGGCCGCCACGCTGACACCGACCCGCAGGTCAACCCCGGCGGCGGCGTACCAGCGCGCGGTCTGCGACCCCACCGGGGCCCCCACGGCCGAGGCGAGCGGCGCGGGCCCCGCCTCCACCACCGTGACCTGACCGCCCCGCGCGGCGGCCGCGGTGGCCAGTTCCGCGCCGATCCAGCCGGCGCCTACGATCGCCAGCCGCAGCCCGGGCCGGAGCAGATCCCGTAGCGCCAGCGCGTCATCGTAGCTGCGCAGGAACCGCTGTTTTCCCTCCCCAGGCAACGTCACAGGGACCGCGCCGGTGGCCAGCACCAAGTGGTCAAACGGGTACTCACCCCGGCTGGTCACCAGGGTCGTCTTCGCCAGGCGCACGGCCGCCTCGGCCGGGCGGAAGTCCGCGTCGAGCGCGGCGAAGTCGGCCCGCAGTGACGGGTCCAGATCGCTTTCCGTCAGCACTTTCTTGGACAGCGGCGGCCGGTCATACGGCGGCCGGGCCTCCGCGCCGATCAGGGTGATCGGGCCGGCCGCGCCGCGCGCCCGTAGTTCCTCCACCGTGCGCAGCCCAGCCAGCCCCGCACCCGCCACCACGACCCGTCCGCTATGCGCCACAGCAGAACAGGCTACGCGTGGCGGCCTGCCAGGTTAAGGTCCCGCCTACGTTCGGCATCTTCCTGCCAGCGGGCACCACGATTAACAGCGCTAGATAGACAAAACAACCGTAAAATCGGTCGCGATGGACGATACCCTGGCCCACTCGCTTGTCGGGCGCCTGCTCGACGGGCGTTACGCCGTGACGGCACGCATTGCGCACGGCGGAATGGCCACCGTCTACCTGGCCATGGACACCAGGCTGGACCGCGAGGTGGCGCTCAAGGTCATGCACGCCGAGCTGGCCAGAGACGAGGATTTCGTCCGCCGGTTCATCGGCGAGGCCAAGTCGGTCGCACGGCTGTCGCACCAGAACGTCGTCGCGGTCTACGACCAGGGCGCCGATGGCCCGTTCCTGTACCTGGCGATGGAGTACGTACCCGGGCGCACGCTCAAGGAAATGCTCCGTGACAGCGGGCGGCTGCCCCCGGCGGTGGCGCTCGAGATCATGACCGGCGTGCTCGGCGGGCTCGCGGCCGCGCACGCGTCCGCGATCGTGCACCGCGACGTCAAGCCGGAGAACGTCCTGCTGACCGCGGACGGCCGGGTCAAGGTGGCAGACTTCGGCCTGGCCCGGGCGCTCACCGCCGCCGGGCACACCCGGACCGGCCTGCTTATCGGCACAGTCGCCTACGTACCGCCCGAGCAGGTGACCGGGGGCAGCACCGGCCCGCGCGGCGACGTGTACTCGGCGGGCGTGATGCTCTTCGAGATGATCACCGGCCGCCTGCCGTTTACCGGCGACACACCGCTGTCGGTCGCCTATCAACACGTGAACACTGACGTTCCCGCGCCTTCCACGCTGGCCTCCGGCATCCCTTCCGCCGTCGACCACCTCGTGGTCGCGGCCACGAGCCGGGATCCGGCGCGGCGCCCCGCCGACGCGGGCGAGTTCTTGCGCGCGGTCCGCCGCGTCCGCGCCGACCTGTACGAGCCGAGCGGCCTCACCGGCGTAATCGGGGCCGGCATCCAGGGCCTCGGCGAGGCGCCCTGGCTCGATCTGGACACGCCCGCGGCCAGCAACGGCTGGTGGGCTCGCACCGGAGCGCTCACGAACGCGAACGGCACGGGTCCGTCCGCGGTGCCCCGCACCAGCACCGGCCCGATCAGCACCGGCCCGATCGGCAAGGGTCAGTTCGGTGCGGGCCAGTTCGGTGCGGGCCAGTTCGGTGCGGGCGCGCGCGACGATCTCAGCTCCCATACGCTCGTCGTCCACCGTGAGGACGGCGGTCGCTACCTGGGCGGTCGCGAGCCGTTCCTGCAGCGCTGGCTGTTCAGCCCGCGGTTGCTGATCATCGCGCTGATCCTGGTGCTCGGCGTGGGGCTCGGGGTCGGCGGCTGGTGGCTGACCACCGGACGGTACGCGCAGGTGCCGGTGGTGGCCGGGGACTCGGTCTCCATGGCCACCGCCGCGCTGACCGCGGACGGCTTCACCATCAAGAAGGACGCCCAGGTCCACAGCAACACCGTGAAGAAGGGCACAGTGATCGACACCAGCCCGGCGGGACGGGTGTCGAAGGGCACGCATATCGCGCTTCTCGTCTCGAGCGGCCCGTTCACTTCCGTGGTCCCCGATGTGCAGAATGACTCGCTCGCCGCCGCCCAGGCCGCGCTGCAGCGGCTGCACCTGGCCTCCACCATCGCCAAGGTCGGCTCGAACTCCCCCATCGGCACCGTGACCGGCACCAATCCGGTCGCGGGCACCTCCTGGCCGCAGACCGAGACGGTCGCTATCCAGGTCTCAGACGGCCCGCCGCTGCCCGACTTCATCGGGGAAAACGTGCAGGCGGCGCAGCAGTGGGCGCAGCAGAACGGCGTGACGCTGAACCAGCAGCCGGACAATAACAGCCAGCAGCCGGCCGGCATCGTCACCGGGCAGCAGCCCGCCGCGGGCGCGACCTTCCAGCAGGGCCAGACCATCACCGTCAACGTGTCCACCGGTCCGCAGCCCGTCAACGTGCCCAGCCCGGACGGGCTGTCGACGCAGCAGGCGACCCAGCTTCTGCAGCAGGCGGGATTCCAGGTCCAGGTGAACACGTACGGCCCGTTTGACAAGGTGTTCGACTACAGCCCGACCGGCCAGGCGCCGCGGGGCAGCACCATCACCCTCGACGTCGGCTACCCCCACCCTTGACGGCGTGCGCTACAATCTCGATCATGCGTCAGCAGTTCTGGTTTTGGTTTGGCTACCGGCCCGGGTTCGGGACGGTCGCCCGCCAGACCTTGCGCTGACGGAAGCGACTTCACCAGAGCCCCGGGCCAGTTGGCCCGGGGCTTTCTTTATGCGTGACAACTTTATGCGTGACAACCAACGGAGGCGGACAACATGGTCGTGGTGATGACGGCGGAAGCCGGCGAGACGGAAGTCGACGGCGTCGTCGACCGGGTGCGTGCGGCCGGCGGCGACGCGTTCGTGAGCCGGGGCATGTCCCGGACCATTGTCGGCCTGGTCGGTGACGTCGATCACCTGGGCACGCTGAACCTGCGCGGCATGCCGGGCGTCAGCGACGTGGTGCGGATCTCCGTGCCGTACAAGCTGGTCAGCCGGGAGCATCACCGGGAGCGTTCGGTGGTCAGGGTGGCTGGCGTGCCGATCGGCCCGGACACCCTGACGGTCATCGCCGGGCCGTGTGCCGTCGAGACGGCCGAGCAGACGCTGGCGTCCGCGCTGATGGCCCGGGCCGCGGGCGCTTCGCTGCTGCGCGGCGGCGCGTACAAGCCGCGCAGCTCACCGTACGCCTTCCAGGGACTAGGCGAGGCAGGCCTGAAGATCCTGGCCGAGGTGCGGGCGGAGACCGGCCTACCGATCGTGACCGAGGTGGTCGACCCCGGTGACGTGGATCTGGTCGCGTGCTACGCGGACATGCTTCAGGTCGGCACCCGCAACATGCAGAACTTCCCGTTGCTGCAGGCCGTCGGCGGGGTCGGCAAGCCGGTGATGCTCAAGCGGGGCATGAACGCCACCATCGAGGAATGGCTGATGGCCGCCGAGTACATCGCTCAGCGCGGCAACCTCGACATCGTGCTCTGCGAGCGCGGCATCCGCACCTTCGAGACGGCGACCAGGAACACCCTGGACATCAGCGCGGTGCCCGTCGCCCAGCGGCTGTCGCACCTGCCTGTGATCGTGGACCCGTCGCATTCGGGTGGCCGCCGCGACCTGGTGCTGCCGCTGTCCAGGGCGGCGATCGCGGTCGGCGCCGACGGCATCATCGTGGACGTCCACCCGAGCCCGGAGACCGCGCTGTGCGACGGCCCGCAGGCGCTGGTCGAATCCGACCTCCGCGAGCTGGCCAGCGTTGCCGTTCACCTGTCGCCCCTGGTCGGCCGCACCCTCACCCCCGCCCCAGCCGTCCCCCGCGTGGCCGCTCTGAACTAACTCCCACGCCAGCCCCCCAGCTAGGCCGGCCCGCTGGAACATCGGGCCGGTGGTATGCGGCCCGATGGTCCATCGGGTCGAACGGATGCTGGCGGCGATGATGCGGGCGGGACAAGTGGTGTCAGGGGCGCGTTTCAGGGAGGCTAAGCCGCGGGGCGCCGGCGGGGGGCGTGGGCACGCGCCACTGACCGTTTGGGATACATGGTCTTAAGGTTTTTCCTGGCGGTATTCCTGGGCATTTGCGGCCAGGGTGTCGGCCAGGTCTTCGACGTCGAGGCGGCCTTCGATGCGGCGCAGGTCGTCGAGGCGGGCGCGGGTTTCCACCCGGCGCGGGGTGAGCAGCGTGCAGCAGTCCTGGTCAGGGAGCTCGGAGATGGCCAGAGTGCGAATGCGGCGGGCCTCGGCCATGATCTCGCTCTTGTCCCAGCCGATCAGCGGGCGCAGGATCGGGAGCTTGGTGGCGTCGTCGAGCGCGGTGAGGTTGGCCAGGGTCTGGCTGCTCACCTGGCCGAGCGAGTCGCCGGTGATCAGCGCGGTACAACTGAGCCGCCGGGCGAGCGCCTCGCCAGTCTTGAGCATCAGCCGCCGCTGCGCCACGATCAGCAGCCGGTCCGCGCCGGAAGAGGCCAGGGCCTGCTGGGCCTTGCCGAACGGCACGACGAAAAGCCGGGACCCGCCCTGGAACCGGTCCAGCCCGCGGACCAGCGCGTAGGCCTTGTAGATCGATTCGGGCCCGGTGAGCGGCATGCCGGAGAAGTGCAGGAAAAAACAGCGCAGGCCGCGGCGCATCATCCGGTAGGCGGCCACCGGGGAGTCGATGCCGCCCGACATAAGCGCCACGCCCCGGCCGCTCATCCCGACCGGCAGCCCGCCCACGGCGGCGGCTCCATCGGTGAACACGAACACCTCGTCCTGATCCACCTCGATGAACACCTCGGTGTCGGGCCTGGACAAGTTGACGCCGAGCCCGTGCGCTTGTGCGATCTCCCGGCCGATCAGCACGCTCAGCTGCCCCGACGTCAGCGGAAAGCGCTTGTCCCTGCGGCGCGCACGGATCGCGAAGGTGCCCGTCGTGCCCTTGGTCAGCGCTATCGCGGCGGCGCTGACCGCCTCGGGCGTCTTGACCACCCGGAGCGCGCGGGAGACCCGGGCGATGCCAGGCACATCCCGGACCCGTTCCGCGATCTTGCCCGCGGCCTGCGTCCAGCCGGGTTCGCCGCGCTGCTCACCGTCGGCGATGCGGAGCAGGATGACCCCTTCGCGCTGCCGCAGGTCAACCGGCACGCCGGTGTCCCGCGCGGCGTTGCGGATGTTGCCCTGCAGGATGCGCTCGAACTGCTGCCTGTTCCGCCCCTTGAGCACGATCTCGCCCAGTTTGAGCAGGACGCACGGCTCGTCCGGGCCTCGCGGGTCAGGGGACTGCGACACCCCCCTAGTGTGCCAGCCGCAATTCGCTGCCAGGAACGCAAAGAGCAGCCCTCCCCTGGCGATACCCGGGATCTTGCGTAGGGGTCTTGCTGGGGTAAGCATGAGGCCGGAACCGGGTGCTAGCCCTAGTGTCTTCCGCGCCGCAGGTCGATAGCGTGACGGCATAAGCGAGCGGGAGGTAGAGCGTGAGCATCAGGGAAGAGGTCCAGGCCGCGGCGGCCGCGCACCGTGATCTCGGCTCGGGTTATGACACGGCCGTGGCTGAAGGCCTCGTCGAGCGCATCGGCGAGGAAATTGACAAGCGAGTGGACGCGCGATTGTACGGCCAGGCGGGGTATCCGGATCCGACGGCAGGTCCGCCGTTGCGGCGGCGCCTGCGCCGTGAGCCGGTGCCGGGACGGGTCGGGTTCGGCGCGGTGGTGCTGGCCCTCGGGTCGATGGGGATGGCCATCGGGGCCACGGCGGCAGTGCTCCACCCGGGCGACTCCCCCGGTCAGGTGAGCGGCGGCGCGGCGATCTTGATCGCGCTGATCTGGATCGTGATCGCGGCCATCAACATCGCCTACGCCCGCCAGCGCTGATGCCGCTCGTGGCGGCGTCATTTGTGGCGGCGTCATTTGTGGCGGCGTCATTTGTGGCGGCGTCATTTGTGGCGGCCGGCGGCAGGCTGTAGCGTGCGCTCATGAGCAGCGACCACGAGGCGGAGATCCGCGCCTCCGTGGCCGCGCATCAGGATCTGGGTTCGGGCTATGACGACGCCGTGGCCGAAGGGCTGGTCGAGCGCATTGGCGCGGAAATCGACAAACGCATAGAAGCGCGGCTGGCGGCATTCGGGTCGGTGCCGGCCGGCTCTCGGGGTGCTCCGGGCTACCGCTCGCCCGGGGACTACGCGCCTCCGGCACCAGGACCCGCCAACCCGCCGGGTCCGGTCGGCTCGGCGGGTCTGGTCGGCTCGCCGGGTCCGGTCGGGCCGCCAGGCTCCGCGCCCGCGCCGGGACCTGGCGCCCCGGGGTATCCGGGGTATCAGGCGCCTGCGGGGTATCCGGGGTATCAGGCGCCTGCGGGGTATCAGGGGTATATGGGACCGATGCTGCCTCCCGGCTACCAGATGGGGCCGCCGCCGGTCAGGCCGCCCTCCCTCGGGCAGCGCAACGTGGCGACCACGATCACCGCCCTCGGGTCTATAGCCCTCGGCGTCGGGGCCACGGCGATCGTGTCGCACGCCGGCAATTCCGGCGCTCAGGCCATCATGGTCCTGCTCATCTGGGCCGCCATCGCGGTCATCAACATCGCCTACGCCCGACGCCACTGAGCGACCGCGCTCGCCCGGGTCGCTACTCGCCGGGCAGGACGCCGCACAGGAGGCGGTTGTCCCCGCGCTGCCAGAGCGGCCCGACTTCGGCGAAACCCGCGGCCTTGAGCGCCTCGACGTGGGTAGCGAGCTGGTTGGACTCCGTGTCGTGGTGGCCGGCATCGACGTGACGGCGCTTGCGCTCCGCGACGTGGGCGGCCAGTGCTGGGGCGGCAGCCGCCGCTTCCCACCAGCCGGACCAGCTTTCTGCGTGCCCGCCGGGGAACCGGCGCTGGTCCTCGCGCCGGCGCAGGGCCAGGTCCAGACGGGCCAGGGTCGGGGACTCCTTCGCGTCGAGGGCGAAATGGTCGCCGTCGAGCAGCAGGCCGCCGGGACGGAGCATGGTAGCGAGTTCGGCGTACACCTCGCGCAGATCGTGCTCGGGCAGCCAGTGCAGTGCGGTGGTGCTCACCGCGGCGTCGGCGGCCCGGACCCCTGGACCCCCTGTGCTCAGGCCGAGCCGCGCGGACCAGCCGGGAACGCGCAGGTCCAGGTCGATGAAGCGCAGTCCGGGCAGGTCCGGGTAGGCCGCCCGGCCCAACGCCAGCGAAACCGGGTCGGCGTCGATGCCTATCACCGTGGCGCCCGGCAGCCGGTTCAGCAGCCGGACGCCTATAGAGCCAGGGCCGCAGCCGATGTCGAGCACTAGCGGGTCCGGCCGCCCGGTCCCCTCCTCAACGGCGTCGATCAGCGCGGTGAACCTGTCTTCGCGGTCCGGCAGGCTCTCTTCCTGCTGGCGATCCCAGCGCTCGATCCAGTCCCGTGCGGTGTCGCGGTCAAGTTCCGGCACGCCTTGCCTCCTTTGTGGTTCGCCCAGTTGGGTTGGGGTCGGGCCATACTTGGCCGGTCGTCCGTTACTGGCTAAGCTCCCTTTGATAGTCACAAATCTAGGTGCCGAGGTGTAACTGGTCAAGTGGACTTCAACAGTCACATGGATGTCGTGATCAGGGTGGCCGCGGAACTGGTCAACCTGCTCACCCCCGGCGAGGACCGGGGCAGGCGCTATCATCCGCCTGAGGCGGACGAACGCACCAAGGTTGTGGGCGCCGTCCTGCGAGCGGCCGGCGGCCGGGCGGCCACCTGGGAGGAAGCCGCGGAGCTCTGCTTCGTCGCGGCCGAACTGCGCGGCGTCTTCGAGGCCGTCAGCGCGGGCGCCGTGGACGGGGCGGCCGGCCGGGTCAACGCGCTGCTCGTTCGCACCGGCGCACGTCCCGAGCTGGAACAGCACGACGGGCAGTCCTGGCACCTTCACTTCCATGCCGCCGGCAACTCGCTGCCCGAAGGCTGGGCGGCAGGCTGTGCCACCGGCCTGGCGGTGGTGCTCGGCGGCGAACTGTACGACCGCCTCGGCGTCTGCACGGCACCCAGGTGCGACCGGGTTTATGTGGACACCTCACGTAACGGCACCCGCCGGTACTGCTCCACCTCGTGCCAGAACCGGGTCAAGACCGCGGCCTTCCGCGCGCGCATGCCTTAACACCCACCGGGTGCACACTGGGAGGGTCAGGGTTCACCGCGGAAGTTCGGCCTGTATCGGGAGCACCGCCATGTTCGAGCGATTCACCGGCCAATCACGACGCGCGGTCGTCTTGGCCCAGGAAGAGGCGGCGGGCCTGGACCACAACTACATCGGCACCGAGCATCTGCTGCTCGGTCTGCTGCACGAGGGCGAGGGCGCGGCCGCCCGGGCGCTGGCGTCAGCGGGCATCGTCCTGACGCCTGCCCGGAGAGAGGTCGAGGTGATCATCGGCCGGGGCCAGCAAACACCGTCCGGGCATATCCCGTTCACGCCCCGGTCGAAGAAGTGCCTGGAGCTGTCGTTGCGGGAGTCCTTGCAGCTGGGCCATGACTACATCGGCACCGGACACCTCTTGCTCGGGCTGATCAGCGAGGGTGACGGCGTAGCCATCACGGTCCTTAACAGACTCGGTGCGAACTTGGATCGTCTCCGGGATCAGGTGATCCTGGAGCTTGAGGCTGGGCCCGAAGACCACGATGATGTCCTCGACCTTCCACGGCAGGTCCGGATGGCCCGTCGTCCGCAGGCCCGGTGGCAATCGCCGGATGCGATCCAGGCGCTGCTGGAAAAGATCGACGAGCGGCTGAGCGCGATCGAACGGCACCTCGGCATCAGCCCCGAGGACCCCGGAGCCGGCCAAGCCGGCGGGCCCGAAAATGTCGTACCCCCCTCGTAGTGTGTCGGACATGAACCCATCACGAAGGCGCCGTGCCGACTCCCCACAAAAACGGTGCCGGTGCGCGGAGTGTACGGCGCTGGATGAGGGCGCCATCATCGATCCTGAGGCCTGCATGCAGGCTGTCGCTGACGACATTCGTACCGTCGGCTGGTCGGTCTCCGCTGTCCTCGGCGATGAGATCGCGCCACCCTGGGCCTACACGGTCGGCCTCTGGCTCAGTCACCAGGGTCCGGAGCTGGCCATGTACGGCCTGCCCCTCGAGCACATGACGGTCATCCTGAACTCGGCCGCTGATCGCATCGCGAACGGCGCGGCGATCCAAGCCGGCGATCAGCTCGATGGCATTTGCCCGTGCTCACTCGCCGTCCGCCCTGTGCACGCGAGCTGGCGGATGACCAGCATGTTCGCGGTCTCGGACCGGTATTACGGCTATGTCAGGCCGCCGTATCTCCAGGTGGTCTGGCCCGACCGGAAGGACCGCTATCCAGGCGATCCCGGTTTCCAGTTCAAGTACGAAGGTAGGCAGCCGATGCTGTGGCTGCCGCGTGAGGACAATCCTCCAGGCGTGTGGCCCCGGATCGATCAGCTCTGCTGACTCCTGCCTCCCGGGCTCTGGCTCCTCGCCGTTGCCTCCCGGGCTCCGGCTCCTCGCCGTTGCCTCCCGGGCTCCGGCTCCTCGCCGTCGACGGGCTGCACCCGACCGTTGGCTAGCCCCCTTAAGCTGGGAAAACAAGTTGCCCCGGCGGGGGCGTGGCGGTTAGCGTCACTGAGCCGGGTGCTGGCCAGACCGGCCGGGCGCCAACGTGAGAGGACGAGCCGATGTCACGGGGTGGGCTCATCCGCCGGTTTCCCGTGCTCGCGATCCGGGACTTCCGGCTGTTGCTCGCCGACCGGCTGATCGCGCCGGCATCGGTAGGGTTCTCGCTGGTCGGCGTCTCCTTCGCGGTGCTCAAGGCCACGAATTCACCCACCGACCTGTCCTACGTGCTCGCCGCCCAGATCGCGCCATCGCTCATCTTCGCTCTTCTGGGCGGCGTCGCGGCCGACCGGTTTCCGCCGCAGCGGGTCATCATCGCGGCCAACCTGATGATGGCGCTCGGCGAAGGAACCTTCGGCATCCTGGTCCTGACCGGCCGACCGCCGTTGTGGGCGATGATGGGCCTGGAAGCGCTGACCGGAACCGGAGTAGCGATCTTCTACCCCGCCTCCCAGGCCCTGCTCCCCCGCCTGGTCCCCCCCGGCATGCTGCAGGAGGCCAGCGCGATCAGCCGGCTGGCCATGAACACCGGCCAGATGTCCGGCGCGGCCGTGGCCGGCCTGCTGGTGGCGGCGACCAGCCCGGGCCTCGCGCTCGTGCTGTGCGGCATCGGCATGGTAAGCACGGTGCCGCTATTGCGGTCCATCCGCGCGGGGCAGGAAGGCCTGCGGTCCGGGGCAGCCAGCGAGGCGGCCGACGGGGCCAGCGGGGCCAGCGGGACGGCGCCGAACATGCTCACCGAGCTGCGGGAGGGCTGGTCGGAGTTCCGCTCGCATACCTGGCTGTGGGTGATCGTCGCCGAGTTCTGTGTCGTGATGATGGCCTGGTACGGGGCGTTCTCGGTCCTCGGCCCGGTGGTGGCCAGGGCGCATCTCGGCGGCGCGGCCGCCTGGGGCGCGATCACCGCGGCGGACGCGTTCGGCCTGATCGCCGGGGGCCTGGTGTCGCTGCGGTTCACACCACGGCGGCCCATGCTGTTCGTGGTGCTTACCGGCGGCGCGGTGGCCATTTCTCCGCTCTCGCTGGCGATGATCCTGCCGCTGGCTGCCATCTGCGCCGCCTCGTTCGGCCTGGGCGTCTTCGTCGAGATGATGATGGTGCAGTGGACGGTCACGATGGTGCGGAATATCCCGCCGGACAAACTCGCGCGGGTCTCGTCTTACGACGTCCTCGGCTCGGTGATGGCGATGCCGGCCGGAGCGCTGATCGCCGGGCCGCTCGGATCCGCGATCGGCACCTCCCGGGCGGAGTACGCCGCCGCCGCCGCCATTATCCTGGCCGCCGCGCTGGCCCTTATCCCGCGGGACATTCGCACCATTCGCAACGATGATGCCGACCGGCTGCACGGCGCCGCGGCCGCCGGAACGGACCCCGGGGCGGGCCCCGGGGCGGGCCCCGGGGCGGGCCCCGGGAAGGGACCCGCCGTCTTCCACCGAACTCAGACGCTCTTGGAGTACGAGCGGAACGTCAGGACCGACACGGCCACGCACGCCACCGCGAGCACCAGCAGTCCGCCGCAGCGCACTGCGATCGCGCCCCAGTCGGGTGCGGCGGAGACCGCGGAACGGCCGATCTGAACGGCCCAGTTGAGCGGGTTGCGCGACGCGATGGCCTGCATCCAGCCCGGCATGAGCCTGGTCTGCATGAACGCCGAGGACAAGAACATCAGCGGGAGCATGAAGAACGTGTACACGCCGATGACCGCCTCACGGGAGCGCAGCGTCATGCCAACCGCGTTGGACAGCGCGCCGAACACCACGCCGACGCCGATCGACGCCGCGACCATGACCGCCACGCCGGCCACCCCGCCGTGGTAGCGGGCCCCGCCCGCCAGGCCGAGGGCCACGATGATCAGCGACTGCACGGTGGTACTGACCGCCTGCTCGGCCACGGTGGCGTTCATGATCCCGATCCTGCTGGCCGGCGAGGCGAGGAACCGGTTCAGCGTGCCGCGGTCGATCTCCTCGATCATCGTCATGCCCGCCCACATGTTGTTGGACATGGCGTTCATCGCGATCAGGCCGGGCACCAGGTAGTCCAGGTAGGTGCCGTGGTAGGCGAAGCCCGGGATGTCGATGACCTTCCTGAACAGCTGCCCGAACAAGAACAGCCAGATCACCGGCTGGACGACGCTGAACGCCAGCACCCACGGCTGCCTGACCAGGGCGTGCAGTTTCCTGCCGGTCAGGTACCAGGTGTGGACCAGCGCCGTGCGGAACGGCACCCGGCCTGACGGCCCCGCGTGCCACGGCGCGGCGGCGAAATCCGCCGGGCCCGAAGGCACGGTACTGAGTTGCCCGGAATTGAGTTGCCCGGTCGCCATCACTTGCTCTCCTCCATCAGTTCGCGTTCGTTCTCGTCGGCGTTGGCGTCCAGGGTCGCCGTTTCGCTGTAGCGGCGTCCGGTGTGCCGCAGGTACACGTCATCCAGCGACGGCCTGGCCACCGCCACCGACGCGGCTTGAATTCCGGCCCGCTGCAGTTCGGCCAGCACGACCGGGACGGCCGCCGCGCCGTCGTCACTGCGCGCGGATACGTCGCGGCCCGCGATCAGCACGTCCCGAACCTCCGGCAGGCCCGCCAGCACGCTCCGGACCAGGCTCGCGTCGGTGTCGGCGGGGAGCTCCACGTGCACGACGTCGCCGCGCAGCTCCCCCTTGAGCTCGTCGGGCGTTCCCGAGGTGACGACCCGGCCGCGGTCCACGATCGCGAGCCGGCTGGCCAGCCGGTCCGCTTCTTCCAGGTAGTGCGTGGTCAGCAGCACGGTCAGCCCCTCATGAGCGGCCAGCCGCGCGATCTCCTGCCACATGGCGGTCCTGGCCTCCGGGTCCAGGCCCGTCGTCGGCTCATCGAGGAACAGCACCGCCGGACGGTGGATCAGCCCGAGCGCGACGTCCAGGCGGCGCTGCATGCCGCCGGAGTATGTCTTGACCAGGCGGCCCGCCGCATCCGTCAGCCCGAAGTGCTCGAGCAGCTCGTCCGCGCGAGCTCCAGGGTCATGGCCGCGCAGCCCGTACAGCCGGCCCTGCAGCACCAGGTTCTCCCGGCCTGTCGCGGTCGGGTCGGCGCCGGAACGCTGCGCCACGACGCCGATCACCTGCCGCACCTGGGCCGGCCGGGCCAGCACGTCGATGCCCTCGACGCGGGCCGTCCCCGCGTCGGGCCGGGCGAGCGAGGTGAGGACCTTGACGGTCGTGCTCTTGCCTGCTCCGTTCGGGCCGAGCAGACCGTAGATGATGCCACGCGGAACGCTGATGTCCAGCCCGTCCAGCGCGCGGATGCCATGCTTGCTGCCGCGGGCGGCGTAGGTCTTGACGAGTTGATGTGCCTCGATGGCACGGTCGGTCGAACTCACTGCCAACTCCTCTAGGTTGCGGATCACTGCGATCCAGCCCCGCGAGGAGAACCCGGCTAATCTTGTGGTGGGACCTCGGGTTCCGCCTACTCGCGGGATCGATATGAGGTTGACGGCCCCGGCCGCTGGTGTTGCCGCACCAGGCCGGGGTCGTTTGATTAGGTGACCGTGGTGTCCCCTCCTTCCTGCTCGAAAAGCGCGAGCACATCGTCCGGCAGCTGCCCGGTCTTGTGGAACGTGCGCCAGTCGTCCAGGCCGGGGAACGTACCGTCGGTGAACTCCTTCAGCAGCGCGCGCACCCAGTCCGCCTCGGCCCGGCGCATGGCCAGGTGATACTCCGACTCGATCATGAAGAGCCTGGGGATCTGGGTCTCGACGGTCTCGAGCTCAGCCTGCTGCTGAGCGTTGGCCGCGTCCAGCGAGTCAAGCCGCTGCCGCAGCAGGCCGGCCAGCTCGTCAGGCGGCAAGATGGCGCCTTCGCCCAGCGCCGCCTCGAACCTGGTGTACTCCCGCTCCGGTACGCCGAGCAGCTCGCGCATCCAGTCCATCAGCTCGGCCCGGCCCGCCTCGGTGATCTGGTAGGTGGTCCGCTCCGGCTGCCTGCCCTCCCGGGCGACCTCCACGGCCTCGATGAAGCCGTACTTCTCCAAGTTCTGCACGATGGTGTAGAGCGAGCCCCAGTTGATCTTGATGGACTGGTCCTTGCCCCGTTCCCGGAGCACCGACGCCATCTCGTACGGGTACATCGGCCGTTGCATCAGCAAGTTAAGCAACGACAAGGCCAGCAGGTTGCTGACCTTCCGCCGCTTCGCCATCCGTATCACCTCGTACCCAAGTCATCGTAACCGAGGATTCGTTTACAAGTACTCGTAAGCGAGTATAGACATAGAACCAGGCGCTCCGCCATCCTTGACTTAAATTCTTCAGCCGAACGGACGCGGCGACCCGCACAGAGCGCCTGGACCCCGCTCAGGACGGGCTGACCAGCGAGCGGCACCTCGTCGGCCCATGCTGTTCGTCGTGCTTACGGGGGGTGCGGTCGCCATCTCTCCGCTCTCGCTGGCGATGGTCCTGTCGCTCCCTGCGGTATGCGTCGCCGCCCGCACGACGCGACAGCCGGGTGACCCGCTTGCCGAAAAAAGCCGCAAGCCGCAGCCTCAAGCCAGCTAGCCAAGTTCATGAAGATTGTGACTAGATCGCTATCTTTCGGATATTTCGCCTATATCCCACTAAAATGACACCAGCTACAGTGGCGGTGCCGGAGGCCTGTTGGTCTTGGGCGTCCTGCCGTGTCAGTTCGGCCGGCCGTGAAGCGGCTTTATGGGAGTGCGTACCCAGCGAGGAAGTTAACAATGCATGACCTTGGGGCTGCGAGCGCGAAGCTCCGCGGCGGCGATACCAATAAGCGCGCCTGGAAACCGGCTGTCTTCAATTTCCCGCGGTCGCGGGTGCTGGCCTTGCAGAATTGGCCGGTATCGTGGCGGCTGATCGCCGTGATCATGCTGACGCTCGCGATGAGCCTGGTCTTCGGCGGCCTGCGGGTAGCGGCAGCGGCTGACAGCGCGGCCCAATTCGGCCGCGTGTCGCAGCTCGCCAACCTGGGACAGCAGGTCACCGGCCTGGTACAGGCCTTGGAGGACGAACGCGACGAGACGTGCGAAAGCGTCCCTGTCAGCAATCCCAAGACCCTTCAGCGCTGGTACGACGCGACAGACGTGGCGGTCGCGAAGGTCCAGGCGCTGGCCGTCGGCGTCGGCAGTTCCTTCCCGGCGAACATCCAGGCAAAAGCGGCCACCGTGCGCTCCGCGATCAGCAACCTTGGGGAGCTGCGCAACGCGGCCCAGGCCAGTCAGTCCGCGCTGGCGGTGATCGCTGACTACGCGATCCCTATCGACGACATGATCGCCTTGAACGACGAGATCGCGCAGGGCACCGATGATGCCGGCCTCACCAATGACGTCCAGACGCTCAGCTCGCTGTCGCTGGAGAAGGACCAGGCCGCGCAGCAGCGCGCGATCCTCTTCAACGCATTTGAGCATGGGTTTTTCGCTAACGGCGAGCAGCAGGCGCTGATCACCGTGGTGGCGGAGCAGGGCGCTGACAGTACGGCGTTCGACACGACCGCCACCCCAGCCGAACAGAGCTCTTTCAACAGCCTCGTTGCCGGACCGCTGGTGAAACAGGCAGTGGTCATCGAGCAGTACGTGGTCAGCACCGGCAGTCTGGACATCGGTAATGGCGCCCTGAACATCAGCGCGCAAGACGCGCCAGGGCAGTGGTACTCGGCGATGTCCGCCACGATCGACAACATGCAGACTGTCGAGCTGAAGGTAGCCAGAAACATCGTCACGCGGGCCCAGGTGCTGCAGCGGGGCGCGGAGCAGTCCGCGTTGTTCACCGCGATCCTGACGGCGGTGATCCTGCTCCTTGTGATGATCGCGACATTCGCCGTCGCCAGGTCTCTGGTCCTGCCGCTGCGCAGGCTTCGGGCAGCCGCGCTTGATATCGCCACGGTGCAGCTGCCGGATCGGGTGCGGCAGCTGGCCGAAGCCGCGGACTCTGCCACCAGCCTGGAGGTGGCGCCGATCGACGTGCTGTCCACGGATGAGATCGGCCAGGTCGCCCGCGCGTTCGACCAGGTGCACTCCGAAGCGGTACGGCTCGCCGGCAACGAGGCGATGCTGCGCACCAGCTTCAACGCGATGTTCGTCAACCTGTCCCGGCGTAGCCAGACGCTGATCGAACGGCTGGCGCGCACGATCGATTCCCTGGAGCAGAACGAGGAAGATCCGGACCGGCTGTCCTACCTATTTTTGATGGACCACCTAGTCACCCGGATGCGCCGGAACTCCGAGAACCTTCTCCTGCTCGCCGGACACGACAGCGCCCGCAAGTGGAGCGAACCGGTGTCGCTCGCGGATGTGATCCGGGCCGCGACCTCGGAGATCGAGCACTACGCTCGGGTGGCGCTGAGCATTCAGCAGGGGATTTGGGTCTCCGGGCAGGCAGTATCGGACATCGTGCGCCTGCTCGCCGAGATCATCGAGAACGCCACGACATTCTCCCCCAAGGACACCCAGGTGCGCGTGTCAGCCCAGGGGTTGACCAGCGGAGGTGTGCTGATCGAGGTCAGCGACAGCGGGCTCGGCCTTTCCGAGGCCCGGCTCACGGAGATCAACTTGCGCCTGGCCGATCCGCCAGTGATCGACGTTTCGGTATCCCGGCACATGGGGCTGTTCGCTGTGGCGCGCCTAGCCGAGCGGCACGGGGTACGGGTTCGGATGCGGCCCGAATCCCCGCAGGGGCTGACCGTCCTGGTATGGCTGCCCGACAGCCTCACCATGCGAGAAACCGGCCCGCACGGCGGGTGGTCACAGCCGCACGCCGTTCAAGCCGGCTTCCAGGCCATGCGGACGGCCGGCCGGCACAGCATGGCCGCACGGTCCGCTTCGGATGGCCGGCCCGCAAACGACCGGCCGGATGCCGTCGCCGCGTCCCCGCCCGTCGGGGCGTCCGCGCCCGTCGGGGCGTCCGCGCCCGTCGGGGCGTCCGCGGGTGAGACGGCGCAGGCAGCCGCCTTGGCGGCTTCAAATTGGTTCCGCAACCCCCGTTCGGCCGAAACTCCTACGGGCAGTGGCGGCGACGGGCCCTCCGGGGCAGCCCCGCAGACGGGCGGCGGTCGGCTGGCCGACACGTACGGATGGGCTGAAGGCCGGCACGCCGCTCAGATCATCGCCGATCCGGTCCGTGGCGGCGGCGACGTCGCCGGGCTGCCTGTGCGCGTCCCGCAGGCGAATCTCATTCCCGGCTCTGCAGGCCGCGGCCGCCAGGCAGACATCCGCGTCACAAGCCGTCCGGCAGATGGTCACGAGGCGCAGACGCCAGCGGCGTCGAGGCCGCAGCGAACACCTGAGATGGCTCGCCGCCGCCTGAGCGGGTTCCAGCACGGAACTCACCGGGCCGAGGGCCAGGCACCCCGCACAGCAGAGGGAGCGGATCATTGAGCTACGTTCACCGCCAGGACCTAGACTGGCTGATCACCGACTTCACCGCGCGGGTCGCGGATGTCGCGCACGCGGTCGTGGTGTCCGCGGACGGTGTGCCGCTAGCGGTGTCGGAGGGCATCCCCCCGTTTTTCGCTGACCAACTCGCGGCCATCACCGCAGGGCTGGTCAGCCTAATGCAAGGCGCGGCGCGGATCTTCGCGGCAGGCCAACCCACCCAGGCGCTGGTCGAGATGGAAGGCGGACTGCTGCTCGTCAAGGCGATCAGCGACGGCTCCAGCGTGGCCGTTCTCGCCTCGCCGGAATGCGACACGGACCTAGTTGCCTACGAGATGACGCGGATGGTGGAGGCGGTCGGCGAGGTGCTGACGCCGGCGGTCCGCGTCCCACAAGGCTTCTGAGCCTGGCCTGCCCGGGCAAGCCAGGCAGGCCGAAACGACGGGGGATCCCGAGGCCTCGTGGCCCCGCCGTTTGGGCCTCCGGCTTCAGGCGATTTTAGCCCGGATTAGCCGAAGAAGACTTCGGCTTCGGCGTAACGCTGCGGCGGAACCAGCTTGAGCTGGCTGGTGGCCTCGGCGAGCGGCACCCGCACGATATCGGTGCCGCGCAGCGCCACCATCACGCCGAACTCCTCGTCGTGCACTGCCTGAACCGCGTGCACACCGAACCTGGTCGCCAGCACCCGGTCGAACGCCGTCGGCGTCCCGCCGCGCTGAATGTGGCCGAGCACGGTGCAGCGGGCCTCCTTGCCGGTCCGTTTCTCGATCTCGCTGGCCAGCAGCTGGCCCACTCCGCCGAGCCGTACGTGGCCGAACGAGTCGAGCTGCTCGTTGCTGGTCGCCAGTTCCTCGCTCATCGGGTGGGCCCCCTCGGCGACAACCACGATCGGCGCGAACCTGGTCTGGAACCGGTGCTGCACGTAAGCGCAGACCCGCTCGATGTCGAACGGCCGCTCCGGGATGAGGATCACGTTCGCGCCGCCGGCCAGGCCCGCGTGCAGCGCGATCCAGCCCGCATGCCGGCCCATCACCTCGACGATCAGCGCCCGGTGGTGGCTCTCCGCCGTGGTGTGCAGCCTGTCGATCGCCTCCATGGCGATGTTCACGGCCGTGTCGAAGCCAAAGGTGTAGTCGGTGGCGCCGAGATCGTTGTCGATCGTCTTCGGCACCCCGACGACGGGAACTCCCTGCTCGCCCAGCCGGGTCGCAACGCCGAGGGTGTCCTCGCCCCCGATCGCGATCAGCGCGTCGACGCCCAAGCCGGCCAGGTTGTCCTTGATTCGCTCGATGCCGCTGCGGCCGCCGGCCGCCCCGCTCTTCAGCGGGTTGGTGCGCGACGACCCGAGGATCGTGCCGCCGCGCGGCAGGATGCCACGCACCGCCTGCACGTCCAAAGGCACCGTGTCGCCTTCAAGCGGCCCGCGCCACCCGTCGCGGAACCCGACGAATTCCAGGCTATATTCCTGCACGCCCTTGCGGACCACGGCGCGGATAACAGCATTCAGGCCGGGGCAGTCGCCGCCGCCGGTGAGGACTCCCACTCGCATGCCCACCACCTTAGTGGGCGCGGCCCCTTGTCCGGACGGCTGCGGTACGAGCCGACGCTAAAAAACTCTTCCTCGCACGTCCCCGGGGAGAGGGTCAAACCGGCCCGCTACTCCGGCCGCCCTCGCCGTCGCGGCTGGTGCCTCCGCTGGCGCTGTCATGGCCGCTGGCGCTGTCATGGCCGCTGGCGCTGTCATGGCCGCTGGCGAGCTCAGCCTTGGCGCGGCGGGCGTCGATGTCGACGTATTCCTGGCCGGAGAGCTTGGCGATCGCCTGCATGATCTCGTCGGTGATGGTCCGCAGCAGCGGCCCGTCGGCCGCCCGCCCGTGGTAGCGGGAGAAGTCGAGGGGCTCGCCGAACCGTACGCCCGGCCGGAACCGCACGTTGGGCCGGAGCGTGCCCGGAGGCAGGAACTGGAAGGTGTCGATCATGGCGCACGGGACCACCGGAGCGCCGGACTCGATGGCCAGCCGGGCGACACCTGTCTTGCCCCGGTACAGGCGGCCATCCGGGCTCCGGGTGCCTTCGGGGTAGATGCCGAGCACGTTCCCGGCCGCCAGGACGCGCAGGCCTGTCCCGATCGCCTGGTCACTCGCCGCTCCCCCGCCCCGGTCGATGGGAATCTGGCCGACGCCGGTGAAGAAGGCCCTGCTGATCAGCCCCTTCAGCCCGCGTCCGGTGAAGTACTCCGACTTGGCGAGGAATATCACCTTCCGCGGTACCGGCAGCGGCCCGAAGAAGTGATCGGAGAAGGACAGGTGATTGCTCGCAAGAATGACCGGGCCTCGCCTGGGAACGTTCTTGACGCCCCACGTGCGGGGCCGGAAGACGATCTTGAGCGTCATCCCGAGCGTCATCTTCGTCAGCCAGTAAAACACGCTCATATCGTGCCACGTCCCGCGGCTAATGAGGAGGGGCGCGGGTGCAGGCGCAGGGCAGAGCATGCGACGATGTCAGCATGTCACCAGTGCTTCCAGGCGCCATGCTGCCGGGTGCAGAGCCATTCGAGGCCGCGGGCGGCCCGGTCGGCGTACTGCTGTGCCACGGCTTTACCGGCAGCCCGCAGACGCTGCGACCGTGGGCGGAGTACCTGGCCGACCAGGGCCTCACCGTCAGCCTCCCCAGGCTCCCGGGACACGGCACCAGGTGGCAGGACCTGGCGGGGACCGGCGGGCGGGACTGGTATACGGAAGTAGACGTCGCGTTCACCGCGCTGGCTAACCGGTGCGAGCAGACCTTCGTCTTCGGCCTTTCCATGGGCGGCTGCCTCGCGCTGCGCCTGGCTGAAGTGCACGGCGGCAAGGTGCGTGGCCTGGTGCTCGTCAACCCGTCGCTGGCCCCGGACACCAAGCTGTTCCTGCTCGCCCCGGTGCTCAAGCACGTCCTTCGCTCGCTGCCAGGTATCACGAGCGACATCAAGAAGCCGGGTCAGCTCGAGGTCGGTTACGACCGGGTCCCGGTCCGGGCGGTGGCTACGCTGCCCAAGCTCTGGGGGATCACAACCAGCCACCTCGCCGAGGTCACCCAGCCGGTTCTGGTCTACCGCAGCACCGTGGATCATGTCGTCGGACCCGCCAGCATGCGCGTGCTGCTGGACGGCCTGGCCGACGGCCAAGTCACGACGCGCGAGTGTCCTGACAGTTATCATGTCGCGACGCTGGATAACGACGCCCAGGCCATCTTCGAGGGCAGCGTGAAGTTCGTCCACGACCACGCCGGCTGAGGCGGATGTGTCTTCCTGCCAGAGACGTTCCGGCGGGCCAGCGCCCGCCATGGATGGCAGAAAAATCCAAACATAGATTACCTAAAGTTATAAATGAGTCACCTAAAGACATTTAGCTTCGGTAGACGAGCCTAGTCCGACGTCTTAGATTGGATCCATGGAAGCGCCCGCTCCAGCACCTGACATGGTCACTGCCGCACGGCGGCACCTGACCGAGCGCTACGCGTCCGGGGTGGATCGCTTGCTGTGGGACACTGAGAAGCGCCTGATCCCCGATCTGGACGCGATCAGGTCCGTGATCGACGCAGCGTCATCCGGACACGCTGAAGCCCTAGACATCGGCGCCGGCCTGGTCCTGCTGCAGGCCGTCCGGCTCGAGGTCGACCGGCTCGAACATGACGTCTTCGAAGGCGCGCACGGGCTGGGCATGGGTGAAGAAGCGATCGCCGCCGTCCTCGACCTCCCCGACGCCGCCGCTGCGAGCAAGCGGCGGCGCTGGCTGAAAGGGCGCTGGGCCCTGCCGTACGCGGACATCGCGTCATCTGGGCGCTCCAGGATCGACGGCTCCGCCGAGGCCGCGAAGGGCGGCGGGCGGCGGGCCGGCGAGGCGGCGGATCACGCGGCCGCGGCGGCGCGATCAGCTCAGCCAGCCGGCCACGCGTGAGCGCAGCTCCCGCCAGCAGATGGAGCTAGGGCCTCGGCCAAGACGATAGCGAGCGTCTCGGCCAGCTGCTTGTCGATTGGGCCCACGTATCCCTTTATCCTCCCGGCAGGGGAGCAAAGGCAAGATATCGTGGGAGCCAGGGACCTCATTCGCACAGCGGTGGTGACGTGCCGGACTGGGATAGCACGGAGAGCAGAGAGCGCGACGAGGACGCCGCGTGGCGTGACCTGGTCGCCAGATTCGACGCGCCCCCGATTACCCAGCAACCGGTCCCCTGGCCAGAGCGCGAAGACGTGCTGCCGCCGCGCCTCCCGCGCCCCCCGGAAACCAAGGAGCCCCGGGGAGCGGCTGATACTCGTGAGGCCCACCAGACGTGGGGAACGGACGAGACCAGAGAGCCCCGTACGGCCGAGGAAACAAGGGAAACAGGCAGAGCCAAGGAGATACCCGAGATTGCGGAGGTTGAGGGGCTGCCAGGAGCCGCAGGGGTTGAGGGGCTGCCAGGAGCCGCAGGGGTTGAGGGGACGCAGGGAACGCGCGGGGTTGAAGGGACACGAGGGGCGCGCGGGGTAAAGGGGATACGAGGGTTTGATGATGAGGGGATACGGGGCACGCTTGATCCTGGAGGATCTCGTGAACCCGATGTGATCGAGGCCGCGCGGCGCAGGCGGCGGACTTCGGCACGCAGCATACGACCTCGTCAGGCTGCGGTCGACCCAACGCCCGCGGACGACGAGGACCATTACATCCCGCCGGCCCCGCCGCCTCTGCCCACGCTGGATTCCACCGCCAAGGGCGCCTGGGCGGCGCTGTTCGGCGGACCGGCCTACCTGGTCGTGGCGACCGCGGCGCACTGGGCGCTGTCCGGGTTCGCGGTGTTCTGCGCGATAGCGGCGTTCGTCACCGGATTCGCCATACTCGTGCTGCGGATGAACGAGCCGGGTCCTGGTGGTCCCGACGACGGAGACGACGGGGCCGTGGTCTGAAGGACCGGCGGCTGACGAACCGGTCACGGCGGGCGAGGTCGGCGGCACCGACGATGCCCGCGTCCTCGCCGAGCTGGGCGGCCTTGATCTCCGCGAACGGCCGGTGACCGCGTCCGGTCAGTGCTCGCTCGAACCAAGCCCGCGCCGGATCAAGCAGCAGGTCACCTGCTTCCGATACGCCACCGCCGATCACGAAGCAGGCCGGATCAAGGA
>Ga0302229_10000545_pt1 | contig 29017 bp, 28 predicted proteins | sample II_Palsa_N1_3_FD_193518 | JGI IMG/M metagenome (GOLD analysis project Ga0302229, IMG submission 193518) | Peat permafrost microbial communities from Stordalen Mire near Abisko, Sweden - II_Palsa_N1_3 | ecosystem: Environmental > Terrestrial > Soil > Palsa > Peat permafrost | place: Sweden... | reverse complement strand
GGAATTGGTCTCGATCTGGTCGTTGAGGCCGAGGACCCGCCCGGCGGCGTCGATCAGCGGCCCGCCGGAGTTGCCCGGGTTGATCGCCGCGTCGGTCTGGATCGCGCCGGTGATCGTGAAGTTGTTCGGCGCCGTGATGCTGCGGCCGACCTGGCTGACGATCCCGGCGGTGACGGTCTCGGGCTGGCTGAACGGGCTGCCGATCGCGATCACCGGGTCGCCGACCTCCGCGTCGTCGGAGTTCGCCCAGGACAGCGGGTGCAGCTCCGAAGACGGCGCGTCGACCTTGATCACGCCGACGTCGGTCGAGGCGTCGGAGCCGATCACCTTCGCCGGATAGCTCTTGCCGTTCCAGAAGTTGACCTTCACCGACGTCGCGTTGGCGATCACGTGCTCGTCGGTGATGATGTAGCCGGAGCTGTCGTAGACGACGCCCGCGCCCTCGCCCTCCTCGGTCTGGCTGCTGCTGCCGCCGAAGAAGCCGAACGCGCCGCCGGAGTTCTGGACCTGCGCGGTCACGTCGATGTCGACCACGCCCGGGCTGTCCAGGCGGTAGATCTGGTTGATCGTCATCCCCTGCGTCGCGCTCAGCGAGGTCGGTACGGCCGTGGCCGCCGCGCTCGTGCGATCAACCGTGATGACCTTCGTCGTGGTCCCGGATCCGCTGGCGATGGCGACGCCAACCGCACCGCCGGCGATGACGCCTGCGATCACGGCGACTGCAGCTGCTGTGCGGCTCATGTTCGACAGCTCCTGATCAAAGTCCAAGTTGCTCGGGCTTTCGAGCGTAGCTCCCCGCTCGAGTGTTACCCACAGCTAAGGCCAGGAGTTTGAGAGCCTCCTAAGAACTGCCGAGCAGCTGACGAAGAGGCGACCGGATGGGAGCGCGCGAACGACGGGCGCGCGCGCCGGTCACCCCGGCCGGCAAGCCGGGGTGACCGCTCAGACGGCCGGTCCTCGCCGCGATGATGGGCTGGCTCCGCTGCCCTCCCGCGGAGCCAGCCCGATCGCTCGCCTCACGACCGCGTCCACCCCAGAACGCGGCCGCTGGTCCCGTCCACCGGAGTCACCCCAATCAGGCGACCGGAATCCTGACAAGCGACCGGCGCCCGGGCCATCTCCATCGGTCCCGACTTGGGCTGCCCGGTTTGTCCCTCTGGACGGTGGCCTGCGAGCGACCCTTGCCGACCGACGTTCTTAGCCTCGTCTTACTGCGAGGCGGTGTCCTGGCCCAGACCGGGAGCCGGCCTCCCGCAAGGCGCACCACATGGCAACCCACACGCAGACGGTTCAGACACCGCGGATCGCACATTCCCGCCGAATCGGCGCCCGCGTGTTCGTGCCCATCTTCTGGGCTGCGGTAGCGCTCAATGGGGGCGTGCTGGTCTGGCTGTGGCTGCGCGACGGCGGGATCACGCAGGTGCACAGCGCGGCTGACCTCTGGACCAGCGCGGGTCGCATCACAGGCCTGCTCGGCGCCTACCTGGCGCTGCTTCAGGTCTTGCTGCTCGCGCGGCTGCCGCCGCTCGAGCGGCAGATCGGGTTCGATCGGTTGACGGTCTGGCACCGGCGGAACGGCAAGCTGATGCTGTGCCTGGTGCTCGCGCACGTCGTGCTGATCACGATCGGCTACGCGGGCAACGACAGGATCAGCGTCGTCAAGCAGTACACGAGCTTCCTGTCGACCTACCCGGGCATGATCACGGCGACGATCGGAACGGCGCTGATGATCGCGATCGTGATCAGCTCGCTCGTGATCGTCCGGCGCCGGCTTCCGTACGAATCGTGGTACGGACTTCATGTGACCGCTTACGCGGCTATCTACCTCGCCTACCTGCACCAGATCCCGAGCGGCAACGAGTTCATAGCCTCGAAGGTGCAGAGCGACTGGTGGATCGCGCTGTACGTGGCGACACTCGTCCTGCTGCTCGGCTATCGCGTCGTCCGACCGCTGTCGCTCGCCCGACGGCATCGACTTCGGGTCGCGAGTGTTCGGCGCGAAGCCCCGGACACGGTGTCGATCCGGATCGAGGGCCGCAAGCTGGATCGGCTCGGCGCGCAGGGCGGGCAGTTCATGCTCTGGCGCTTCCTGACCGGCCGGAGGTGGTGGCAGTCGCACCCGTTCTCGCTGTCCACCGCGCCCGATGGCCGCTCGTTGCGAATCACGGTCAAGGGCGTCGGGCGTTATAGCCGTGAGCTGGCGAGCCTGAAGCCGGGCACGCGCGTGCTCACCGAGGGACCGTTCGGGAAGTTCGTCGCAAGTGCCCGTCGGCACGAGCGCGTGACGCTGATCGCTGGCGGAATCGGTATCACTCCGGCACGCGCGATCCTCGAGGACCTGCCCGCCGCGCCGGGGCGGATCGCCCTGATCCACCGCGTCCTGCGAGCCGAGGATTGCGTCCTGCGCGACGAGCTCGAGCTGCTGGCACGCGAGCGCGGCGCCCAGCTGCACTATGTGATCGGCGATCATCGCGACCCGGCCAACGCGCAGCTCCTGTCCCCCGCCCGACTGCGCGAGCTCGTGCCTGCGATCGCCGACGGCGATGTGTTCGTGTGCGGCCCACCGCAGATGATGGATTTGATCCTGACCAACCTGAAGGCGGCCGGCGTCAGCGCCGCCCAGATCCACTCCGAGCGCTTCGCGCTCGCTTCCTGAGCAAACCATCCAAGGAGTCAACCAGTGCACAAGTCGATCCCGGTCGTGATGACCGCCCTGGGCGTCGCGACCCCGACGCTCGCACCCGCAGCGGCGTTCGCCGCTGCCTCGTACAAGGGAACCGATTACAGCTACCGCTACGGAACGATCGAGGTCACGATCTCGGTGTCGGGCAAGCGACTGTCGGGGCTGTCGGTCACGTACACGACCGACAGCCCCCACGGAACCCAGCTCCAATCGTTCGCCGTCCCGGAGCTGCGCAAGGAGGCGCTCAAGGCGGACAGCTACAAGATCCACGCCGTGTCGGGGGTGACGACGACGAGCGAGGTGTTCGTCAGCTCGCTCTACTCGGCGATGCTCAAGGCGCATCTGGCGTAAGCCGCGCGCGCGATGACCTCGACCCATACCCCGATCGCGCCGCGTCCGACCGGCTTCGTCGACCCGTCGCCGCGGGGGCTGCGGAGGATCGAGCACGTGATGGGCATGCCGGTCGTGTTCGAGGTCTGCGATCAGTGGTTCGGGTCGGCGGCGGTCCAGCGCACGGTCGACTGGCTGCACTGGGTCGACCGGACCTTTTCAACCTACCGCCGCGAGAGCGAGATCAGCCGTCTGAACCACGGCGAGCTGACGCGCTCGGCGCTGCACCCCGAAGTCCGCGCGGTCCTCGCCCGTTGCGACGGGTTGCGACGGGCGACCGCCGGATATTTCGACATCAGCGCGCCATACGCGCCGGACGGCGGCGGACCGGACGCCGGGCGAGGCGGACCGGGATCGGTCGATCCCTCCGGCTTCGTCAAGGGCTGGGCGGTCGCTCGTACGGTCGAGCAGCTGGGCGCCGCCGGCGCTCGCAACTTCGCGGTCAACGCAGGAGGCGACCTGATCGCCCGCGGGCACCCCGACGGCGACGACGCCTGGCGGATCGGGATCCAGCACCCGCGATGCGCTCGCGAGATCGCGCTGACGCTCGCGGTGCGCGACCGCGCGGTCGCGACCTCGGGCACCTACGTCCGCGGCCCGCACATCGTCAACCCCCACACCGCCGCGGCGCCCGCGGGCCTGCTGTCGGTGACGATCACCGGTCCCGAGCTGCCGACCGCCGACGCGTACGCGACGGCCGCGTTCGCGATGGGAGCCGAGCGCGCCGCCGAATGGTGCGCTGCGCTCGACGGCTACGACGCCGTGCTGATGTGCGACGACGACACGGTGCTGTCGACGCCCGGCATCGACCGACTGCGCCTCTAAGGCCCCGCGCGGATCCGACGCGGCACCGGGTCGAGTCCCGGCGAGGCGCTCGGACGGGAGTCATGTGTCCGAACGCTCGCCGAGGACCCGGTCAGCGGCTAGGGACGCGCCCTACCGCCGGGCGACGAGGCGCACTTCGTCGCAGCCGAGCAGCGCCAGCGATACGTCTGGTCAGCACACCGGGGCGCGGGGATGACCCGTCGTGCCGCGCTTGACGCTCGATTCCAAGACGACCTGATCGGCATGGTCACAGCCTAGGCTCCGGGCCGTCAGCTCTCCGTAAGGGCTCCCGCAATCGCGCCGAGCGATCAGGGCTGCCCGGCGGGGACCGCGCCCTGCAGCCGCTCGACGCTGGGCACCACGCGCCCGGCCGGCCCGGGCACGTAGATGATCGTCGGCACACGAGCCGGCGCCGGCCGCCGCTCGATCCGGACGAGCAGCGCACCGAGCCCGAGCACAAGCGCGACGAGCCACAGCACGACGACGACCCGGCGCAGGACGACCGGCCTGGCACGCCACGTGGCCGGCACGGGAGCGACCCGCGCCGGCGGCGCTGTAGGCGCCGGAGCGACGTGTGCCGGCGGCGCAACCGGCTCGGCGCTCGCCGGCGCCGACAGCCTGTCTCGGGGGGCCAGGGCATCGAGCGTGCCGGCGGCGAGGAGTCCGGCGAGCGCTCGCTGCCATTCGCCGGCCGGCGGGCGGTTCGCCGCATCTGCCGACAGCGCGCGGTGGAGCAGGTCTCGCACCTGCACGGGCACGTAGCGGAGATGGGGCGCGACCGAGCGGGCGTCGTGCGAGCGCGCGAACAGCCGCAGCACGACGAGACCGAGCTTGTAGGCGTCGGCGGCACGGGTGCCCGAGGCTTCGCCGAACTCGCTCGGCAGGTTCCAGTCTCCGGTCTCGACCGGGGGCAGTGCCTGGCGGCCGCGGAACACCATCGAGTCGCAGTCGATCAGGCACACATCGACGCGGGGCGGCGCGAGCGCCGCCAGCAGGTTGCTCGGCGCGATGTCGCCGGCGGCGACCCCGTGCCGGTGCAGAAACGCGAGCGCGTCGCTGACGCGCTCCGCCACGAGCGCCCGCAGGCGCGTGTCGAGCCACACGTCGAGGCCACGGTTGCGCAGGAACCAGTCGGGTCCGAGCAGGTGCTCGAGCGACAGCAGCACCTGCGCCGAGCGCCCGCTGGGGACGACGAATTGCGTCGCGAACCGCGGGGTCAGGTCGCGCATCGCGATCCCGACGGTCGTCCCACGAGACGTGACCAGAGCCACGGGCCATGCGCTGACGGCAAGCAATCGAGTCCGCAGCGCGGGTTCCAGCGAGCGCTCCCAGCGGACCATCTCGGACAGCACCCCGGCCGCCGTCGCCGCGGCTGGGCGACGGTAGAGCTTGACGACCGGTGGCTGCTCGCCGAGCTCGTGCGGCCAGCGAGCCGGGCGATACACGCGGCCCTGCCCGCCGGGCCGGCTGCAGGCAGTCAGCTCACCGAACGCCTCGACCTCGATGCTCGTGGCGTCAGTCAGGATCATCGCCAGGCCACACGGCGACGAGGGTGCGATCGTCGTCATACGTCGCGCGGCTGAAGTCGAGCAGGCGCGCGAAGTCGATGATGTCGGGTGGATGGCGGAGCTCGCGCGCGAGCAGCCGGCCGACCTCACCCTCGCCGCCGGCCAGCGGAAGCGACAGCCCATCGGTGCAGACCAGCAGCACCTCCCCACGCCCAGACGAAAGCGCGCCCTCCGCGGTGCGCAGCCCCCCGACCGAGCGCGGAAGCGCCTCGACCGCGCCACCGATCAGACCGTCGGCCCGTTCGGGCTCGGGCACGAGCGCCGTATAGCGGCCCGCCGCGAGCAGCAGCGCCGGCGAGTCCCCGACCGCCGCGACCTGAACCCGGCTGCCGGTGATGGCGGCGACGACGAGCGTCGTTGCCAGCTGCGCCGCCGCCTGCTCGGCACCAGCATCCGGATCGCCGGTCAGGCGGCGGTGCTCCTCGATCAGCCCCCAGGCCGCCTGCTGGAAGACGTCAACCCAGTCGAGGGTGCCTGCGTCGAGCTGGCGCGCGGCGGCCGCCGTCGCGTAGCGGACCGCCAGCGCGGCGCCCAGCTCGGAGCGTGGCGCGCCGGAGATTCCGTCGGCGACCGCGATCAGCAGCGTCTCGGTCGCCTCGACGCTTCTGAGACACAGGTCGTCCTGACGCGGGCCGCCCGCGAAGCGCTTCGTGAGCCCCCGCACAGAGGCCGCGCGGACCGTCAGTCCGAGGACCTCGCCGCCGTCGGCGATCGTATCGGGACGGTACGGCTCCGCCCTGGCAAGCCGCGGCTCGAGCCAAGCGGCGGGCTCGCCGATCGTCACCGGTCCGCGGACGAGCCGCGGACGATGTCTCACCGCGCCGGATGACGCCATCGCCGCCGGTTATATCAGCGGCGCATCGAGCTGGACGAAGCCGTCGGGCTTGTCGAACTCGATCGTCGTCTCGCCGCGGTCGAGCCGCTCAGCGGAGGACACCATCGAGTTCAACATCGACGCGGCGAACTCGGAGATCGCACCCGCAGTGGAGACGCCGTCGAGCATCATGAACGCGAACCGCGGCGAGCTTGCGATCTGACGGATCACCGCCGGGTCGGCCTCGCCGACCCCGAAGGCGAGGATGTTCGGCCGCTCCTTGAACGCCGGATCGCGTAGGTCGTCGAGCTTCGTCTGCCACCGATCCTCCTTCTCGGTCGGCAGCCCGTCGCTGAGGAAGAACACCGACGGGCGGTGGACCTGGTACCCGCTCGCCTTGAGCAACGCGACATCCGCCGGGATCGTCGCGTGCAGCGCCTCGAACGCGCTCGCGTAGCTCGTCCCGCGGCCGCGCGGCGCGAGCGTCGGCAGAATCAGCTCCTCGCTCAGCTCTGAGAGCTCGAGCCTGGTCTGCGCCGTGTCCGCGAACGTGAGGATCCCGAACCGGACCTTCTTGCCGATCAGCGGGTGCTTGGCGACCTCGTCACGCAGATCGAGCAGGCCGCGGTTGACCGACTCGATCGGCGCTCCGTTCATCGAGTGCGACTCGTCGCCGACGAAGTAGATCGGCAGCACCTGGCCGACGGCGGTCAGGGCCGGAGCGGGCGCCGGAGCCGCTACGGGCTCCGGCGGGGCCGGCGCGGGCGCCGGAGCCCCCAGGGGCTCCGGCGCGACGGCATTGGTGGAGGCGTCGGTCATCGCCGTCAGGTGCTCTGTGAGCCTCCCGTCGAAGTGGTGCCAGGGGCTCCGCCCCCGCCGCCGGCGCCCGCAGGCGGTCCGAACGACGAGCGGAGGATGCTCTCGCAGCTCTTTGCGGCGGCCTGGAACTGCTTGTTCTTCTCGATGCTCGCCGGGAACACCGGACCCTTGCCGGACGTGTTCGGCGCGGGCAGCGTGTAGCCGTTCTTCTTCACGCACGCGACGAACGCGGTCAGCGTCGTCTTCGAGAACGAAGCCCGGCCACGGAAGCGGCCGCCGAACCTGCCGGCACCAGAGCCGACCTGTGAGGCGCAGGCCTGGAACGCTTTGGCGGACTTGGAGTTGCCGCCGGCGAAGCCTGCACCTCCGCCACCGCCGAAGAAGCCTCCGCCGCCGTAGCCGCCCGCGCCGCCGTAGGGGCGGCCGCTGCCGGCCGGACGGCTCGGCAGCGTGACGCCGTGGGCCTTGAGGCAGGCATCGAGCTTGGCGCGCTGCGCCGTGAAGGCGCCGCGCCCAGCTGACGCGGTCGTCGAGGTCGTGCTGGTGGTGGTGGTCGTGGTCGGTTTCGAGCTCGACCCGCAGGCGGCGATCGCGAGGCTCGCCACGATGACGAGGATCGCCGTGGCGGCCACCCTGTGTGCGCCCTGCATTTTCTTCACTGCTGGTTCCTTTCAGATAACTGCGCTAGAACAACGAGCTGAGGCCGCTCCCGCTGCTGGAGCTGGAGGTGGTGGAGGAGCCCGTCGATCGGGTTCCGGAATCTGTGACTGAGGCGGCAGCGACCGTTCCGTTCTTGCCACTCACACCCGAGATCACGACCGTGTCGCCGGGATACACCTTGGCCTTCGACACCGGCTCGCTCTTCGTGATCGTGGTGACCTTCGAGAGAGTCACCTTCACCGTGTTGCCCGAGGTCTCATCCACGTAGATCGTGTGCCCGTCGACGCTCGAGACGGTCCCGACCGTCGCCGAGCCGCCGCCGCCCCCGAACAAGCTGGCGAAACCGCCACCCCCGAAGCGACCGGCGCCCGATGCGCCGGATGAAGTGGATGAAGTGGACGAACCGGCGGTCGTGCTGGTGCCACCGGCGGTCGTGCCGGTGCCGCCCGCAGCGGCGCCAAAGCGCGACGCGAAGGTGCTGGCGACGGTCGAACCGGACGACGAGCTGGCCAGCTGGTTCTTCTCGACCCGGATCCCGCCATAGAAGCAGCCTGCGCCGACGATCACCGCAAACAGCAGCGCGGTCCACTTGTTGAAGAACTGCCGCCGGGGCCGCCCGGGCAGCTCTCCGCCCAGTTCCTCGTCGTAGCGGTCCCAGTCGGCCTCGCGGCTCTCGGAGTCAATTGCGTTCACGTTCGTTCCTTGTCGACTCGTAACTGTTCAAAAGTGGTAGGCGTTCGCATGGTGGGCATCACTCGAAGCGCAGCGCCTCGATCGGACGCATCGCTGCTGCGCGACCGGCCGGGTACGTCCCGAAGAACAGCCCGACCAGCACGGCCGCGCCGAACGCCAGGAAGATCGAGTATGGGGCGATCACCGGCACTACGCCCGCGATCTTGAACTGGCTGCCGATGACCCCGGCCGCGACGCCGGTCAGGCCGCCGAACAGCGACACGAGCACGGCCTCGACGATGAACTGGATCATGATGTCGCTGCGCCGGGCACCGACCGCCTTGCGGATCCCGATCTCGCGAGTTCGCTCGGTCACCGACACGAGCATGATGTTCATCACGCCGATGCCCGCGACGAGCAGGGAGATCGCAGCGACCTCGCCGAGCAGCGTCGTGAACACCTTCGAGCTCGCGGTCGAGGCCGCCAGAACCGTGTTCTGGTTGGCGACATCGAAGGCGCTCGTCGAAGTGGAGCTGCTCGACGCCGCGGCGCCGCTCGCCGCGGTCGAGCCGCTCGACGCGGCACCGCTGCCGGCCGCAACTGAGCTCGACGAGGACGGGCTCAGCTGGTTGAGGATGTCGGTCACCTCGGTCTGCGCCGCGTCCAGCGCGTTGTTCGAGCTCGCCTGCACGAGGATCTGGCTGATGCTGCCGTAGCCCGTCATCGTGTCCTCGACCGCGGTGAGGGGGGCGATGCCGATGTCGTCCTCGTTCGTCGTGCCGTTCGATCCCTTCGATGCGGTCACCCCGATGACCTCGAAGTTCGTGCCGTTGATCTGGACGGTGTCCCCGACCGGGTCTGCCCCGTTCCACAACTCCTGCACCTCGGTTGGCCCGACGACCACGACGCGAGCATGGTTCCGCACGTCGGCCGAAGTGAAAAACGACCCTTCGGCCAACGTGTAGTCACGCGCCGACTGGTAGCTGGGAGTGCTGCCGACGAACGACTCGGGCTCGTACGTTTCGGTGCCGTAGGTCATCGTCACGTCGTTGGCGTTGACGACCGGGGAGACGCTCTTCACGTCGGGCGCTTGGAACTTGTTCTCCAGGGCATCCGCGTCTGCGGTCGTCAGCTCCGTGCTCGAGCTGCCGCCGCGACGGAACAGCCCGCCGAGCGTCGGCCCCGTCGAGATCGTGATCAGATTCGAGCCGAGCGAGTCGATCTGGTTCGCGACGGCGGTCGACGAGCCGTTGCCGACCGAGATCAGCACGATCACCGAGCCGACCCCGATCATCAGACCGAGGATCGTCAGCCCCGAACGCAGCTTGTTGGCACCCAGCCCCCCGAGCGCGATCCGGAGGGTCTCGATCATGCCACCGCCTCCTGACTCACATCGCGGCGCTCGTCGGACACGATGATGCCGTCGCGCAGCCGGATCACGCGGCGGGCGTGGTTTGCGACCTCCGGCTCGTGGGTGATCAGCACGATCGTGCGACCTTGCCTGCTGAGCCGGTCGAAGATCGCGAGCACCTCAGCCGTGGACCTCGTGTCGAGGTTGCCAGTGGGCTCGTCGGCGAGGATCATCGCCGGGTTGGTGACGAGTGCGCGCGCGACCGCAACCCGCTGCTGCTGGCCGCCGGACAGCTCGTTCGGCACATGTTGGGCTCGCGCCGTCAACCCAACAGCCGCGAGCGCCGCCGCCGCCCGCGCATGACGCTGCGAGCGCGGCAGCCCCGCGTAGGTGAGCGGCAGCTCGACATTGGCGATCGCGCGCGTCCGCGGGATCAGATTGAAACTCTGGAATACGAACCCGATGTAGCGGTTGCGCAGGTCCGACAGGGAGTCCTCGTCGACCCCGCGAATGTCGAGTCCGTTCAGGCGGTAGCTGCCGCTGGTCGGCGTGTCGAGGCAGCCGAGGATGTTCATCAGAGTCGACTTGCCGCTGCCCGACGCGCCCATGATCGCGACGAAGTCTCCCCGCTCGATCTGCATCGAGACCCCCCGCAGGGCGTGCACGGCGATGTCCCCGACACGGTAGGTCTTGCGCACCTCGCGCAGCTCGATCACCGACCCGCCGAGCTGCCCTTGCATCGTTCCGGACACGCTGACGGCCGTGGGCGCGCCACCGCCTGCGCCGGCCTCGCCGGCCGGCGCAGCGTCAGCCTTCCGCCGGCGCAGTCTCAGGGCCCGCTGCGCACGGGCCACCGCTCGACGATCTGCCCCGCCGGCCACGGCTATGCGCCTCCGCGCCCGAAGCCACCGCCGCCGCCGAACCCGCCGCCGCCGAACCCACTGGCGCCGAAGCCGCGAGTGCCCGTGCCGCCAAGCGTTCCGGACCCGCTCGACGAGCTGGTCGTGCTGGTGCCGAGGGCGGGCAGGCTGATCGTCACCTGCAGCTCCTGGCCGGCGCTGATGCCGCTGACGATCTGCGAGCGGCTTGTGCCGCGCAGGCCGACGAGAACCCTGGTTGCAACCGGTTTGCCGTTCTTCATGAGCTCGACCGTGCCGATCGAGCTGGTGCCGGTGATCGCCTGGTTGGGGACGGTCACGCCCTGCGCCTGGGCGGTGATGATCGAGGCCGTCGCGCTCATCCCGGGCCGCACCTGCGGGTTGCCCTGCGTCAGCGTGAGGGTCACGTTGTAGGAGACGACGCCGCTCGAGCTCGTGCCGACCGGGGAGATCGAGGTGACCTTCGCCCCGAGCTCGACGCCGCTCAGCGCATCCATCGAGACGGTCGCGGGCTGCCCGACATGGACGGAGGTGATGTCGGACTCGCTGAGCGCGACCGTCATCGTCATCGTGCTCGAGTCGATCAGCTCGGCGAACCCCGACGTCGACGAGCTCGAGTCGGAGGAGCCCGAGCCGGAGGTGCCGAGGACCGCGGCCGCGACGGAGCCTGCGAAGCCGCCGGTGCTCGAGCTCGAGGTGGTCGACGAGGAGCCGGTGTCGCTCGAGCTGCTGGTCCCGCTCGTCGACACCGACTGACCCGGCGCGACGCTCGCGAGCGTCGCGATCACGCCGCTGGCCGGCGCATACAGCTTCGTGGCGGCCAGCGCGTTCTGAGCGCTCTTCACGGACGCCTCGTCCGAGTCGACCTGCGCCTCCTCGGAGGCGATCTGGGCCGGCGATGGCGTCGTCGTCGTAGTCGTCTTGGTCGTCGGGGTGGTCGTGGTCCCGGTCGTTGATGTCGAGCTGCCCGCACCGGTGGCGCCGTGAGCACCATGCGACCCGGTCGAGCCGGTTCCAGTCGCCGTGCTCGGGACGGTCACGGTGATGACGATCGACCCTGAGCTGGTGCGACTCGCGGTGCCGGTGGCGCCCTGGCTCGAGCCGGTGGCGCTCTTGCTCGGGCCGGTGGCGCTCTTGCTCGGGCCGGTGGCGCTCTTGCTCGGGCCGGTGGCGCTCTTGCTCGGGCCGGTGCTGGGCTTGCCGGTACCAGTGCCGCTCTTGCCGGTACTGGACTTGGTCTTGGTGGACTTGCTCTTCGTCGATTTGCTCTTCTTCGACTCGCTCTTCGTGGTCCTGGTCGTGGTCGTGGTCGTGGTCGTGGTCGTGGTGGTCGTGGTCGGCGTCGTGGTCGTCGGCGTCGTACCGGTCGGGGTGGTCGGCGTCGTGGTCGTCGGCGTGTAGCTGACGAAGTCCGTGGTCGCAGTGCCCGGCGTGTAGCTCGCGCCGACGGCGTTGCCGCTCGAGCCGCCAGTGCTGCTCGTCGCGTCTCCGTCCTTGAGCGCCGTCAGGTTGTCCTGCGCCGCCGTCAGGGTCGCCTCCGCCTGGTTGAGCGACAGCTGCGCCGAGCTGGGGTTGAGCGTCGCGAGCAACTGGCCCTGCTTGACGTGCTGGCCGACCTTGACATAGACCGCCTGCAACGTGCCGCTGGTCGCGAAGTTGAGCGTCTCGTCGGTCGCGGGCTCGACGTTTCCGGTCCCGGAGACGGTCGTCTGGATGACGCCATTCGCCGCCTCGACGGTTTCGGTCGAGGTTCGCGCCGAGCTCGTCGGCGGCCCGATCTCGGTTATCGCGAGCACGATCAGCGCGATCGCGATCACTGCAAGGACGTACAGGTGCCAGGGCGTTGCACGCCTGTCCCGGTGTTGGCGCATATTCAGCCTCGGGTCCGTATGAAACCGCGGTCCGGGTAGGGGCACGCGGCGAGGTCTCGTTTCAATGTGATTCTCGTTGTAGCGCCGCGAGCATCAGCTTTCCGTAAGACGATCCTCAGCTCTTCGTAAGAGTGCGCTGGCGTCGCAAACCGCCTGGACCTGGAACGCCCTGGTCGCGCGGCAGCTCGACGCGCACCTCGAGGCCGCCGCCTGGAAGGGCGGCGATCGTCGCGACGCCGCCGTGCGCCTCTGCGACTGACCTGACGATCGACAGTCCCAGCCCGAAGCCGCCGCCGCTCCGGTTCAGGCGGCGAAACGGCTCTGCCAGCGACGCCGTCAGCTCCGGGTCGATCACGGCGCCGCCGTTGCGCACGACCACGCACGCGTGTTGCTCGTCGGAGACGGTGCTCACGCTGAGATAACCGCCCGGCTCGTTGTGGCGGATGCCGTTGTCGATCAGGTTGCCGATCATCCGCTCGAGCAGCGCCGGGTTGCCGCGCACGGGCGCCGGCTCGAGGTCGGCAGAGATCGTCACCCCAGCGTTCTCCGCGCGCCGGTGCAGGTCGGTGACGCAGTCGCCGGCCAGGGTCCCGAGGTCGATCGGGTCCTCGCGCCCGCTGACCGCCTCGCTGCGGGCGAGCGTCAGCAGCGCGGCGATCAGCCCCTCGCTGCGGTCGATCGTCTCGCGCACCGCCTCCCCCATCCCTCGCAGCTCGGCGACCGTGGCGTCTGGGTCGGCGAGCGCGACGTCGATCTCGGTCCGCATGATCGCCAGCGGGGTTCGCAGCTCGTGCGAGGCGTTGGCGACGAAGTGACGCTGGCTCGCGAACGTGCGGTCGAGCCTTGCGAGCATCCCGTCGAAGGTGTCCGCCAGCTCCTTGAGCTCGTCCGCCGGGCCGGCGAGGGCGATCCGCTCACCGAGGTTCTCGGCGGAGACTCGGCGGGCGGTGGCGGTGATCCGTCGCAGCGGCGCGAGCGCCCGGCCCGCCAGCAGCCAGCCCGCGGCGACCGAGATCGCGGTCATTGCGACCAGCGCGGCGATGTAGTCGACCACAAGGCGGTGGAGCGCGCTGGTGACGAGCTGAGCGTGAAGCTCCTGCTGAACCTGCTGAAACTGCCTGTAGAGCGAGTTGTCGAAGCCGGTGCGGCGGTGGAACGCACCCAGCCCGGGGACCAGGCCATCCCGTCGAAGCGTCGCGCGAACGTCCGGCCGGGCGTTGAGGTTGTGGCGGACGAGCACGTAACCGATCGTCAGGAGTACCGCGCCCGTGATCAGGAACACCGTCCCGTACAGCAGCGTCAGCTTCAGCCGGATCGTCCGCGCGCGGCTCGAGCCGAGACGAGCGCGGATCGAGCCGGGACGCTCAGCGCTCACTTACACCATCCGGTAGCCAACGCCGATCACGGTCTCGATCGCGGGCGGCTCGCCAAGCTTGCGTCGCAGTGTCATGATCGTCATCCGGACGACGTTGGTGAACGGGTCGGTGTGCTCGTCCCAGACCCGCTCGAGCAGCTCCTCGGCGGACACCGTCGCGCCGCCGGCGCCCATCAGCGTCTCGAGCACGGCCAGCTCCTTGCGCGCCAGCTCGATCGGCAGGCCGGCACGGGTCAAGCTCCGCCGCGCCGGGTCGAGCTCGATGTCGAGGTGGGTCAGCACCGGCGGCCGGCTCGGCACCGAGCGACGGGCGAGCGCGCGGATCCGCGCGACCAGCTCCGCGAAGCGAAACGGCTTGGGCAGATAGTCGTCGGCGCCGAGCGACAGCCCCTCGACCAGATCCTCGAGCTCCCCGGCCGCCGTCAGCATGATGATCCCGGTCTCGGGTCGCTCGCTCCGGACGGCCCGGCACACGTCGTCGCCGTGAATGCCCGGCAGATCGCGATCGAGGACGAGCACGTCGTAGCGCACGACCCGCGCTTTGACGAGCGCGTCGGTGCCATCGGGCGCGAGGTCGACCGCCATTCCCTCGCGCCGCAGTCCGCGCGCGATCGCATCGGCCAGCCGACGCTCGTCCTCGGCGATCAGAACTCTCACGTTTGCAGCATGACTGCCCGAGCATAAGAACTTCATAAGTGGCGATGCGCCTCGAGGCGACGGCGAGATCGGGTAGGATGCCCCACGCGACGGTTACACCAGATGACGTAACAACAAACAGGGACATCCTCACGTGCCTACGCAACAGCAGAACCTCGCCGGCCGGGGCATGGCTGCCGGCCTGAAGGTGATCAACTGGCTTGCGGGCTCCGAGCTCGTCGACCGCGTCGGCCTCCGCGAGCCGGCGCAGCGACTGATCTACACCGGCTCCAAGCGCACGACCCGCGCGACGACCGTCGCCGGCCGGACATTTCAGGCTGCGACCCGGCTCGGGCGGCCCGCCCGCCAGGCGAGCGGCGCCGCGGCCGACCTGTTCGACCTCACCCCGACCGATGAGCAGCACCTCCTGACCGAAGCGATCCGCGACTTCGCGCTCGCCGAGTTACGGCCCGCGGCGGCGGCTGCCGACCGCGCCTGCGTGACCCCGCCGGAGCTGCTCGAACAGGCGAGCGAGCTCGGCGTGACGATGATCGGCGTGCCCGAGGAGCTCGGCGGCGCTGTCGACGGACGGTCCGCGGTCACCACTGTGCTGATGGCCGAGGCGCTGGCCTACGGCGACGCCGGGATCGCGGTCGCGTGCCTCGCCGCCACCGGCGTCGCCACCGCGGTGTCGCTGTGGGGCGATGCCGAGCAGCAGTCGACCTACCTGCACGAATTCGTCGGCGAGCATCCACCGGCGGCGGCGCTCGCGCTGATGGAGCCACGCGCGCTGTTCGACCCGTTCGCCCCGGCGACGGTGGCGCGGCGATCGGACCGCGGCTTCGTCCTGCGCGGCGTCAAGTCGCTCGTCCCGCGCGCGGCGGCCGACGAGCTGTTCGTCGTCGGCGCGACGCTCGATGATCGCCCGGCGCTGTTCGTGATCGAGGCGGGCACGGACGGTCTCAGCACCGAGCCCGAACCGGCGATGGGCCTACGCGCGGCCGCCACCGGCCGGGTGATCCTCGAGGACGTGGAGGTCGACCCGGGCGCGCTGCTCGGCGACGGCGATCCGAGCGTGTACGCCGAGGCCGTCCACTTCGGGCGGCTCGGCTGGTGCGCGATCGCGAGCGGAACCTGCCGAGCGGTGCTCGACTATGTCAAGGAGTACGTGAACGACCGCGTCGCGTTCGGCGAACCGATCTCGCACCGCCAGGCGATCGCGTTCACGGTCGCCAACATCGCGATCGAGCTGGAGGGGCTGCGCCTCGCGACCCTGCGCGCCGCCAGCCGGGTCGACCAGGGCCTGCCGTTCGCACGCGAGGTGACGCTCGCGCGCCGGCTCGCGAGCCAACACGCGGCGAGCATCGGCTCCGACGGAGTCCAGCTGCTCGGTGGTCACGGCTACACGACCGAGCACCCGGTCGAGCGCTGGTACCGCGACCTGCGCGCGACCGGTCTGCTCGAGGGAGGGCTGGTGATCTGATGATCAATCTCGAGGTTCCACGCAAGTTCACGGGACTGATCACGCAGGCCGGCCAGGTCGCGGAGAACGTCTTCCGCGTCAACTCGCGCAAGTACGACCGGGCCGAGCACGAGTACCCGAAGGAGCTCGACATGCTCGCCGCGATGATCGACGGCATGAATGCCTCGGGGCGGCTGAACGGCGCGGGCGCAGGTGGGGTCGGGGGTCGTGAGAACAGCTCCCGCAACGGCCTGGAGCCCACCGGCGCGCGCAGCGATCCGAGCACCGGCAATCGCAATGGCACAAACCTCGCCTCGCTGCTCGGGCTGATCGAGCTCGCATGGGGCGACGTCGGGCTGCTCCTGACGATGCCGCGCCAGGGACTCGGCCAGGCCGCGATCGCGGCCGTCGCCACTCCGGAGCAACTCGAGCGGTTCGGCGGCAAGTGGGCGGCGATGGCGATCACCGAGCCCGAGGCTGGCTCGGATTCCGCCGCGATCCGGACGACCGCCCGCCTCGATGAATCCGACCCCGCCCACCCCGAGTACATCCTCAACGGCGAGAAGATCTTCGTCACCTCCGGCGACCGCGCCGAGTTGATCGTCGTCTGGGCGACGCTCGACCGCACCCAGGGGCGCGGGGCGATCAAGTCGTTCGTGGTTGAGCGGGACAACCCGGGCCTTGTGCTCGAACGGCTCGAGCACAAGCTCGGGATCCGTGCCTCGGACACCGCCGACTTCCGGCTCGTCGATTGCCGCGTCTCGCGCGAGAACCTGCTCGGCTCGCCCGAGATCCAGACCGCGCGACAGGGCTTCGCCGGGGCGATGCAGACCTTCGACAACACACGGCCGCTGGTCGCCGGCATGGCGATCGGGGTCGCGCGCGCCTGCCTGGAACGGACGCGCGAGCTGCTGTCACAGGAGGGCGTGACCGTCGATTACGAACGCCCACCCGAGCTTCAGCCGGGCGCGGCGGCCGAGCTGATCGCGATGGAGGCCGACTGGGAGGCGGCGCGGCTGCTGACCCTGCAGGCCGCGTGGATGGCCGACAACCGGCTCCCGAACTCGCTCCACGCGAGCATGGCGAAGGCGAAGGCCGGGCGAGTGGCCACCGACATCGCGCTGCGCTGCGTCGCGCTGTGCGGGTCGCTCGGGTACGGCGAGGGCGAACTGCTCGAGAAGTGGGCCCGCGACGCCAAGATCCTCGACATCTTCGAGGGCACGCAGCAGATCCAGCTGCTGGTGATCGCCCGCCAGCTGCTCGGCAAGTCCTCCTCCGAGCTCAAGTAGGCAGCTATCGTTCGCGCATGAGCTCAGGGGGGCTGCGGCCGCTGCGGGTGGGCGAGATCCTCGATGCCGCGATCAAGCTCTACGTGCGCAGCGCGCGCGTGCTGATGGGCGCCGCAGCGACTGTGACCGTCCCACTGCAGCTGCTGACGGCGATCGTGCTGCTGTCGGTCTACAACTCCGGGCAGGACATCCCAACCGGCTTCTCCGGCCTCGGCAGCACGGTCCCGCAAGCGGATGCCGCAGCTCGGGCCGGCGCGAGCGCGATCGTCGCCGTGATCGCGCTGATCGCGACAGCGCTGGTCACGGCCGCCTGCGTGAAGGCGATCAGCGACGCCTATCTCGACCAGCCGGCGAGCATCGAGGGCACCCTGCGCTTCGCACTACGGCGGCTGGCGCCGCTGCTCGGGATGGAGGTCTTGCTCGCGCTCGGGCTGGGCATCGGCTTCGTCCTGCTGGTCATCCCGGGCATCTGGCTGTACGCGCGCTGGGGGGTCGCGACGCCGGCGCTCGTGATCGAGCGACGCAACCCGTTCCGCGCGCTCGGCCGCTCCTCGAGGCTCGTCAAAGGACGCTGGTGGCCGACGGCCGGCGTCCTGCTGCTCGCCAACCTGATCGTGTTCCTGGTCAGCGGCGTGATCGACGGGTTGCTGACCGCCGCGGCGAGCCTGAGCAGCCACCATTCCCTGCTGTTCGCGGTCGTCATCTCGACCGCGGCCGCGACCGTGTCGGGCATCCTCGTCCAGCCTTTCAACGCCGCCGTCACGACCGTCCTGTACTACGACCTCAGGATTCGGCGCGAGGGCTATGACGTTGAGCTGATGGCCGAGCAGCTCGGTATCCCCGAAGCGAGCCTGCCGCCCGCAGCGCCAGGCGAGGCCGGCTTCGCGGGCCCGCTCGGCCCGGACATGGTCGGCAAGCCGGGCGGCCCGCCGTACTGGCCGCCGCCACCCGGATGGCAACCCGGACGGTGATCAGCGCCGCCGCCGCACGCGAGGCGGCGCGCTCGGTCCTCGCCGAGCGCCGCTTTCATCAGCCATCGATCCCGGCCCCGCTGCACGGGCTGCTGAGCTCGGTCGGGCATGCGATCGAGTCGCCCCTGCGGGACCTCGGGCAGCTGATCGACAAGCTCGGCGCGTTCTCCCCGTTCGGAGTCGCCGGCGTGTGGGCGGCGCTCGCGATCCTGGTGCTGGCGGCGGCTGGGTTGATCGCCCGCGTGAGCGCACGATCGAGGCTCGCCGCCGCCGAGGACCGGCTGGCGGCGGGCGTCGACGAGGGGCCTCGCGAGCTGGAGCGCGCCGCGGTTGACGCCGAGCGCGAGGGACGGCTGGCCGATGCGGTGCGGTTGCGCTTCCGCGCCGGTCTGCTGGTGCTCGCCGACCAGCGCGTGATCCCATCCGGCCGGACCGTGCCGAGCCACGAAGTGGCGCTCGCCGTCGGCTCCGATCGCTTCGAGGAGCTCGCCCGCCGGTTCGACGAGATCACCTACGGGGGCTCGCCCGCGACCGCGGGGGACGTCGAGCGCCAGCGCGAGGGATGGCCGCGGATCCTCGCCGTCGAGCGCGACCAGTGAGAGCGCGCGCCGCCGGGACAGGCTGGGTCGGCGCAATCGTCGCGGTCGTCGCCGCGTTCGTCGTTGCCGGGCTCGTCGCCCAGGCGCTCCTGCCGGCGCCGCAGGGGCCCGCGCTGTCCTCGTATGCGACGGCCCCCGGCGGCGTTGCCGCCTGGGCGGAGCTGCTGGCGCGCGAGGGCCATCGCGTCAGCCAGCTGCGCGAGCCGATCACAAGCGCCGCGCTCGCGCCCGATGACACGCTCGTCGTGCTCGAAGCGGGTGGACCGCAGGACGACACGAGTGAGGCGCCGCGCCTCGCGGCGCCGTTCAGCCGCCGGCTCGAGCGCTTTGTCCTGAGCGGGGGCTGGCTGATCGTCTCGGGGGTCTCGCAAACGATCTCGCAGACCGTCGGTCGGGGGCGGATCGAGACCCTCGGCGACCCCTCGTTCCTCGAGAACCGCCTGCTCGGCGACGGCGGCAACGCGCTCCGCGCGCTCGAGCTGGTAGGGCCGGCCGGGCGCAATGTCGTCTTCGACGAGGCGATCCACGGCTTCGGGCCGGCGACCGGGCTGGCGGCGCTGCCAGCGCGCTGGTGGCTGGCGATCGCCCTGCTCGGCGCCGCCGGCGGCGCATCGGTCCTGTCGCGGTGGCTCCGGCTGGGCGGGTCCGATCCGCTGGCGGCCGCGGCGCCCTCGCCGCGCGTCGCGTTCGTGACGACGATGGCGGCGACGCTCGCGCGAACCCGCGATCGTTCCGAGCTGGCGGAGCTGGCCCGCCGCGCCCGCGAGCGGGAACGAGCCTTCGAGAGGAGCGTGTAGAGGCGTGCGAGAGCTGTATGAGCTGGTCAGTCAGGAGGTCAGGGCCGTCGTCGTCGGCCAGGATGAGGTCGTCGCACGAGTGCTCGCGGCGTTCGCCTGCGGCGGTCACGTTCTGCTCGAGGGGCCGCCCGGCGTCGCCAAGACGCTGCTCGCGCGGACCGTCGCGCAGACGCTCGGGCTGCAGTTCGCGCGGGTCCAGTTCACGCCCGACATGCTGCCGTCGGACATCACCGGCACGATCGTGCTGCGCGGCGCTGAGCTCAGCTTCCGCCCGGGTCCGGTCTTCACCAACATCCTGCTCGCCGACGAGATCAACCGGACGCCGCCCAAGACGCAGGCGGCGCTGCTCGAAGCTATGCAGGAGGGGCAGGTGACGGTCGATGCGACGGGCCACCCGCTGCCCTCTCCCTTCCTCGTGGTCGCGACGCAGAACCCGATCGAGTACGAGGGGACGTATCCGTTGCCGGAGGCCCAGCTCGACCGCTTCCTGATGCAGATCGAGGTCGGTTATCCGTCCGCCGAGGACGAGCGGGCAATGCTCGCCCTCCCCCGCGACGGACTCAACCCCGCCGCGCTCGCATCGGTGCGGCGGGTGGCGGGCGCGCCGGAGCTGGCGTCAGCTCGCGCGGCGGTCGAGGCGGTGACCGTCGCCGATACCGTCGCCGGCTATGTGGTCGATCTGGTGCGTCGCACGCGCGCGCTGCCGAGCGTCACGCTCGGCGCCTCGCCGCGCGCGGCCGTGCACCTGCTGAGTGCCGCCCGGGCGGGCGCGAGTCTCGCCGGGCGCTCGTTCGTGACGCCAGACGACGTCGCCGAGATCGCGCCGTCGGTGCTCGCGCACAGGCTTGTGCTCACGCCCGACGCCGAGCTCGAGCGCTTCACGGGACGCGATGCCGTCCGCAGCGCGATCGCCGACGTGCCGGTCCCGCGGTGACCCCGACCCCCCGCGCGGCCGCGATCCTCGCGGTGATCGCGGTCGCGGCGCTGGCGATCCCCGCGTGGGTCGTTGTCGCCGCCACGCTGGCGCTGCTGGCCGCAGTCGCCGCCGATGCCTGGACGGTGCGCCGCGCCCCGAGCCTGCGACGCGAAGTCCCGACGGTGCTGTCCCGCGGCGTCGAGACCACGATGTCGGCGCGCGCGAGCCCGACCGATGGGCGTCGGGTGCTGCTGCGCCAACCGGCAGCCCCCGGCGTGACGGTTCTGCGCGACACTGGCGGCGGCGAGCTGTCGCCCGTGCTGGTCGGCGAACGACGTGGGCGTGTGTCGCTGCCTGGCATCGCGAGCGCGAGCATCGGGCCGCTCGGGCTCGCGCGCGTGCACCACCGCGCGCTCACGCCGGTCGAGCTGGCCGTGTACCCCGATCTGCTGTCCGCGCGGCGCTTGATCCTGCGGCTGCGCCGGACGCTGGCGGGGCTCGCCGGCGGCCTCGCGCGCGGACCGATCGGGCTGGGCACCGAGTTCGAGTCGGTTCGCGACTACTCGCCCGACGACGACATCCGGCAGCTGAACTGGCTCGCGACCGCGCGGCTCGGCCGCCCGATGAGCAACCAGTACCGTGTCGAGCGCGACCGGGACGTGCTCTGCCTGGTCGACTGCGGCCGGCTGACCTCGGCGCCGCTGGGCGAGCGGACCGTGCTCGACACCTCGCTCGACGCGCTGACGGTGATCGCGCTCGCGGCCGATGAGCTTGGCGACCGGTTCGGCGCGGTCGCGTTCGATGACGGCATCCGCCGTTCGGTCGCGCCGCGCCACCGGGGCGGACGTCCGGCGATCGACGCGCTGTTCGATTTGACCAGCGTCCCGCTCGACTCCGACTTCGAGCGCGCGTTCGCTCACCTGTCCCGCTTGCGTCGCGCGCTCGTGTTCGTCCACACCGACCTGATCGACGAGACCGCGGCGCGCTCGCTGGTGGCAGGGATGGTTGTGCTCGCCCGCCGCCATTCGGTGATCGTCACGGGCGCCGCCGATCCTGAGCTGCGCGGGCTGGCCGACAACGGGCAGGAGCCGGCGCGCGCGCTCGCGGCGCTCGACGTGCTCGCGACCCGCCGCCAGGCGGCGCTGGCCCTCCGCCAGGCGGGTGCGCGGGTGCTCGAGGCGCCGCCGGCGCAGCTGGCCGAGCGCTGCCTGACGATCTACGTCAGCGCGAAGCTGCGGGGGAGCTGGTAGCCCCGCCGCGCCGGCGCCCCCGGACCACCACGAGCGTCCAGAACGTTCCGGCGAGAGCACCGCCGACCGCGATCGCGGCGGGCAGCGGCAGCGCGTGCGGGGTCACGAACCCCTCGGTCAGCCCCGCGACCACAAGCCATGGCGCAGTGCCCAGGACGAGCGCCACCGCGGGACGCGCCTGGCGGCGCAACGACTCGCCGCGTGGCAGCCGTCCGGCGTCGATCATCGCGGCGGCGAGCCGCAGGCCCGCGGCGCCCGCGACCGTGAAGCACGACAGCTCGAGTAATCCGTGCGGCAGGATGTAGCGGAGGAGGATCGCGAAGTTCCCGCCCTGGATCGTGATCCCGGCGATCGCCCCGATCATCAGGCCGTTGTAGGCGAGCACAGCGACCGATCCGGCCCCGAGCAGCAGCCCGCCGGCGAACGCGAGGAAGCTCACCTCGATGTTGTTCGTGAAGATCGAACTGGACAGGACGGCGAGCGTCTGGGGTCCGCCGGGCAGCCGATGCAGGTGCGCGTGGGTCGCCGCTTTGAACTGGCCCGGCACGAGGCCGAGCGCCGCTCCCGGATCGTGGATCCCCCAGATCGCCGCGAGCACGAGCGGGCCGAACGTCGCCAGTGCCGCGATCGCAAGGATCGCTGGACGCTCGGCGATCAACCGCCAGTAGCCGGTGGTGACGAAGCGGGCGAGCGAGGCGCCGCGGGGCCGGCGGCCGTAGACCGCGTGGCGGCCGGCGAGGGTCAGCCGCTCGAGCCGATCGACGACCGGATCGCCCGGGAATCGTCGGCGGGCGTACGCGAGGTCAGCGACGACGGCGCGGTAGTCGCGGCCGAGCGCGAGCGCGCCCTCGACGCCGAGGCGCTCGGGCCGCCCGCGGGCGCGCTCCAGCTCGCCCGTCAGCGCGTCCCAGGCGGGCCCGCGCTCGGCGAGGAAAGCCTCTAGGTTCACATCGTGCAGCTTGACGATCGAGTCAAGATCGGGACGCCTGAAGGGATCGAGCTCGAGCTTCAGCTCGCCGGACTCGGCTCGCGCTTCATCGCCGGCGCTGTCGACACGTTGATCCAGTTCGGCGCGATCGCCGTGCTCGCCCTCCTTACCGTCCCCGGGAGCCACGGCGCGAATCTGAACACGGTCGCCTTCGTGCTCGGCACGTTCGCGCTGGTGTTCGGGTACCCGATCGCGTTCGAGGTGCTGAACCGGGGACGGACGCCGGGCAAGATGCTCTGCCATCTGCGGGTCGTGCGCGACACCGGCGCCCCGATCGATCTACCGGCCTCGGCGATCCGCAACCTTGTGCGGCTCCTCGACGGACCGCTCCTGAGCTGGCTCCCGACGATCGTGTTCATCGTCGCCACGCCGAAGAACCAGCGGCCGGGCGATCTCGCCGCGGGGACGCTCGTCATCCGCGAGACGCCGGTCGAGACCCGCTCCGACGCCGGCCGCGGTGCGGGCGGTCAACTCCCCGTCTGGGACGTCACCGCGATCACCCCAGCCGAGCTTGCGGCAGTCAGACGGTTCCTCGAGCGGCGCGACTCGCTCGACCGCAGGGCGCGGGCCGAACTGGCGCACCGCCTCGCCTCGGGGCTCGCGGGCAAGGCGCCGGGCGCGGCCCAGCGCGGCGACCCGGAGCGCTTCCTCGAGACGCTGGTTGAGTTGAAGGCCCGGCGCGGATAGGGTGCCTCAGGGTTCGGGTCTCACCAGCCGATAGGGGAAACGTTGACCTACATTCAGCCAGACGCGGCGCCGTACGGTCGAGCGTCCGGACCTCGCGCCGGCTTCTGGCGCCGGTTCGCGGCGGCGCTGATCGACGGGATTCTCGTCGGCATCGTGTACGCGATCCTCGTCGCGCTGCTCAAGGGGGCCGGCGTTGCGATCGGGATCCTCGGCGCGATCGCCTACTTCACCTACCTCGAGGGCGGCGAACGCGGGCAGACGTTCGGCAAGTCGGCGATGAACATCCGCGTCATCTCGCTGGCGGACGGGCGGCCGATCGGCTACGGGCGCGCGGCGATCCGCTACTTCGGCCGGATCGTCTCGACGATTCCGATCTACCTCGGCTACTTCTGGATGCTCTGGGACCGCGAGCATCAGACCTGGCACGACAAGTTCGCCGGCTCGGTCGTGGTGCCCGTCAGCGCCTACCCGCTGCCGTAGCACGACGCCTCCGCGCCAAGCGGCTACGCGGCGCGCCGCACCGCCAGCAACTCCTCTACGTCGGCGAACACCCCGTCCGCGTCACGCTCGAACCGGCGGGCCGTGACGCGCACGGGGACGTGGCCGAGCGCCGCCAGCTTCATGTCCTTCAGCTTGTCCTTCTCGAGGTCTCGCTCGCAGACGTGCCAGGGGCGGCCGTCGAGCTCGAGGATCACACCGTGCTCTCGCCACAAGCAGTCGATCTCCCAGACGATCCCGCCGGCCTCGAGCAGAACGTTTCGCTCCGGCACAGCTACGTACGGCCGCCGCTGGAGCTCGCGGTCAAACGCCCGCTCGAGCCACGACTTGCGGTCGCTGCGGTCGAGGTAATACCGCAGCGGGCCCTGCAGGTTCGCGATCCCGGGCCGCCGCGCGTGCCGCGACAGTGCCGTCTCGACCTTGTGGATGAAGAACAGGTTCCGTCGCACCCCTTCCTCGACAAGGCGCGTGAGCTCGGCCTCGGTCTCCCGCGCGCTGAGCTCGACGAGGACGCGAGTGAAGGAACTGTGGCGCAGCCGGTTGGTGAGTCTGATCTCGTCACGCGGCGGGGCGGTGCGCGTGCGGTGGACGACCAGCGGCGGGCGCTGTTCAGTCGCACCGACGACAGTGACTTCTATTGCACTGAGGTTGAGCGGCCGTACGCCGAGAAGCGCGGCGGCAGTCCGACCCGACAGGAATGATCCTTCGCGCGTGGCGAGCAGCGCTCCTCGCAGGCGGGCTTGGCGACTCGGCTTGCCAACCCCGACCAGGAAGACGCCGTCGTAGAGCGGATGCAGGTAGCCGTTCGCGACGCGGCTCCTGATCTGCTTACCCGACAGGCCGCACCCGCGAAGCTGCGCACGAGTGATCAGCGCGTCTTGCCTGGCGGCGACCGCGCCTATCGCACTTGGGCGGGTTTTGTGCCCTCCACGGGCACTTTTCCCGCCCAAGTCCTCCATCCATCACACAGTAACCGACAAGGTGTCATGTAACTGTGACGGCTGGTACGGAATGTGTGACAGTTAGAGCGAAGCGGCGGCTGACCGCAGGTCGTCCCATGTCAACTGCACATCCCCGAGCGTCGTCAGGGGGCCGCCGACGGCGAGCCGCAACGTGTAGCGCCCGCCCAGAACCGCGTGGGAGAGAAACGCCGAACCGCTCGCGTTGACCGCCTCGAGCACCCTGCGGTTGCGCACGTCGCCGTCGTCCCCCTCGAGACGGAAGCAGCACAGTGAGAACCAGCGGTCGCCGACGACCTCCCAGTCCGGATCGGAGCGGACCCATGACTCGAACGCAGCTGCGCAGCGAATCCCGCGTCGGACGTGCTCGCGCAGGCCTTCCGCGCCGAGGCAGCGGAGAACCGCCCAGAGCTTCAGCGCCCGGAAGCGCCGCCCGAGCGCCGGGGCGTACTCACTGAGCGACAGCGCGTCTTCGGCACCCGGGGTGCGGAGGTAGTCCGGGATCAGCGAGAACGCGTTGCGCAGCGCGTCCGGCCGCGCGCACCAGAAGAGCGAGCAGTCGACCGGGGTGAGCATCCACTTGTGTGCGTTGACGACCACCGAGTCGGCCCGCGCGACTCCAGCGAACGCCCAGCGCAGCTCCGGGCAGGCCATCGCCGTGCCGGCGTACGCCGCATCGACGTGCATCCATGTGCCGGCGGCGGCGCACGCGTCGGCGATCGCCGGGATCGGGTCGACGGCCGCTGAGCCCGTCGTCCCGACGGTCGCCACCACCAGCGCGGCGTCGGCGAGCGAGCCGAGCCGCCCAAGGTCCAGCCGGAAGGCGTCGTCCACCGGGACTTTGCGCAGGGTCATCCCGAGAATCCGCGCCGCCTTCTCCGCCGACGAATGTGTCTGCTCGGAGCAGACGAGCACGTTTCGCCCGGTTGCCGCCCGCGCCGCGACCGCGGCGATCAGCACGCCCGTCGAGGCGGAATCCTCGATGTGCCCGTGCCACCCGGCCGGCAGCCCGAGCAGCTCCGCCACCCAGCGGCAGACAACGCCCTCGAGCTCGGTCGACGCCGGCGCGGTCCGCCACAGGATCGCGTTCGCGTTCAGCGCCGCGGCGAGCATCTCGGCGAGGATCGCCGGCCCGCTCGTCCCCGACGGGAAGTAAGCGAAGTAGCGCGGGTGCTGCCAGTGCGTCACGCCCGGGAGCAGCACCTGCTCGAGGTCGCGCAGCACCGCGTCGAACGGTTCGCCGTGCTCCGGACAGGATTCGGGCAGCGCCGCGGCGATCTCGCCGGGCGCTACGCGCGCGAGCACCGGCAGCGAGGCGACCCGGTCGAAGTAGGACGCCGCCCACGCGAGTGCCGCTGGCCCGTGCTCTCGCAGGAACGCCCCCGGTTCGGTCGGATCGGGTTCGCTCAAGCCACCGCCGCCGGGAACGCGTCGCTCTGAGTTCCTGATTCGACTACCTCGAACCGGATCCCCGCGCGAATCAGCCGGTCGATCAGTGGCTGCCCGATCGCGACCGCCGGCGTCAGTTGCCCGCCGCGCGGGCCTGAGGGCTCGGGGAGCTCGTCGAACGCGAGGCAGAGGGCGGACTCAGCAAGCATCTTCGCGGTCTCGCCGTAGCCGGGATCGCCGCCGCTCACCTCCGTGATCAGCCGGCCGGTGGGCGTCTTCGCGACCATCCGCACGCGGAACCACGAGCGCGCCCGCCGCTGCGCCGAAGGGCCCGATCCGGCGGTCCCGAACCGCAGCAGCAGCGATCGCGACGGTCCGAGCTGCGCGAGCACGGTGGCCAGGCCCGCCCCTCCCGCGAGCGCCATGGTCGCCGGCAGCCCGCCGGCGACGAGGTAATGCGAGTACGAGAAATCGGGGCCATACCCAGGCAGTCGCCGCGCCGAGCGCAGGACGTGCAGCGGATCGAGCGTCGGCATTGGCACGACATAGCCTCCGGCGAGTTCCTCGCGATGTGGCCGCCCCGCCATCAGCCGCACCCGGCGGCCCGGCGGAACGGTCTGCTCCCCCTCGACGGCGCGTCGCTCGCCCGCCGCCGTCGCCGCTTGCCGCAGCCGCGCCATCACGCCGACGGCCGAACGGATCGTCCCCCCCGAGACCGCGCCTCGCGCCATCACGTACGCCGACAGCGCGATCGGCACGTCGTCGGGCAGCTGCGACACCGTCCACAGGGCGCCGAGCTCGTGGGGGATCGAATCGAAACCGCACGAGTGCACGATCCGCGCCCCGGTCGATGTCGCCAGCGCGTCGTACTTCAGGTACATGCGGTCGACGAACTCCGGCTCGCCGGTCAGGTCCACGTAGTCGCAGCCGGCCGCGGCGCACGCGGCGACGAGCGGCTCGCCGAACTCGGCGTAGGGGCCGACGGTCGTGATCACGACCCGCGCCGCCTCCGCGACCGCGCGGATCGATATTGGGTCGTCCACATCGGCCACCAACAGCGGCAGCGACACGCATGCCGGCGACGAACACGCGAGGCGCGCACGCACCGCCTCGAGCCGCGCGACGCTCCGGCCAGCCAGGCCCCATCGGGTCCCTGGATCGGCGTGCGCCGCGAGGTACTCGGCCGTCAGCCCGCCGGTGAACCCGGTCGCCCCGAACAGGACGATGTCGAGCCGGTCCTCAGCCATCCTCGCCGGCGAGTTCGCGGGCGAGCACCAGCGCCTGCTCCGCCGTGACGCCGGCGCGTCCGACCAGCCAGCAGGCCAGGGGCGCGGCGACCCGCTCCGATGAGTGGGCCGCGACTCCGGCGAGGTCCAGCAGCGTCGAGAACTCCTCCGCGCTGGGGGCCGGCACGCCCAGGCGGGCCGCGAACTGATCGATCCACTCGTGCGCGGTCACGACCGGCGTGACTCTACCGCCCGCAGCTCCGCTGGCATGATCCGCCGCCACCACGCAAGCACACCGAAAGGCGACACCATGGCAATCCTCGAGGACAAGGTCGCGATCGTCACGGGCTCGGCGCGCGGCATCGGCCGCGCCGCTGCAGAGCTGCTGTGCGAGCACGGCGCAAAGGTGCTGATCAACGACCTCGACGTCGACGTCGCCGAGCAGACGGCCGGCGAGATCGACGGCGAGACGCTCGTGTACGGCGGCGACCTGACCAAGCCAGGCGTCCCGGACCAGCTTGTCACACACGTGATCGACGCCTGGGGCAAGGTCGACATCCTCGTCAACAACGCCGGTTACACGCGCGACGCGCCAGTCCACAAGATGAGCGACGACCACTTCCAGCGGATGCTCGACATCCACACGGTCGTCCCCTTCCGCATGTGCCGCGCCGTCGCCCCGCACATGCGCGAGCCGGCCAAGCGCGAGCGCGATCAGGGCATCGAGGTGTTCCGCAAGATCATCAACATCAGCTCGATCTCGGGCACGATGGGCAACGCCGGACAGGCCAACTACGCGGCCGGCAAGTCCGCGATCGTCGGGCTGACGAAGACACTCGCGAAAGAATGGGGTCAGTTCAAGATCAACGTCAACGCGGTCGCATTCGGCTGGATCGACACGCGCCTGACCGCCGCGAAGGCCGCGTCGAACACGATGCAGATCGACGGCGAGACGGTTCAGCTCGGAATCCCCGATCAATACCGCGAACTGATCCCGATGTTGATCCCGTTCGGCCGAGCGGGCACGACCGCGGAGGCGGCCGGCGGCGTGTTCCTGCTGTGCACGCCCTGGGCGAACTACATCCACGGCCAGGTGCTGAACGTCACTGGCGGAGAGCTCGGCGGCATGACCTGTTGACGGCTCAGCGGAGCACAGTCCGCAGCGCCGCCCGCGCGGCGTGGTAGCCACACATGCCGTGCACGCCACCGCCGGGCGGGGTCGACGCCGAGCACACGAACAGCGCCCGGTTCGGGGTCGCGTACGGGTTCAGTCGCACGACCGGGCGGGCAAGTGTCTGCCTGAGCGTCGCCGCGCCCGCGTTGATGTCGCCACCGACGTAGTTCGGGTTGTCCGCCTCGAGCTGCGCGGGGCCGCGCGCGGCGCGCGCCAGCACGAGGTCAGCGAAACCGGGGGCGAACCGCTCGATCTGCGCCTCGATCGCGG
>Ga0302229_10000542_pt1 | contig 29138 bp, 24 predicted proteins | sample II_Palsa_N1_3_FD_193518 | JGI IMG/M metagenome (GOLD analysis project Ga0302229, IMG submission 193518) | Peat permafrost microbial communities from Stordalen Mire near Abisko, Sweden - II_Palsa_N1_3 | ecosystem: Environmental > Terrestrial > Soil > Palsa > Peat permafrost | place: Sweden... | reverse complement strand
GCGGCTGAGGCCGCCGTGCTGTTCGATCTCGGCCAGCGCGTCTGCGTATTGATCGGGCGAGGTCAGCACGCCGACATCGTTCCAGTTCTTCGCCGCGGAGCGCAGCATCGCCGGACCACCGATGTCGATGTTCTCGATTGCGTCTTCCAGCGTGCAGCCGGGCTTCGCCACGGTCGTTTCAAACGGATACAGGTTCAGCACCAACAGGTCGATCGGCACGATGCCGAGCTCACCCATCACCTTGTCGTCGGTGCCGCGCCGGCCTAGCAGGCCGCCGTGCACCTTCGGGTGCAGCGTCTTGACGCGGCCGTCCATGATCTCGGGGAAACCGGTGACCTCGCTGACGTCGGTGACCGCGATGCCGGCCTCGCGCAGGGCCTTGGCACTGCCGCCGGTGGAGAGCAGCTCGATGCCCTTGGCGGCCAATCGCCGGCCCAGATCGATCAGGCCGGTCTTGTCGGAGACGCTGAGCAGGGCGCGACGGACCGGGACGAGCTGGGGCGTGGACATGTGCGGGTTTCCAGGAGGGGAAAGCCACTCATTATAGCCGTCTGATTGGGTGACGGTTTTGGCGGGAGTTACAGCAGGCCGTGGGCGGCCAGCTTCTTGCGCAAGGTGGCGCGGTTGATGCCGAGCGCGCCAGCGGCGCGGCTCTGGTTGCCGTCATGAAACGCCAGCACCTCGCGCAGCAACGGTACTTCGACTTCGCGCAGTACCAGCGCGTGCAGGCCTTCGGCGCATTCGGTGTCACCGATGTCGGCGAGATAGCGGCGTACCGTACGACTGACGCATTCGCTCAATGCGCTATGAGAGCCGGCACTAAGCGAGCTGGCACCCTGCGAATCGGCGCCCTGCAACGAGGTCTGTTTTGCGGCCTCGACAGCAGGCAGTCTTACGGCATTCACAGGCATCTTCCCTCACGTACAAGACGACGGCTACATGGGCCGTTGCATATGGTTATGACTATTGCTGCAGGTCGCGGTGCGTGCTGGGCACCGGTTGGCAGTCTGCGCGAGGGGTTGAGTCTACCCGTGCGTGAGGAGAATTTTAAGTACTATTCGAAACCGAATTCGAACGCGACCGCCTTGTCACCTGGATCCTCCACCTCCAGCAACAGTACGGCGCTGGCGCCCGGCGTCAGGCCACGGCGCAGAATAGCGGGGTCATCGAGGTATTCATCCGGTCGAAGCCGGCGCATCGCGATGCGCTGTCCCTGCGCGTCCGACAAGGTGATCGTGAGTATGGGATAGGGTTGTGCGAACGCGGCGTTGTTACGCACGCTGGCGCTGATCATCAGGGCATTGGCGACACTGGGGTGTGCCTGCACATTGCTGGCGAGCAGCTGTATCTGCTGGGGTGCGGCGACCAGCGGAAGCTCGCAGCCGAGTACGGCACAACTGCTGCGCAGCCAGCCACCCACGGTGGGATTGCGGATCAGCGGGTCGCGTTCCGCCCAGCCCAGCTGCATGACGAGCAGCAGCGCGAGCAGGGCGCCGGCGACGATCCACGGCCAGCGCTGCTCGCCGGATGAACGGGGGCGCTGCCGGCGCGGTGATCGTGCCGGTCGATGCGCGTGCGACTCGCGGGCAAAGCGCGGTGCAAACACCAACTGCGAGAAATCCTCCACCGCTGGGGCTTCCGCGATCACGGTGTCTTGCTCGACCACGGCGGGCGGATCCGGCCGCGGCCGATAGACCACCAGATCGATGCATGGTGGCTCGAACGCGGGTTCGTTTACCGGCAGTTCGTGAAAGGGCTCCGGCGGCAGTTGCTCGGCGAGCGTGGCGATGCTGTCAAAGCTTGCCTTGCAATGCCCGCACACCACGTGGCCGTGGGCCTGCGCAAGCGTGCGCACATCCAGCGAAAACACGGACAGGCATTCGGGGCATTGGGTGTACATGCGGGCCGCTTTGATCAGTATCGAGCAAGCTTAGCAGGGCGGCCCAGCGGGTTCGCGCGCCGATGCTCAACGTGGTGATGCACGTGCGAACCGATGCTGTCGTGCCGATTCGTTCAGGCGCGACGCCGTCCGCTGATACGTACCCAGTCCTCGCGGGTGTCCACGCGCAACTCGTCGAACCATTCGGCGTAACGCTGCAGCAGCTCCTCCTGCTGGCCATCGAGGATGCCGGAAATCGCGAACGGTGCGCCGGGTTTCGCGGCGGCCGCGAATGTTGGCGCCAAGGCGCCGAGCGGGCCGGCGAGGATGTTTGCGATAAAGACATCGGCTGGTTCGGCCGCGGCATCTTCGGGCAGGAACACGGCGAGGCGATCGGCGACATCGTTGCGTTCGGCGTTGTCGATGGATGCCGTGAGCGCCTGCGGGTCGTTGTCGACGCCGATCGCGCTGGCGGCACCCAGCTTCAGCGCGGCGATCGCGAGGATGCCGGAGCCGCAGCCGTAGTCGGTAATCGTCTTGCCGGCCAGATCGAGGCCATCCAGCCATTCCAGGCAAAGCGCGGTGGTCGGATGGGTGCCACTGCCGAAGGCGAGGCCGGGGTCGAGCCGAACCACCACCAGCTCATCGCCGGCTGGTGGCTCGATGTTCCACGGATAGATCCACAGCCGGCGACCGAACGGCATCGGCTTGAACTGATCCATCCATGCGCGTTCCCAATTCTGGTCCGCGACGTCGTGGAACGTCAGCTGATCCGGTTCCAGCCACGGCAACAGTTCGCCAAGCGCTGCGGCGAGACCACGACGATCGGTGCCGGCGTCGAACAACGCGTTCAGCGTGATCGTCGGCCACAGCGGCAATTCGCCCACGCCCGGCTCGAAGATCGCCTGCTCATCCGGCGTCTCCGCATTGGCGTCCTGCAGCGTGATGGACAAGGCGCCGAGGTCATCCAGCGCTTCTTCCGCGCCGGGTTGCTGTTCGGTGCGGACGACAAGAGAGAGTTCAAGCCAGGGCATGCAATGTCCGTGGGTAGTCAATGGCGGCAGGCAAGAGCCGTTGCGCGAGGAATCGTTTATCGCGCAACGGCTGATTATCGCGGCACGCCGGTCAGTGACCGGTGGCGGGGTGTTCCTTCTGCTCCGCCATCCGCTTTTCCAGATAGTGGATGTTCTGGCCGCCGTGCTGGAAGCCGACGTCGGCCATGATGCGCTGCTGCAGCGGGATGTTGCACTTCACGCCTTCGATCACCGTCTCGGCCAGTGCCAGGCGCATGCGCGCGATCGCAGTCTCGCGATCGGGGCCGTGCACGATCAGCTTGCCGATCATCGAATCGTAGTTCGGCGGGATCTTGTAACCGTCGTAAAGATGCGTGTCGACGCGTACGCCAGGACCACCCGGTGCCTCGAAGCGCTTCACCGTGCCTGGACTTGGCATGAAGGTGTCGGGATCCTCGGCGTTGATGCGGCATTCGATCGCGTGGCCGCGGATCACGATGTCTTCCTGACGGATCGACAGCTTCTCGCCACCGGCGATCAACAGCTGCTCGCGCACCAGGTCGACGCCGGTGATCAGCTCGGTGACCGGATGCTCGACCTGGATACGGGTGTTCATCTCGATGAAGTAGAAGTGGCCATTCTCGTACAGGAATTCGAATGTGCCGGCGCCGCGATAGTTGATGCGGATGCAGGCATCGACGCAGACCTTGCCGATCGCGGCGCGCTGTTCCGGCGTGATGCCGGGCGCCGGTGCTTCCTCGACCACCTTCTGGTGGCGGCGCTGCATCGAGCAGTCGCGCTCGCCCAGGTGGATCGCGTTGCCCTGGCCGTCGGCGAGCACCTGGATCTCCACGTGGCGCGGATTCTCCAGGAACTTCTCCATGTAGACCTGTTCGTTGCCGAACGCAGCCTTGGCCTCAGCCTTGGTCATGGTGATCGCGTTGCCCAGGTGCGCCTCGGTGCGCACCACGCGCATGCCGCGACCGCCGCCGCCGCCGGCGGCCTTGATGATCACTGGATAGCCGATTTCGCGCGCGATCTTGATGTTGGTATCGACGTCCTCGCCGAGCGGACCGCCGGAGCCGGGCACGCACGGCACGCCAGCAGCCTTCATGGCGCGGATCGCTTCGACCTTGTCACCCATCAGGCGGATCACTTCAGCGGTCGGGCCGATGAAAATGAAACCGGACTGTTCCACCTGCTCGGCGAAGTCGGCGCGCTCGGACAAGAAACCGTAACCCGGATGGATCGCCTGTGCATCGGTGATCTCGGCCGCTGCGATGATGCGCGGGATGTTGAGGTAGCTGTCGACCGATGGGCCGGGTCCGATGCAGATCGATTCGTCGGCGAGGCCGACATGCTTCAGGTTGCGATCCACGGTGGAGTGCACCGCCACGGTTTTGATACCTAGGCTGTGGCATGCGCGCAATATACGCAGCGCGATTTCGCCGCGATTGGCGATGACGACTTTCTCTAGCATGGGAATAGGGAATCGAGAATGGGGAATCGGATGGCGGCAAGTGTTGTCATCACGCACCTTTGGGCTGGTTCAACGCGTTCAGCAGCGCTGTAAGTCGGGCAAACACGCGATCAATCAATTCGTTCAAAGCAGGGGACATTTCTACATAGCCCAGTCGAACTGCAATTTGGCACTGCGTATCCAGTTCGGATAGCGAGCCACGTGCAATGGAGAGAAACCGGCAGTACTCCGGAGTTGAACGTCGAGCAGCACCTTCGGCGATATTCGAAGGAATGCTGATAGCTGCACGCCGAAGCTGCGCTGTCAGGCCAAAACGTTCCAAATCGGGAAAGTGCGTGGAAAACGTATAAACCGTTTCCACAAGCTGCATGGCGTCCTGCCATACATCCAGGTCTTCATGCGGCCGCTTGAACGATTCCCGATTCCCCATTCCCGGTTCCCGGCAACTCAGGCAATCACGAACATGGGTTCGTCGAATTCCACCGGCTGGCCGTTCTCGACCAGGATCGCCTGCACGGTGCCGGCCACGTCGGCCTCGATCTGGTTGAACATCTTCATCGCCTCGATGATGCCCAGCGTCTCGCCGGCCTTGACCTGCTGGCCGACCTTGGCGAAAGCCGGAGTGCCCGGCGTAGCCGACGCGTAGAACGTGCCGACCATCGGCGCCTTCACCACGTGGCCGGCCGGTAGCGCGTCGGCGGCGGGCGCTTCAGCAGCCACGGCTACCGGTGCGACAGCGACCGGCGCGGGTGCGGCGGCCACGGCCACCGGCGCAGCAGCGACCGGCGTGGTGTTCTTGGGCACGCGTGACAGGCGGACGACTTCTTCGCCCTCCTTGATCTCCAGTTCGGCGAGGTTGGATTCCTCGAGCAGGTCGATCAGTTTCTTGATTTTGCGCAAATCCATCGGATCAGCCTTTGTCAGTCATGCCACCACCAAGGTGGCCGGAAGGGGATGGGGTTGGCCAAGTGGCCACGTTCGTTCTATGCAGCGCCGGGTGCGGGCGCCTGTAACCGGTGGATTGCCGCTTCCAGTGCCAGCCGGTAGCTGTCGCCGCCGAAGCCACAGATCACGCCGATCGCGATATCCGACAGGTACGAGTGATGGCGGAACGGCTCGCGCGCAAACACGTTGGAAAGATGCACTTCGATGAAGGGGATCGCCACCGAAGCCAGTGCATCACGCAAGGCAATGCTGGTGTGGGTGAAGGCGCCGGCGTTGAGCAGGATCAAGGCGGTCTGGTCGTCGCGGCCCTGATGGATGCGACCGATCAGCTCATGCTCGGCGTTGGACTGGTACCAGGCCAGCTCGTGCCCAGCCTCTTGCGCACGAGCGGCGAGACGCTGGTTGATGTCGGCCAGCGTCTCGTGGCCGTAGATCTGCGGCTCACGTGCACCCAGCAAATTGAGATTGGGTCCATGCAAGACCAGGATCTTCGCCACAAAACCGTCCAGCTTGCGTCCGGACAACCCGGAACCTGCCGCAGTGTGCGCGCAGTCGCGAATGTTGTCCAGTTCACCGCAGATCGACGATGTTTGACGGAGAAGGGCGGGATTCCGTGCGTAAGCGTATGTCGACCGTGGTTCAGGGCCGGTCCGGCGTCGACGCCAGCCACTGTTCCAGTTGCGGGGTGGACATGGCACCGGTATGGGTTGCCAAAATGCGTCCATCAGCGTCTATAAGCACGCTATATGGCAACATTTCATGCATATCGCCCAACTGCAGCGAGGTGCTGGGTGAGGCCAGCTGACCCAGTAAAATCGGGTAACTCACTGGATGCGCGGCCAAAAATGAGCGAACACGATCGGGCTCATCCATTGCAATTCCGACGACGATCGCCCCTTTTTCGCCGAACTTTGTCTGTGCCCGATTCAGCGCCGGCATCTCTTCCAGGCACGGGCTGCACCAGCTGGCCCAGAAATTCAGCAGCAGGCGGTGGCCGTGGTAGTCAGTCAGCGAATGCGTTTTGCCATCGAGATCGGGCAAGCTGAAAGCAGGCAGTGGCTGGCCGAGGAGCGCCTGGTTTGCCATGGGGGCAGCTTGCTGGTTTCGATGTTGCGCGTAGCCACCGATGGCGGCTACCAGCACGGCCAGTCCAAGGATCAGCCAGTTGCTTCGATCCATCATCAGCGGACCGCTTCCGTCAGTGCCTGCTCGACCATCGAGGAAGTCAGCACCGTCGACAACTGCATGCCGGGGGCGCCATGTTTGGGAAACACCACGTAGAGCGGTACGCCGGGCGAGTGGTACTGCTGCAGGAAGGCGCTGATGGTCGGGTTGACATCGGTCCAGTCACCTTTCATGTAAACCGCGCCGGTGCGCTGGAGCAGGTCATGGAACGCCTGGGTGTCGAGCACGGTGTGCTCGTTGGCCTTGCAGGTGACGCACCAGTCGGCGGTCATGTCGACGAATACCGGTGTACCCGCGGCGCGCAGTTCGGCCAGTTTTTCCGGGCTGTAAGCGACAACGCCGTCCTCGCTCGCGGCAACCCTGGACGGCGCTGGCACGTGGGCGAGCAGATACATCGGGACCAGGGTGGCCAGCGCGAGTAGTGCGACCAGTACACGACTGATCGCGCCACGCGAACGGCTGCGTTCGAACCACCACAGCGTCATCGCCAGCAGCACCATTGCCACCAGCACCAGACCCACTGCATCGGCGCCACGCTGCTCGGCCAGAACCCACACCAGCCATACGGCCGTCAGGTACATCGGGAACGCCAACACCTGCTTCAGCGTTTCCATCCAGCGCCCCGGCCGCGGCAGCAATCGCGCCAGCGCGGGCACGAAACCGATGAGCAGGAACGGCAGCGCCAGTCCGATACCCAGTGCTAGGAACACCAGCAGCGCCGCCAGCATCGGTGCGGCGAACGCATACGCCAGTGCGCTGCCCATGAACGGTGCGGTGCAGGGGCTGGCCACCACCACCGCCAGCACGCCGGTGAAGAAGTCGCCGGCCGGGCCGGAACGTGCGGCGAGGTGGGCGCCGGTATTGCCCAGCGAGGCACCGAACTGCACCACGCCGGACATCGACAGTCCGACCGCCAGCATCACCAGCGCCAGTACGCCGACCACGAGAGGTTGTTGCAGCTGGGTACCCCAACCCAAGGCATGGCCGGCCGAGCGCAAGGCGAGAATGCCCAGGCCAAGCGCGGCAAAACTGACCAGCACGCCGGCGGTATAGAACAGGGCGTGTCGACGCGCAGTGGCACGGTTCTCGCCGCTCTCGAGCACGCTGACGGCCTTGATCGACAACACGGGCAGCACGCACGGCATCAGGTTCAGCACCAGTCCGCCGCCGAGCGCGAGCAGCAGCGCGACGATCAGGCTGATCGGCTGCGCGCTTTCGCCAGCATTGGCTGGCGGCAATTCCGGTGCCGTCGCCGTGGCCTTGCCGGAGGCGGCGACACCGCTACCGAGATCGACGCTTACCGCGCGCGTCATCAGCGGATAGCACAGGCCGCCGTCCTGGCAACCCTGGAAGCTGGCCTCAAGCGTAAGTTGCTTGCGCCCGGCGAGATCGCCGTCGACAGCCACTGGCAATTCGACCTGATCGAAGTACACGGTGACATCGCCGTAATGTGCGTCGTGATGCGCGGTGCCAGCCGGCCACGTCGGCGTGAGGCTGAGTCCGCCGGCATCCTTGAGCTTCAGCGAGGTCTGGTCGCGATACAGGTAATAGCCCTTCGGCATCGTCCAGCGCAGCAGCAGTTGATGCGGGTTCTGCGCCAGCGCTTCGAAGCGGAATGCCTGTTCGGCTGGCAGCGGCGCGCTATCCATACCGACGGTTGCGCCACTTGAGTGGCTGCCCAGCTGTCCGAGTGCTGCGCTCAGTGGATTGTTGCCGGCAGGTGCGCCGGTGCTGCCGAGGCTGGTCGGCAGCGGCAGATCCAATTGTTCGGTATGCGGCGGGTAGCAGATCTTCGGATCGACCTCGTGGCAGCCCTGATAGCGCACACTCAACTTCAATCGCGTGGTGCCGGCAGCCACGCTGTACGGCAGCGTGGCATCGATGCTGTGGTGATAGGTCTCCACGTCGCCGAGGTATTCGTCGTGATGCTTCTCGCCGTCCGGTAGCTGTGCTTCGCCCAGCGTCACACCATCACCGGCCTTGAAATTCATGCGGCCGCGATAGAGGTAATAGTCCGGCGCGATCGTCCAGTGCAGCTTCAGCACGCCCGGTGTGGCGGCGTCAGCCGTCAGCTTGTACGCCTCGGTGACCGGCAGCAGGTCGGCGGTGTCTTGCGCAAGAACGGCCTGCGCACCTGCTAACAGGGCGAGCAGGAGCAGCAACAGCGCGGCCCGGTGGCCGTGGAAAATCGAGCGCATTGCAACTCCGCGTTCTGGATCGTGTTTCGACGTGAAAGCGGATTATGGCCCAGCTTTGGATCGGCGCCTGGATATGCGGCATTACAGCCTGTTTACGATCAGGCCTTTTCGACCTGATCGAGAGGAACGGCGACATTCGCCCCGAAACGCAGCATGCCGGTGGTCAGCGCCACGCCGAGCAGGATCACCACGCAGCCGCCGGCCATGGCGACGGTGACGCGCTCGCCAAGGAAAAACGCACCCCACAGCACGCCGAATACCGGAATCAGGTACAACACGGCCATCGCTCGGGTCGAGCCGATGCGCGCCATCAGCCGATAGAACAGCACGTAGGCGAGCGAGGTGCAGGCCGCGGCAAGGCCGAACATGGCGAACCAGGCTTGCGCAGTCGGCGCTTTCGCCGGCCATAGCCAGACGGTGAAAGGCAGCAGCAGGAGCGCTGCGGCGAACTGGCTGCCGATCGCCACGGTCATCGGTGTCACCACCTTCAGGCGGCGATGGCTGTAATGGGCACCGAAGGTGTAGCAGAGATTGGCGCCGACACAGGCGGCCATCGCCCAGCCGACCGAGCTGCCGCCATGACCGAGACCCAGGCTGCCACCGATCAGCCACACTACCCCGGCCAAACCGATCAGCAAGCCGCTGGCCCGTGCAAGGTCGAGCCTTTCGCCCAGCCACAGCCAACCGGAGGCCGCCACCAGCAACGGCGCGATCGCGTCGAAGATGGCCGAGAGGCCGGCCGGCAGGCTCTGCGCGGCGTAGGAGAACAGGATGAACGGCAACGCCGAGTTGGCGATGCCGACGATGAGCACCGATCGCCAGTGCGTGCGCAGCTCGGCCACGCGCTCACGCGAGTTGAGCAAGGGGATGGAGCAGATGGCCGCGCCAATGGCGCGCATGCCAGCCAGCGCCATGCCGCCAAACTGGTTGGCACCCATGCGCATGAACAGGAACGACGCGCCCCACAAGGCGCCAAGCAGCAACAGGGCGGCGGCGTCGGACTTTTTCATGGCATCGGTTTGTAATGTGGTGGAGAGCACAGGCTAATTCCGGGCACTGACAGGATCTGTCAGCAGTCTTGCCCAGACGCCTGCCTCATGCATGGGTCGCCAAGCGCGGAGGGGCACCGCGTCAGTCGCCGACGGCTTGCCGTACCCAGTCCAGATAAACGGTGTGACCGAAGTTCACCGGTACGGCGATCAGCTCCGGCAGTTCGTAGGGGTGCAGTTGCAGCAGGCGGGCTTTCAGCGCGTCGAAGCGCGCGGCGGTGGTCTTGACCAACAGCAATTCCTCGCTGTCGGTAGTTACCGTGCCTTGCCAGCGGTAGGTGGAGCTGATCCCGGGCAAGCGGCTGACGCAGGCGGCCAGCCGTTCGTCGATCAGTGCAGTGGCGATCGCCTGCGCGCTGGCGGCATCGGGGCAGCTGCAGTAACAGAGCAGAACCATGTCGGAAGTGGTTGGGGCTGTCATGGTTGAAGCCTAAGCTGGATCGGGTCGCCCTGTCCGGTGTGATCGTCAGGACGAGATTTCCCGGGTTCCCCTTGAAACCCGTCCCCGTTCACCCAATTAGCTGTCCATCCCCGAGCCAAAGTTCTTGCAGCGGCGTTCCATACCCGTAAAATTGGCACTCATTTACTCCGAGTGCTAACAAGACTGCCGATCCGGGTCCTGAAAGCCTTGTCCCATCTCAATAGTCAGCTGGAGTTGTCCATGAGCACACTGCGTCCGTTGCACGACCGCGTCATCGTCAAGCGCCTGGAAGAGGAGCGCGTCTCCGCCGGCGGCATCGTCATCCCCGATAGCGCCACCGAGAAACCCACCCGCGGCAAAGTTGTCGCCGCCGGCACCGGCCTGATCATGACCGACGGCAAGGTGCGCCCGATGTCGTTGAAGGCAGGCGACACCGTGTTGTTCGGCAAGTACGCCGGCCAGGAAATCAAGATCGACGGCGAAGATCTGGTGTTCCTGAAGGAAGACGACATCGTGGCTGTGATCGAAGGCTGAGCAGCCGGGAATCGGCAATGGGGAATCGGGAATCGCAAGAGCGCAAGCCGCGCCGCGTAACCGACCCCAGCCGCCCGATCTCCGCTTTCTGCTTTCAACGATTCCCAAATCCCTATTCCCGATTCCCAGAGGTTCAAGAAAATGGCAGCTAAAGAAGTACGTTTCGGCGAAGACGCCCGCGCCCGCATGCTGAAAGGCGTGAACACCCTGGCCAACGCGGTCAAGGTCACCCTCGGCCCGAAGGGCCGCAACGTCGTGCTCGAGAAGAGCTTCGGCGCGCCCACGATCACCAAGGACGGCGTGTCCGTCGCGAAAGAGATCGAACTGGCCGACCGCTACGAGAACCTCGGCGCACAGATCGTCAAGGAAGCTGCGTCCAAGACCTCCGACGTCGCCGGTGACGGCACCACCACCGCGACCGTGCTGGCCCAGGCATTCATCCAGGAAGGCCTCAAGGCCGTGGCCGCCGGCATCAACCCGATGGACTTGAAGCGCGGCATCGACAAGGCCGTCGCGGCTGCGGTCGGCGAGCTGAAGAAGCTCTCCAACCCGACGGCGAACGACAAGGAAATCGCCCAGGTCGGTACGATCTCGGCCAACTCCGACACCAACATCGGCGACATCATCGCCACCGCGATGAAGAAAGTCGGCAAGGAAGGCGTGATCACGGTCGAGGAAGGTTCGGGTCTCGAGAACGAGCTCGACGTCGTCGAAGGCATGCAGTTCGATCGCGGCTACCTGTCGCCGTACTTCATCAACAACCAGGCTTCGCAGCAGGTTGAGCTGGACGACCCGTTCATCCTCATCCACGACAAGAAGGTCTCCAACGTCCGCGAGCTCCTGCCGGTGCTGGAAGCCGTCGCCAAGGCGGGCAAGCCGTTGCTGATCGTCGCCGAGGAAGTCGAGGGCGAGGCGCTGGCTACCCTGGTGGTCAATACCATCCGCGGCATCGTCAAGGTTGCCGCCGTGAAGGCGCCGGGCTTCGGTGACCGTCGCAAGGCGATCCTGGAAGACATCGCGGTGCTGACCAACGGTCAGGTCGTGTCCGAGGAAGTGGGCCTGTCGCTGGAGAAGACCACGCTCGCCGATCTGGGTCGCGCCAAGCGCATCGTCATCACCAAGGAAAACACCACGATCATCGACGGTGCCGGTGAAGCCGAGAAGATCCAGTCGCGCATCGGCCAGATCAAGGCGCAGATCGAGGAGACCTCCTCCGACTACGATCGCGAGAAGCTGCAGGAGCGCGTGGCCAAGCTGGCCGGTGGCGTTGCGGTCATCAAGGTCGGTGCCGGCACCGAGATTGAAATGAAGGAAAAGAAGGCCCGCGTTGAAGACGCCCTGCACGCCACGCGCGCAGCCGTCGAAGAAGGCGTGGTCCCGGGCGGCGGCGTTGCGCTGATCCGCGCACTGAAGGCCGTCGAAGGCCTGAAGGGTGACAACACCGACCAGGACCTGGGCATCGCGATCACCCGTCGCGCACTGGAAGCGCCGCTGCGTGCGATCGTTTCCAACGCCGGCGAAGAGCCGTCGGTCATCGTCAACCGCGTCAAGGAAGGCACCGGCAACTTCGGCTACAACGCCGCGACCGGTGAATTCGGCGACATGGTGGCGATGGGTATCCTGGATCCGACCAAGGTGACCCGCACCGCGCTGCAGCACGCTTCGTCGGTTGCCGGCCTTGCGATCACCACCGAGGCGATCGTTGCCGAGCTGCCGAAGAAGGACGACGGCCACGGCCATGGCGGCGGTGGCATGGGCGGCGGAATGGGTGGCATGGGCGGTATGGACTTCTAAGTCCCGCTCTTCAAGCTGCAATTGCAATACGGAAAACCCCGCTTCGGCGGGGTTTTCTTTTTTGGTCGGCTTCCATCCGAGATGATGGTCATGATCCAGCAAAAAACCTCGGGAGTTTCCTCCCGAGGTTTTTGTTTTACATGCGACAACAAGCGGAAAACTTAGTGGCCGTGCGCGTCAGCGTTGGCGTTTACATTGGCGTCGGCGCCGACGGACTGTCCGGCGGTGTTACCAACCGAGTGGGCAGTATTGCCGGTGGTCCGCAGCGTCGAATGAACGGTATTGCCGGCCTGGTTGCCGAGGCTCTGCCCAGCCTGACCGACCCGGTTGGTTGCTGCACCGGCATCCACGTTGGCCCTGGTATCGACGCGGGCGTTCGCGGACGCGTTGCGGTTGCCTGTACCAGCACTCATCGCAGCGCCACCATTCACGCTGGCGTTGGTGCGGTCGGTATTGCTGACGGCCGAGTGGGCCTGGTCGGCGGTCTTGTGCGTCACCTGTTTCGCCTTGTGGCTGGTGTGCTGCAAGGTTTCACCGGTTTGCGCACCGACCCGATGGGTCGTGTTCATTGCGCTGGGCACGGCGGTGCCGGCATTCACACCACCACCAACCCGGGCGGTACCACCCAAGTTGACCTGGGCGAAGGCGGTGCCGGTAAGTACGCTGGCACCAATGATGAGAGTGGCTAGCATGGTCTTGCGCATATGGGTGACTCCTAGTGAGAGAGCGCCGCAAGCCGCGAAATGGAAACGTGCTCTGGGGCTGCACCGACGCTAGACGTCGCTTACCTGCTGGGGTATGAACACGTCCGGTTTCACTTCAGTTGACAGACAGCTCGCTGAATTGCAGCTCTCACGCATTGACGGACGCTTCACGAAGCGGTTGGTGCCCGGACAAACACTCCGGGCTTACTGCGGCAGCGCGGCGGTTGCCGGCAGTTGCGTCGGCGCGGTGTCATTGTGGGCGATACCACCGGTAGGCAGTGCGCCGGCCTTCGGCAGCAGCTTGTCGAGTTTGCCGTTCATGCGCAGCTGATGAACGCTGGCCATGGCGTCGTCGAGTTTCTGCTCGTCGCTGTCTTCAGCCGGCGGCGGCGCGCCAGGGGCTGCGGTCAGTGCGGCGAGTTGCTGGCCGACCACGCCGGTCAGGGCGAAGTAGGCATCGTCGTGGATCCCGGCCTGCTCCAGCAATTTGCCCGGAAGCAGCCATGCGGCGGTGTCCGCGTGCACCGGCGCGCCCTGATAGTGCGGATCGACCAGCAACCACGTGCCGGCCTGGCTGAGCATGTCCTGGCCGTCGACGAAACCGGTGGTGCGGTAGCTGTCAGTCAAGGCTGGTAGGTGGTCGCCATAGAACAGCACCAGGCTGGGCCGCTTGCGCTGGGCCAGCCATGTCACCAGCCGGCCAAGTTCGGCGTCGGCGTGCTGCAGATGGTAGAGATAGGTCTGCAGTTCCTGCTTGTCGAGGCCGGTGACGCCGTTGGGTACCGGGATGGCATCACGTTCGGCGCGGTTGGCAGGTTCGACATCGTACGGGCCATGCGCTTCGATGCTGATCGCGAAGATGAACTGTGGCGGCCCGCTGTTTTTCAGCTGGGTCATGATCTCGTCGGTCATCGCGCTGTCGGCCATGTACTTGCCGTCCATCGCCGCATTGGCGGGGAACGACGATTGCGACACGAAGCGGTTGAAGCCCAGCGACTTGAATGCGGCGGTGCGGTTCCAGAACGCCGGATCGTTGCCGTGTAGCGCCGTCGTCGTGTAGCCATGTGCGTCCAGTACATGCACCAAGCTCGGCATCGTCTTGTGGCTCATCTGCAGATAGGGAAACTGCAGGTTGTCGAAATAGCGCAACGACAGGCCGGTGAGTACCTCGAACTCGGTGCGGATGGTGCCGCCGCCAAAGGTCGGTACATGCAGCTTGCCGCTGATCCCGTGCGCGGCGAGTCGGCGCAGGTTCGGCGCGAAGTTGCTGTCCTCGTAGCCACGCATGTTGGTGGGGTCGAAGAACGACTCGCTCTGGATCACCACGATGTCGGGCAGAGGATCGCTTGCCGTCGGCGTCTGCAGCGATTGCTGCAACGCTGCCGCGGACTGGCCGATCAATTGCGATGCCGCGGCGCCGTCGGGTTTGCGCTTGCCGTTGCCATACTGCAGGTGAAACATCACCAGCGAGCTGATCAGGCCGGAATGGGCGCTGGTGGACGAGGCCGACCAGGGCTCCAGCCAGAGCACCCTGGCGTTGTAGATCTTCGCCCATGCGGACAGGCCGACCAGCATGCTGATCAACGCGGCCGCCAGCACGGTGCCGGCCGCCAGTCGTTTGCCGCGGGTGCGCCGCGCGAACAGCGGCGGCTCATGGCGCCACATCGCGATGATCAGGACCAGTCCGGCCAACAATCCCAGATAAGGCCACGGGCTGTGCGGCAGGTAACCGAACAGCAGGTGCGCGCCACCCTTGCGCAACTGGCCGACCATGCGGAAGTCGTCCGGCAGCAAGGGGGTGCCGAGGTTCGCCACCTTCAGCATGTTGACGGCGTACAACAACCCCTGCAGCAGGAACGCCAACCCGAACGAGAGCAGCGCGCGACGACTGAGCGCCAGCAGCACGCCGGCCAGCAACAAGCCGGGCCATGCATTGGCCAGCGGGAAGCGCGGTTGATCGAACAGTTGCGCAGGTGCGACGCCGTCGCCCCCATCCAGCAGGCCGGTCAGCAACACGAATGCCAGCGCCAGCAACAACAGCAGCGCGACGCGCGCTGCCAGCGCGCGCCAGTGGCGGGATGGGTTGGTGGAACTCAACGACATGGCAGTCCTGCGATTGCTGTCATGGTGCAGACACGGAAATGTAATCGGGGCCGGATGAACCAAGTGTTTGTGCCGGACTCGCAAGTTCCAGGCCTGTGACTGGGTTGTACAACGCTCCGGCGAGATGCTGGTGTACGAGTCCGAGGGTGGTCATTCAGGTCGGCATCCTTTGCCGCACTGCGGCACAATGACCCGATGCCTGCCCATGCCCATGAATCCGCCGCGCTGCGTGCGCTGATCGACGACCGCTACGGCAACCTTGCCGCCCGCTGCCGCGCCGCCGGCGTGCCCTTGCACGACGATGCCGGTGTCGCCGAACGGATCCGGCGTACCTTGCTGGCCAGCGACTTCGCGTTCGACGTGTGGTGCCGCCAGCCGCAGCTGCTGGCGCCGCAGGGACTGGAGCGGCTGCGCTCCGGCAACGATGCCAGCGCACGTATCGATACCGTGAAACTGCCCGACGATGAAGCTGCTTGCATGGTCGCGCTGCGCCGCTTTCGTCATGCCGAGGCATTGCGACTGGTGTTTCGCGACGTCAATGGTCTGGACGATCTACCGGAAACCCTGTCGGCTACCAGTGTGCTGTACGAGGCGCTTCTGGGCGTGGCGCTGGACTGGTCCGAGCGCGCGTTGGCGGCACGCTACGGGCATAGCCGCACGCAGGACGGTGCGCAGCAGCGCTTGCTGGTGATTGGCTTTGGCAAGCTCGGCGGCAGCGAGCTGAATTTTTCCTCCGACATCGATCTGGTGCTGGCCTATCCGCATGGCGGCCAGACCGATGGCGCGCGCCCGCTCGACAACAGCGAATACTTCATCCGGCTCGGTCGCCAATTGGTGCGGCTGCTGAACGAGACGACCATGGATGGCATCTGCGCACGGGTCGACCTGCGCCTGCGCCCGTTCGGCAACGCGGGCCGGTTGGCGCTGTCGTTCGCCGCGATGGAGCAGTACTACCAGAGCGAGGGACGCGACTGGGAGCGCTATGCCTGGATCAAGGCGCGTCCGGTCGCCGGCGACCGCGCCGCCGGCAAGCAATTGCAGGAACTGTTGCGGCCGTTCGTCTACCGCAAGTACCTCGACTACACCGCTTTCGCCGGCTTGCGCGAGATGAAGGCGTTGATCGATGCGGAGGTCGCGCGCAAGGATCTGGCCGACAACCTCAAGCTTGGCCCTGGCGGGATCCGCGAGATCGAATTCATCGTGCAGCTGACCCAGCTGATCCGCGGCGGTCGCGAACCCAGCCTGCGCGTGCGCGGCCTGCTGCCGGCGCTGACCGCGTGCGAGGCGCGCGGCCACATCGCAACCTCGCGTGCGCGGATGTTGCGTGAGGCGTATGTGTTGCTGCGCCGGGTGGAAAATCGCGTGCAGATGCTGCGCGACGCGCAGACCCACGATATCCCCGACGATGCGCTCAGCCGCGAGCGCATCGCGCTGAGTCTCGACTATCCTGATTGGGATGCGCTGGACGCGGCGCTGACCAAACATCGCGCCATCGTCAGCGAGGAATTTGCCGCGGTGCTGATGCCGCAGGGCGGCCGCACCGCGGTCGTGCCGGCGGCGGACATGGTGCTGTGGCAACGCGCCTGCGACGAGTCACTCGACGCGGATGTACTGGAAGCCTCCGGTTTCGTACCTGGCACCGAACTCGCCGAGGCGTTGCTGAAACTGCCGCAGGCGGCGCCGGTGCGTGCGATGTCGGCACGTTCGCGCGAGCGGCTGGATCATCTGATGCCGCAACTGTTCAGCGCGGCGCGCACCACCACGGCGCCGGTACCAAGCCTGTTGCGGCTGTGCCGGCTGATGCAGGCGGTGGCGCGGCGCTCGTCATATCTGGCGTTGCTGGAAGAACAGCCGGGTGCACGCAAGCGGCTGGTGCGCCTGTTCGGCGACAGCGCGTTCCTGGCTGAGCGGGTGATCGCACAACCACTGTTGCTGGATGACGTACTCGATCCACGCATCGATCAATTGCCGTTCAAGCGCGCCGATATCGCAGCCGAGATCGCCCGTGTGCTGACCACGCTGGACGAACGCGAGGCCGAAGCGGAGCTCGATCGGATCAACGAGTTCAAGGCGTCCACCGCGTTCCGGCTCGGGCTGGCCTTCAACGATGGCCGCGCCGATGCGGTTGCCACCGCACGCCGGCTGGCCGCCCTGGCCGAATCGGTGGTGGGCGCCGTGCTGGCATTGGCCGAGCGCGAGCTGGTAGCGCAGCATGGCCGGTTGCCCGGTGCGGGTTCGGGCTTCTCCGTGCTTGGCTACGGTAGCCTGGGTGGTGAGGAGCTGGGTTTCGCCTCGGACCTGGATCTGGTGTTCGTCTATGACGGCCGGCGCGCGCGGGCGATGAGTGATGGGGCGCGTCCGCTGGAGGGCGCGCGCTGGTATCAGCGGCTGGCCCAGCGGGTGATGAACTGGCTTACCGTGCTGACCCGCGGCGGTCGTCTGTACGAGGTCGATGCGCGGCTGCGTCCGGATGGCTCCAAGGGGCTGTTGGTCAGCAGCCTTGATTCCTTCGCGGCGTATCAGATGAGCCGCGCATGGACGTGGGAGCACCAGGCATTGCTGCGTGCCCGCCCGGTGGCCGGCGATGCGGCACTCAGTGCCGAACTGGCCGAGGTGCGCCGCGACATTCTTGCCGTGCCGCGCGAACCTGCGGCAGTGCTGGCCGACGTCAGCAGCATGCGTTCGCGCTGGCGCGCTGAACGCGACCGCTCCGACGAACGCCAGCTCGATCTCAAACAGGGCCACGGCGGTTTGCTCGACATCGAGTTCGCACTGCAGGGACTGGTGCTGGCGCATGCTGCACGGCTTCCCGCGCTGCTCGGCGTGACCGCCAATGCGGCCCTGATCGAAGCCTGTCGCGTGGCCGGGCTGCTCGACGCCAATCAGGCGGCGATCCTGAACGTGGCGCACGCCGACCTGCTGCAACGTGGGCTGGCCTGCACGCTTGATCTGCGCTCGCGCATCGCGCCGCGTGACGGGGAACTTGAACAGCTGTGCGCTAGCGTGCAGGACGTCACAACGGCGCTTGGTTTTACGTTTGGCGTGCCGAGCAACCCGACCTAGCGACGCGCTGCCGTTCACCCTTGGCAGAGCTTTAGCGACAACCCTTGTCGGGCACCTTGCCAACAGGGCAAGATCGCCAGAAGCCAGCGATGTCACCAGGAGTGCCGATGTCGCTTGCACAAGGGGAAGCATGGCAAGGGCGTTGTACGCGGTCCTGTTCGCGGTCTCGATCTGCATATTCGGTATGCGGCCAGCCGTTGCCTTGGATCCGCAGACGCCGTTCCACGCCTTTGTCCTCGATCACTGGAGTGTCGAGCAGGGCCTGCCGCAGATCACGGTCCTCGGTATGACCCAGGATCGTGCCGGCTTTCTATGGGCCAATACCGAGATTGCGGTAACGCGTTTCGACGGCGCGCAATTTGTCACGTTTGATCGTGCCAACACCGGGGTCGATACCAGCATGCTCTCCGCCGTGTGGGCGGATCCACTCGGACAAGTCTGGTTCGGCGGTGCGCACGGCCTGTTGCGCGAGCGTAACGGGCATTTCACTGCACTGGGTGACGACGCGGTCAACGCGATCATCGATGCGGGTGATGGCACGCCCCTGTTGGCCACCTCGCATGGTCTGGCACGGGTGCGGAACGGCCAGATCGTTCCGATTGCCGGTTACAGCGGCCCTGCCTTCAGCTTGCTGCGCGAGGGCAAGACGCTATGGATCGGTGGCCTGGGGCGCGCGTGCAGCGTTGCCGGTGCGTTGGATTCACCGACCGTGACATGCATGCAGCAAGACACGGAAGGCCATCAACCCGTTGCCATCACCCAGATGGCAAGCACTCGGGACAACCTATGGCTGGGCACACACTTCGGGCTGATGCGCGTGGCCGGGAAGCGCATCGTACCCTCCGGGCTGAGTGCCGATCTCGATACCACGTCGATTGAAAGTCTTCTGACCGATCGCAACGGCACGTTGTGGATCGGCACCGTGCCTGCACTGTATCGACGGTTGCCGGACGCCACGCTGGAACGGGCAGACGATAACGATATCGAGCATCACCCGTGGATCCAGGCACTGTACGAGGATCGCGCCGGCAACCTGTGGATGGGAACCCATATCAGCGGCCTGTATCGGGTCTGGAATGGCTGGACGCGGCGTGTCTCGTTACGCGACGGGCTGGCCGATTCGCTGGTATGGAGCATCGCGCGCGCGTCGCACGGCGATATCGTGCTCGGTACCAATTCCGACGTGGAAACCTTCGATGGCCGGCACGTACACCCACTGATCGCGGGCAAGGCGCTGCCCAACCCGTCCGCGTATGAGCTGTACTACGACCATCGCGGTCGCCTGTGGATCGGTACCCGTGCGGGCATCGCGGTCTACGACCATCGCAGCATCATCACCCCGCCGGCCTTGTCGGCACTGGACAGCTGGCAGATCAACGATATCCGCGAAGTCGCCGATGACGACTTCTGGATCGGCACTTCCGATGGCCTGTATCGCTGGCATGCGGGCACCCTCAGCCGGGTCGATCCCGGTGCATCGGTGGCGGCGTCGATCATCCGCTCGATACTCCCGCTGGCGCCGGATCATCTTTATCTCGGTACCGAGGATGGCGTGCGCGAATGGCGCGATGGCAAGCTGGCACAACCTGCATGGGCCGAGCCGTTGCATGGTCACTTCGTATCCCGTGTGGCCATGTTGGGGCCTGGCATGCTCGGCATCGCGACCACCGATGCCGGTATCGGCGTCATGGTGAATGGGCAGCTGCGCATGACCAGCCAGAAGGATGGTCTGCCCAGCGACAATGCCTGGACACTCGACGTGCTCGACGGTGAGCTCTACGTCGGCTCGATTGCCGGTGCATGGCGGTTGCCGCTCGCGCAATTGCCGCTGCCAGGTTCCCCGGCAAGTCAGGTCATGCCGCAGTTGCTCGCCGGCGAAGAGCGCACCACCAGCTTGCACAATACGCATTGCTGCAACGGTGGCGCCGGCGCGCGCAGCCTGATCGATGGTGAGAACATCTGGTACAGCACGACCGACGGTGCGCTGGGCCTGAACATACGTGCGCTCGGTAGGCCGCCGATGCCGCCGATGGCGATGGTCGAATCCATCGAGCATGAAGGTGTGCAGTTCCCCGGCGAATCATTTGACCTGCGTCAGGGTGCGCGTGACCTGGCCATCCACTACACCGCGCCCTATTTGCGCATGGGAACGGTGCGCTTCCGCTATCAACTGGAAGGTTACGATGCGGATTGGCAGGACGTGGGCGTGCGGCGCACCGCGTTTTACACGCACCTGCCGCCGGGCAAATACCGCTTCCGCGTTGCCGCATCGCTTTCCGGTGGGCCCGGATTTGGTCCCGAGGCGGATCTGCCGGTCCAGGTCGAACCGCATTGGTATGAACGCATCTTGGTGCGTGGCGCGGCGATTCTGCTGCTGTGCCTGCTGGTCGTCCTGCTGGTCGGGTGGAGCCTGCGCATACAACGTAGCCGCAATGCACGGCTGGAAGCGCAGGTCGTGCGCCGCACCGCGCAGCTCGCGCGCGCGATCGAACGCCTGCGTATTGCCAACCTCGCGCTGGCCGAAGAGAGCCACACCGATGCACTGACCGCGCTGCACAACCGGAGGTACCTGCTGGCGCGTCTGCCCGGAATGCTTTCCAGCGGCGAGAGCATCGGTGTGCTGCAGATCGATATCGATTATTTCAAGCAGGTCAACGATGGTTACGGTCATGCGGTTGGCGACGCGGTCTTGCGCGCTCTTGGCGGTCTGCTCACCGCCGCGCGGCGCGACAGCGACGTGACCGTGCGCTGGGGCGGGGAGGAGTTTCTGCTGCTGCTGCCCCGGGTCGATGTCGCCGACGCATTGAGCATTGCGGAACGTCTGCGCCGGGATATCGCCGCGCATGAGTTCATGGATGGCCGCGGCGGCACGATCCGGTTGACCTGCTCGGTCGGCTTCAGCCTGCATCCGCTTACCATGCATGCTGACAGCAAGACCTTCGACGCGGCGCTGGAGCTGGCCGACCTTGCCCTTTATCGCGCCAAGCAGGATGGGCGCAACACCAGCGTCGGCCTAGTCGCCACCAGGCCGCTGCCTGCGGAGGTCCTGTGCAACCCATTCGTGCCACAACTCGACGCACTGCTCGCCGCGGGTCAATTGCGCTGGGTGCGCGAAGCGCCCTGAGGCAGGTTGTCCGCACCGTTGTTGCGTTCAGCCCTGCCGGCGGCTGTAGATGCGTTCGCACAACTTGCTTGCGATCGGTGCGGTTTCGCGCAGTGGCGGCGGCGCTTGTGCTGCTGGTGCCGGCGCGCCAAGATCCTGCAGCAGTCCGGCGTTGCGCAGCTCGCGGTGGAACCGCTCGATCTTCGACGGCAATGGCTCGATGACGAAGGTCTGCACCGGGCAGCCGACGGCACAGGCTTCGCTGAGCATGTTTACCGAGTCGGGAGTGACGACCAGACGGTCGGCCCAGCCGAGTACGCCGGGATAGGGATTGCGGCCGTCATCGTGGCCAGCCCAGACCAGGCCGGGCACGCTTTTCAGCGCATGGCGGAAGATCTCGATCAGCGTGGACGAAGTGCGCCGTGAGGCCAGCACCAGCAGGCTGCCACCTTCCCGGCGCTGGTCCTCCAGCAGGCGGTTAGCCAGTTGACGCGCGTAGTCGGCATCCAACGCGATGCCCTTGCGCTGACCACCCAGCAGCACGCCGACGCGCGGCTGCGGTAGCTCGGCGAACTGCGGGCAGGATTCGCGGCCGTCGGCCAGCCAGGCATCGTCCACCGAATTCAACGAACCGAGCAGTTGCAGCACGTTGGGACCATCGACCTGGTCGTGGCGCGGCACGATCACCGTGTCCCAGTGGGCGGGATCGATGCGCGGGTCGAGGATCTGCACGGTGTAGCACTGGCCATCGGACAAACCGCGCAGCATGCGGGTGAACAAGGCCGCGGCACGGCCGCAGCCAACGGCCACGCTCGGCCACGGCGGAGCAAACAGCTTGCCCTGGCTGGCGGGCAGCGCCAGTCGTCCGCCCAGTGCGAGGCGTGGCGCCAGCCACGACCATGGTGGGCGCGGTTCAAAGACCAGATGGCGCAGCGGCATCTGCAGGTATTCGGCCAGCGCCAGTGCCTGCCGCTGGTTGCCGGCGGCAGCATCGGTGATCACCCAGCATTCGCCCTGAAGCTTCAGCATCGGCGCAGGCGGCGTGGCATTGTTTCCCTGATCAACACAGTACGTTCCTCAGATCGTGATCTGCTGGTGCGCGGGCACCTATACACTTGCAGCCTGTAGCGTCATGCCGGCGCGTCTTTCCGCAGAGGATACCCATGAGCGAGTTGCTTTCCGAGGCCAGCCTCGACCAGTTGTTCCGCAACGCCCGTACGTTCAATGCATGGCTGCCGAAAGAAGTGAGCGACGAACAACTGCACCAGCTCTATGAGCTGGCCAAGTTCGGCCCTACCAGCGCCAATGCCTCGCCGATGCGCGTGGTGTTCGTGAAGTCGAAAGAGGCCAAGGCAAAGCTGGAGCCGTTCCTGTCCGAAGGCAACCGTGCCAAGACGATGGAAGCGCCGGTGACAGCGATCATCGCCACCGATCATGAGTTCTACGAGCACCTGCCGAAGCTGTTTCCACACGCCGATGCGCGCAGCTGGTTCGTCGGCAACCAGCCATTGATCGATACCACCGCATTTCGCAATGCAACCCTGCAGGGTGCCTATGTGCTGCTGGCGGCGCGTGCGATCGGGCTCGATTGCGGCCCGATGTCCGGCTATGACCAGGCCGGGGTGGATGCGGCGTTCTTCGCCGGCACCGCGATCAAATCCAATTTCCTGATCAGTATCGGTTACGGCGATAGCAGCCGTAATCTGTTTCCACGCAGTCCCCGCCTCGCGTTCGACGAAGCCTGCAAGATCGCTTGAAAAATCCCCTGAAGCTAACGCTGCATCCCCATTCTCAAGGAGCCACCTCCATGCTCGCACTGAAATATTTCGTACTCGCCGGCCTGCTCGGCGCCGCTGTATCGGCGCAGGCCGCACCGGTCACCTACAAGCTGGATCCGGGCCATACCATGGTGCTGTTCAGCTGGAACCACTTCGGCTACTCCAATCCTGTTGCCGACTTCGGCCTGGGCGACGGCACCTTGGTGTTCGATGAGCAGCATCCGGCCCAGTCCAGCGTGGAGGTGACCCTGCCGCTGGCCAACCTCGACACTCACGTACCAGCGCTCGACAAGCACCTGAAGGAAGCGGATTTCTTCGATGCCGACAAGTACCCGACGGTGACTTTCAAGAGCACCAAGGTGCAGCCGCTGGGTGGCAACAAGTTCAAGGTCACCGGTGACCTGACCGTGCATGGCGTGACCAAGTCGGTGGTGCTGGATGCCACCTTGAACAAGGTTGGCCCGCACCCGATGACCAAGGCTCAGGCGATTGGTTTCGATGCCACCGGAACCCTGAAGCGTTCGGACTTCGGTGTCGGCGCGTATGTGCCGAAAGTCAGCGACGAGATCAAGATCCGCATCACCACCGAAGGCGAAGTGCCGAAGGCTGACGCGGCGCAGTAAATCTGCATTGCGGCTTAAAAAGCCGCGCCAATATGGCGCGGCTTTTTTTATGGCCCTCTGTGCCGAAGTCAGTTGGACTTCACGCCGCTATCCTTCATCGATTCCAGTTTGCCCAGGTCGACGCTGCCGACCGCCTGCTTCAGCTGGTCGATGCTGTCGACATTCCCGTTGGCCTTGACGCTGAAGCGCTGGGCGATGATCAGGCTGTATTCCCCGGACTTGGACTGGGTATCCCACGCCTCGTGGGTCAGCCGGCCCGAATCGGTATAGGTCTTTTCATAGCCGTGATCGGTCTCCTTTTCCTCTTCCGGCGCCATCGCGGTGGCCATCGACATCCAGCCTTTGGCGCCACCGCTGTCCGTCACTTCCAGCGTGATGTTGTGGCCATTGCCGTCGCTGTAAACGGCGCTCGCATCGGAGAGCTGCATGCCCATCGCGCCGCTGCGCTGCGCGGAAATGCTGGTGCGCTTGAGGCCATCCAGGCTGTCCGGCAGGAAGGCCTTGACCTGGTCGGGCGAGAGCGCTTCGACTGTGCCTGTCGTCCCGCCACCGGCCACTGCACCAAGTATCTTGCCCATCGCGGCCTGTTGCGCCGCGCTGTCGCCGGATTTCTGCGCGGCGTCCATCTGCTTGCCAGCCTGCTCGGCCTGCTGCCCCATCGCGGCGAGTTTGCCTAGTGCGCTGTTGCTGTCGATGCTGACGTTGCTGCTGTCGCCGTTGCTGCCGGTGATGTTCATGCCGCTCATCGAGGCGCCAGTCAAGGCGGCGGTGCCGACGACGCCGGCGACGACCAGCCCGATGATCCAGCCGAGCACGATGGCGATCACCACGCTCACTGCGGTATAGCCACCCGCCTTGTCCGGCGGGCACTTCATGGTGTGGGGGAGGCCCAGATAGAGCAGGTAGATCGAGTAGATACCACCGGCGATGCCAATCAGCCAGCCCAGCCACGGCACGATGGTGCCGATCGAGGCGATCCAGTAGGCGGTCCAGGCGTAGGCGATGGTCTTCAGGGCCTGGGTCTGGTTCTTCTGGCCGCCAAAGGTAGGTGCAAGCGCGTTGACGATGAGCGCGACCACGTAGGTCATCACCAGACTCAACACGTAGCCCAGCACCATCGCGACGATGCCGAGGGTGAACGGCGTGCGTATGGTGATGCCGAAGCCGCCGTAACCGATCAGGCTGCCCTTGATGAAACTGGCGATCGCCGGCAACGCAGCGACGATCACAATGTAACCGGCATACAGGCCACCAACGCTGGCGGGCTCGGCCGCGGCGACAGGCCATTCGGTCCTTGGTGTGGTCAGGATGGCCTTGACGCGTTCGATGATTTTTCCGAAGTCCATGAGTGTGTCCCCTAGTGACCAGTCGTTCCGATGTGAAATCTGCACACGGATTCTCGGCCTGGGGGATCGCAATCTGTATTGACCGCACGGGCTATGCCCTTCGGTCGGTTTGCGTTTCCTGCATGTACGCGGGTGATGCTGCCGGCCTGTTACCATTCCCGGCCTGATATCCAGTCTGGAGTTTGCCCATGTCGGGTCCCCTTTCCGCGGCGGTGCCGCTGGTGCCGGCAAATGCCGAAAATCGTTACGAAGTGACGCGCAAGGACTTGCCCCTGTCCTGCCCGATGCCGGGCATGGAGCTGTGGAATTCGCATCCGAAGGTCTATCTGCCGATCGTCGATGACGGTGGTGAGTCAACCTGCGCCTACTGTGGCGCCCATTACGTGCTGCGCGACTGAGCGGTTGGCTTCATCCGGATGGCCGGCGGCATTGTTTTTGCTTGCATCAAGGATGAAAGCGTCCAGTCCAGAGCTCATGTCCAGCATTGTCGTCCCTGCCAGGCTGCTGACTGTGGTCCAGTTGATCCCCGCACTGCATTCGGGCGGCGCGGAGCGGACGGCGTTGGAGATTGCCCGTGCGCTGGTACAGGCCGGTCACCGTTCGGTGGTGATCTCGGCCGGCGGTCGACTGACCGAACAGCTGCTGGCGGAGGGCAGTGAGCACATCACGCTCGATCTGGGCAGCAAATCGCTGAGCACGCTGACCCGTCTCGGCGTGCTGCGACGGGTGCTGCATGAACTCAAGCCCGACATCGTGCATGCCCGTTCGCGCTTGCCGGCCTGGATGGGCTGGTGGGCACTGAAGGGGATGACGCCGCGCCCGCATTTCATCACCACCGTGCATGGACTCAACTCGCCGGGCAGCTACAGCGCGATCCTGCTGCGTGGGGAGCGGGTGATTGCGGTCTCGCAGACCGTGCGCGATTTCGTGCTCAGCCATTACCGCTGGCTGGAACCGGCGAAGGTGCGGGTGATTCCGCGTGGTATCGACCCGGCGGCATTTCCGTATGGGCACCGACCGGACGATGCATGGCAGAAGGCATTTTTTGCCGAATTTCCGGCGCTGACCGGTGCGCCGCTGCTGACCATGCCGGCGCGCGGCACACGCCTGAAGGGCCACCATGACGCGATCGAGTTGCTGGCTGATCTCAAGCGCCGCGGCATCGAAGCGCGGCTGTTGCTGCTGGGTGTGATCGAGCCCGGTCGCGAGGCCTACGTGGAAGAGCTGCGCGAGCTGATCCGCATGCGTGGGGTGATCTCGCAGGTCGTGCTGTCGCCGCCGCGCCACGATATCCGCGACATCTACGCGGTGTCTGCGCTGGTGCTGCAGTTGTCGAACAAACCCGAATCGTTCGGACGTACCGTGATCGAGGCGTTGTCGCTGTGCCGGCCGGTGCTTGGCTACGCGCATGGCGGCGTCGGCGAACTGCTGGCCGAACTGTATCCGGCCGGTCGCGTACCGCTGGGGGATCGCGAGCGACTGGTCGAGCGTGCCGCGGAGTTGCTGCGGGTGGCGCCGCCGATTCCGCCGCTGCAGAACTATGGTCTGCTCGACATGCAGCAGGCCACGCTGGCGCTGTATGACGAGGTGACCAGCGGCTGAGTTCGCGCTCGCCTACAATGCGTGACCGCCTTCGCATCGGCCCGCGCATGACTTCACTCGGTACCTTGTTCAAGACGGCGCTTCGTTCGCCGCTGCTGCCGTACTGGCTGGTAGTCGCCCTGCTGCCGTTGGGACGAAGTTCGGAGCTGGGTACGTTTTTATGCCTGCTTGGCGTGATCTTGCTGTTTGCGCGGGAGCCGCGCGCGTTGCAGGAGCATGCGGGTGCGCGCTTGCTGCTGTGGCTGCTGGGTGCCTATGTCGGCGCTGCGTTGCTGTCCGCGTTCGACTCGGTGGTACCGGGCAAGAGCTGGGGCACCGTGGTGGCCGTGCTGCGCTATGTGCCGCTCGGCCTGTATGCGTGCTTCGCGATCCGGCGCGACAGCAAGCTGCAGGCGTTGTATGTAGCGGTGGCACTGGTACTGGCGCTGTGGACGGTGGATGCCTGGGTGCAGGCGTTGACCGGCTGGAGTCTGGGTGGTCATGCCGAGGCCGAGCGCGTTTCCGGCATCTTCGGAGCCACCGATCTCAAGCTGGGCCCGACGCTGGCGGTGCTGTCACCGTTTGCGTTATGGGTGGCGCGGCGTCGCTGGGGCCTGCCGGGTCTGCTGTTGGCGTTCGTGCTGATGCTGGGCCCGGTGCTGCTGGCCGGTTCGCGTGCGGCCTGGCTGTGCTACGCCTTGGTAGCGCTGGGCTTTGCCTGGCGCGAGGCGCGCTCACCGCTGCGCTTTGCCGGATTCTGCGTGATCGCCGCGCTGCTGCTCGCGCTGGCCGGGGGCATCGCCTGGAAAACCTCCACCAGGTTCCAACTGCGGATGGATCGCACCCTGCTTGCTTTGCAGGGCACCGATCAGTCCGTGGATGCCGCGCTCAGTGGCCGGCTGGATATCTGGCATACCAGCGTGGAAATGATCGCGGCGCATCCGGTCACTGGTGTCGGCGTGCGTGGCTTCCGCTATGCCTATCCGCACTATGCACCGGCGAATGATCACTTCCTCACCGCCGAGTCTTGCGGCGTGGGCGAAGGTGCCTGTCATCCGCACCAGTTGGTGCTGGAGATTCTCACCGAGACCGGCGTGCTCGGCTTGTCGCTGTGGCTGGCTGCCGTCGTGCTGGCCTGGCGCGCCTGGCGTCGGGTCGGATCGGCGGCGCGTAGCCGGACGTTCCCGGTCAGCTTGGCGCTGGGCGTGATGCTGTTTCCGTTGAATACCCACCTGGCTTTTTATTCGGCATGGTGGGGGTTGTTGTTCGGTTGGCTGCTCGGGCTGTGGTGTGCCGCGCTCTATGTGGTGAAGGACGACGATGAGCCCGCGTGAACCGCTATCGGTGGTGGTGACCACGATGAACAACGCGGGCACGCTCGACGCCTGCCTGCGTTCGGTGGCGTGGGCTGACGAGATCGTGGTGCTGGATTCGGGCTCGACTGACGCCACGCTGGCGATTGCCGCGCACTACGGTGCACGGATCCATGCCCAGCCGTTTGCCGGCTACAGCGCGCAGAAGCAGGCAGCGATCGACCTGGCCAGCCAGCGCTGGGTGCTGCTGCTCGATTCCGATGAATCACTCGCCCCGGCTGCCGCCGCATCATTGCAGCAGGCGTTGCAGGCGCCGAGCCATGCCGGCTATCAGCTGTGGCGGCGCGAGTGGCAGTTCTGGCGCTGGCAGTCGTTGCACAGCCGGCTCAATCATTACGTGCGGCTGTTCGACAAACAGCGCGCGCGAATGAGCGATCACCAGGTACATGAGTCGGTGCTGGTGGACGGCCCGGTCGGTGTACTCGACGTAGTGATCGACCATTATGGCGAGCCCGATATCGCCGGGCGCACGGCCAAGGCCAACCGTTACTCCACCATGCAGCTGGCTGATCTGGCCCGGCGCAAGGTGTCCTGGCTGCGCATGCGCATGGTGTTCTACCCGACCGCAGCCTTCCTGCGTTACTACGTGCTGCGTGGGCATTACCGCTCGGGCTGGGCCGGTTTCATCGCAGCCCGGATCCATGCGTTCTACGCGTTCCTGAAATACGCCAAGCTGTACGAGTTGCGTCGCCGGAAACGCATGGGCGAACAGGACGTGTTTCGTAATTTGTGACCAGGTTGGCGCTTGCCGGCAGGATTCAGGCACCCAGTCGAAACTATGTCTGAAGGTTCACCTTGAGTTCATGTTTGTTTGGAATTGATTTCTTCGCAGGCACTTATATCGCAAAATATTGTGATTTGAGTGATCCGGTTATGGGTGTATTTGCCTTGATTTTGCTTACATAATTTGTTCGTATTCGTAATATATTTCGTTTTAATGCGATTCTGCAATGGAGCCGCAATTTT
>Ga0302229_10000541_pt1 | contig 29140 bp, 21 predicted proteins | sample II_Palsa_N1_3_FD_193518 | JGI IMG/M metagenome (GOLD analysis project Ga0302229, IMG submission 193518) | Peat permafrost microbial communities from Stordalen Mire near Abisko, Sweden - II_Palsa_N1_3 | ecosystem: Environmental > Terrestrial > Soil > Palsa > Peat permafrost | place: Sweden... | reverse complement strand
CTCGAGGACGTCTTCGCGTATCCCGGCGCGGGCGGGTTCGGTGACGTAGACCCGCAGGAACGCATCGCCGAGTTCCCCGGCACGGGTGGCCAGGTCGGCGACGGTGCCGCGGACGGTTCGCAGCCGTCGGCCGGCGACCAGCGGCACGTCGGTGGTGCGGGCCGGGGTACCCGGCGCGGCCTCGACAAGGACGACGACCGGGGTGTTGTCCTGCTCGCCGAAGTCGACGCAGATCGGGGAGCCGGAGTAGGCGACAGGGCACCCGGCGGGCAGTGTCTGGCGGCGATGCAGGTGGCCGAGGGCGACGTAGTGCGGTTCGGTCCCGAACGCGGTCGCGGGCACCCAGTATTCGAAGATGGTCTGCGCGGCGCGTTCGCCGCCGCCGTGGACGGCGCCGGAGACGGTGAGGTGCGCCATGACGAGATTGACCGCGCCGGGGGTGAATCCGGTCTTGAGGTGGGTGAGCAGTTCCCGGATCTGCTGGTCGTAGCTGCCGGCGGCTTCGGCGGGGGTCTGGGTGAGCAGGTCGGCGGCGCGGATCGCCCAGCGTTGTGACAAGAACGGCAGCACAGCGACATTGACGGTTTCGCCGGTGCTGCGGGCGGTGAAGGTGACGACGCCGCCACGGTCGGCGGCGCGGGGCTGACCGAGCAGCGTGATGCCGGCGTGCCGGGCCAGCGGCCGGTACGCGTCGAGCATGCCAGGTGAGTCGTGGTTGCCGGCCATGGCGATCACCTGTGCGCCAGTGCCGGCGAGGGCGAGCAGCGTCTTGATCAGGATCCGTTGCGCATCGGCGCTGGGCGCCGAGGTGTCGTACAGGTCGCCGGCGATCAGCACGGCGTCGACCTGATGCTGCTCGGCGATGCCGACGATCTCGGTCAGGACAGCTTCCTGCTCGTCGAGGCGGCTGCGGCCTTGAAGGGTCTTGCCGACGTGCCAGTCGGAGGTGTGCAGGAACTTCACAATGATCCTCCCGGGGTCGGCTGCTACTCGTGCTTCAAGTGGTGCTCAGCAAGGGCCCGTACGCGCCGTTTGACGCCGGCGTGGCAGGCGCGTCAGTACGGGGGCACGTCGTCGTCGGTGACGAACGGGACTCGCGACAGCATCCGTCCCGGCGGCGCCGAGGCTCCGTTCGCTGCGGCCGCCCCGCCTGCGGCAGACCCGGCGAGGTCGGCTTCGCCTTCGCGGGTTGCCCACGCGGGGAACGGGAAGTCGACCGCGAGCGGGACCGGGATCTCGGGCTGGGAGATGAACATCGTGCCGGGTTTGGCGATGGTGGCACGCTGCCGCTGCCCGGCCGGGAGGAACCCGTATTCGGGCCGGGATGCCTCGGCAGCGTCGAGGCGTCCCACGACCCGGATGGAGGAGTTGGCGATGATGCGCCGCTCGACCTCGCTCGCCGTCTGCTGCGCCCCGATCAGGACGATCCCGAGCGAGCGGCCGCGCTCGGCGATGTCGAGCAGAACGTCCTTGATCGGGCTGGCCCCCTCGCGCGGGGCGTACTTGTTCAATTCGTCGATCATCGTGAACAGCAGGCTGCCGGGGCCGGCAGCCTCCTTACGGGCGGTTTCGGCAGCCAGGACGACACCGACGACGAACCGCTGAGCCCTTTCAGGCAGGTTGTGCAGGTCGATCACGGTGACCTGCTGACCATCGGCGGTGATCTCACGGCCGCGGACCGCGCCCGCCGGGCCGCTGGTCCCGGACGGGTCAGGCAGGTCGCCGCGGATCAGAGCGGTCAGCGCCCGCTGGCTGGACCGCAGTCGCCGCAGGAACGCGTTGATCGTGCCGGCGCCGATCGCGTTGCCGGCCCACTGGGTCATCGTGGCGTCGTCGGTGACCAGCTCGGTGATCTTGTCGACAAAGTCGCCGTAGGTACGGCAGATGACCCCGTCGATGAGCACCGCACCATCCTCCCCGGCAGGCTGGGCTTCCCGGGCCAGGCGGCTGGTGACGTTATTGACGACCATCGTGTACTGCTGCCGGTCATCTTCGGCGTCGGCAAACACGTACGGCAGCAGCTGCCGGGCGCAGAACTCCTGCAGAGTCCACCAGAACGCGGTGACGCCGCTGGTCCTGCCAGCCACGTGGGGCCGCCCCGTCCGGTCTCCCGGGGTCGCCGGGGCGTAGAACGCCGTGGACCTGAAGGGCTCAGCCGGAAGGCCGAGACGGGCGTAGTCGCCACGCAGCGCATCCCCGTCCGGGCCGGTCAGACGCCGGTTAGGCTGGTCGAGAAACAACAGGTCCTCGCCCTTGACCGAGAAAATAAGTGCTTTCGCATTGTGCGCATCGCGCAGCGCGTCCCCGCAGAACATAGCGTGCAGCAGAAACAGCGCGAACGACGTCTTCGTCGCGACCCCCGAGATGCCGGAGATAGAAATGTGCGCACCGCGGGTGCCGTCCACGAAATCCATGTTGACGTAGATGGTCTCGCCGTCCCGGCCAGCGCCAACCGGAACCTTGCGCTCCATCCGGTCGAAGTACAGCGCCTGGGCGCGTTCGTCGCCAGTAGCCCGGCGTACAGCCTCGCCAGGCCGCGGCGGGACGTAGACCTCCGGCTCGACCCGGGTCGTCGTGACCTCGGCGACCTCCTGAACCGCAGCCGGCAAGACACCATCGGCTATCAGGAAGACGTCGCTACCGAAACTGGCGCCCTCGTGCCGGGCGCAGACCTCAGTGATAATCCCGGAGGTCGTGACCAGCCCTCGGCCGGGCACCTCGCGAACCGTGACAACAACATCGTCGAGCTGCAAGTAGGCACCATCCTGCACAGCGACATACCACAGCAGCGGGGTCGAATCCCGCAGACCCTGCACCCTGCCGACAGAGTTTCCCGGCTCCTCCGCCGGTACGGTCATAGGCGCGGTCCCAGATTCCATCGGGTCGAGTCCCCCTTTTCGCCGAGGCTGTTTACCGTCCGGTATGAGCGGCGAGTCAGCGGCGGCTAGCGCAAAGGATATGCCGGCCTGACGACATTTGCAGACCCTCGCCGGGTTCGCAGCCATTCGGTACGAGACGGCGGTGCTGCACCTCGTGGAGTCGCCCCTGAAGCTGCCATCGCCCTTTGTCGTGGTCTCAGCCCCACAGTGCCACAGCACCTTAGCTTGCTGCCGAGCGGTGGTAGAAAATAGGGTGAATTATGAAGTTTAGGCCAAAATATGCTGTGATACGTAGTTCCCGGCTCTTGCCTGGTAGTAGGTAGCGGCTTTGCGATCAACGGCGAATGCGACGCTATATCGGGCCATGGTTACGGAAGCCTTGATCTTCCGGGCCTACAAGCCAAGGGTATTGGCTGACCTATTCCACCTAGGACCGTCGCACGGTATCGTTCTGATCGGCTTGCTTCTCGGTGATCGTGAGGCGAATGCGGGGCGAAATTCGGCCGCTAGAAAATACCGCAGGCCAGGCTGAATATGCCGGCGGTCTGTAAGTCCGCCGGCTTGTTGATGGAACCGGGTCGTGTGTCGGGCCGAGGGTGAGTCGCCTGTCTTAGGGCAGGCTTGGCGGTTGGGAGGGCCCCTGTCGGCCTGTGAACGGCGCAGGCAGGGCGGGCCGCGAGCGGGCCTGGCAACCGTCGATGTTGCCGGTGCGGCTGGGCCGGCTGCAGCCAGGGTGCCGGCGGGGGCCGCTGGACCCGACGACGCCGGTCACTGGGGCGTAGTCGCCGGGTCGCTGGGGTGCGGCGACAGCGGCGTGGTGTCCACGGTCAGCCAGGGCGCCAGCGGCAGCGCCTGGAGGATCGCCTGCATCTGGGCGGCGCCGCGGGCTTGGGTCGCAGCGATGATCATAAGCACGTCGCCGCTCTGGGCCACGAGCACCAGGGGCCGGGCCGTCAGACCAGGGGCCGGTCGTGCTGATCCACAGCTACCCGCTCTCCGATGAGAGCCTTAACTATCTAATTCGTTAGGAGTTGCCGTCATTTATCTGCGTGGCGACGGCGAGCGCCGTGTTGATCGGGATCGCGTAGCCGATGATGTCGAGGCCGCTCCCCGAACCCCCGATAGTGATGCCGATCACGCGGCCGCTCAGGTCCACGAGCGGGCCGCCGATCGCCGACGGCATATCCGACTGCAGCACCGATGCCATCAGCCCGCTCCGGGTTGTCCTGCCGACGCTGACGGTCGTGTTCAGGGTGTCCAGGGTGCCAACATCGATGGACAGCGCGGCCTGGGTGCCCGTGGTGCCGATCGCGGTGTCGTAGACCTGGCCCGGTACATGATAAGAGGACTCCCTGGCGGCTTCCGCGCTTTTGACGAGCGTGGCCGAGTTCCCGACCGTGACGGTCGAGAACGGCCTTCCCTTAGGGCCCTCCAGCTGGAGTAGCGCCAGGCCCTCCGCCGGGTCCGCGCCGATCACCTTGGCCTTGAAGGTCTCGCGGGACAGGACGTACTCCGCCGTCAGGTTCGTCGCACCCGCGGAGGGCTGGTAGGTGGTCAGCACCTTCCCCGACTCCGTGAGCACCAGGCCGATCCCGACCGAGGTCACGCCCGACAGGACGTGGACCATGCCCGGAGCCGTCGAGTCGAGGATGTTCGCCTGGTTGTCCTGACCGATGCCGTCGTCGTCCTCGATGAACGGTGAGGCCGTCGTCGCCGGCCTGGGAACCGCCGAGAGAACCACCGTGTCACCAAGCCCCAAAAGCCTGCCGACGCCGAAACCGGCCCCCGCCGCGAGGATGACCGCCGCCGCGATCACGGAGATCCTGAAGCGCTTGTTCCGCCAGGCTTCCGGGACGGCCTGGCCGGACTTCGCGTCATCACTCGCGCTCACATCGCCTTCCGCAGGCGTGCGCTGGCCGCTTTCGTCTACGTCCTGAACACGCATCGTCTGGCTCCTTGTCACAGGGCTCACATCCCGGACGCCGTCTGCGTGGAGGCGTTGAAGGTCGCCGCGACGGCCGCGCCCGCGCGGTTCCGGCTGACCGTGACAGGATTCGTCAGCCGGAAGTGCTGGCAGCCAAGGTTGGTGAAGGACGTATTCAGCTCGTTCGCCATGAAGGTGAGCAGGTTGTCACCCACTGCCGTCACCGGTGACTGGCCGGTGGCGAGTAGCTTCTGGTTGGCCGCCAGGAACGGCGTCTGGATGTCGACGAGGTTCTGGCAGTACATCTCCGGGTCGCTGGTCTTGCTGGTCTGGTCGCTGATCGGCGCCTGGCCCAGTTCCTCCCGGTACAGGCCGGTCTTCGCCGCGTCGAACTCGTCGCCGTTCATCACCACCTTGTCGCTCTCCGGGACCAGTGCCGCGATCTTCGGCTGATACGCGCCCGCCAGTATCTCGTCCAACGCCTGGGAACTGGTCGGCTGGTCGTTATTGGCCAGGTCAGGAGCGTGGAACGGGGTGCAGCCGAGGACCGGGTCGAGGAACTGGTCCAGCAGGGTGTTGTCACTGCGGCTGAACAGCAGCGTGGCCCCCGCGATGTTGCCCGCGTTCGACGTGGTGTCCTGCGCGGTCTGGCCGGTGAGCGGGTTGAGCACGTACTCGGTGGTCACGTCGTTGGCCGAGGACTGGTCGGCCACCTCGAAGTTGCGCGTGACCGGGCACGCCTGGCCCGTGCCCATGTCGCCGCCCGACGGGATGATCTGGTCCGAGGTACCCGGCGACGGCACCTTGAGCAGCCCTTCCCGCTCGTCCTTCTTCACCGCGTTGAAGAAGTTGATCCCGTTGCAGAACGACCCCTGCCCGAAGATCGACCCCGCCTGGCCGTTGACGCAGTTGCCATCCGCGAGGGTGGCCGGCGTCGCCCCTACCTGGAACAGGTCCTTGCCATTGAACCCGAAGTCGATCGTCACGACCGCGTTCGCCGGTATCTTCGGCACCGAGGGCCTCACGGCCGGCCTAGTGCCCTGCGTGACCACGAGCGGGTCATAGACCGACAGGCCCCCGGTAGCCGGGTCCAGGATCGTGGCCTGGACGAAGGCCCCCAGCTTCGCCGCGTTGCTCATCTGGCACCCCGACTCCGCCGGCGTCCTCCCGTCCGTACCCGTGAGCTGATAAGGAGTAGCAAGCCCCCGCGCGCTCAGCGGGTTAGCCGGAACGACGATGTCACAGTTGACATTGGTCGTCGCTGGAGTGGTCGTGGTCGACGCCGGAACGCTAGCCGAGGGACTCGGGCTCACCAGAGTACCCAGGGCCACCTGGTAAACACCCGAGTTGCTCGAGCCCGCCTGGAACGCGAGCACCAAGCCGACCACCAGCCCCAGCGCCACAGGCACGGTGAGCTGGACCGCAACAGTCCTCATACCACTTCCTGGCCTGCGGCGTCGCCACGTGGGCCGCCGCCCGTTATGCACTCGGTCCGCCTTCATGTCCGCCGTTCCGCTCTTGGAGCCATACGTTAGACCAGCCAGACGGCACGACGCGGGAATTTAGAAGATCGAAATTTATTGCGGATCCCTTACGTCACAGATGGAGCGCGTGATCGTAGGGTGATAGTGCCGTGATAGCCACGAGATACACCAGGCCAACGTTCGGGCCGCACCCTCGCGTGACCGAGAGCGCTCGTCCAATTACACAGCTGTTCGGCCAGTTATTACCGGCTTATAACGAGCCTGCGATGGCCTTTGCCTATGTGGTATAGAGGAGCGGCCAGTGTTTCCTCAGGCCCTCGCCCCGCATAAGGATAAGGCTAGGCAGCCGATTTTCCAGAACACTGCACCTGTCGGACCGAACTGCCGTTCAATGGGCGTTACCTCCTCGTGGTGCGAGGCCCACCCGCCACGGGCACGGCGGTCACTCCAGGTAGTGAAGGGGGCGGAACATGCTCAAGCTGCTGGCCTTTACCCTGCCTCTGTGTCTTGACACCTTTGCCGTCTCATTTGCTGTTCTGGGGGAAATGCGGCTGACTCGTGCGCAGCGGATACGCGTCATCGTGCTGTTGATCGCATTCGAGGCCGGAATGCCGCTGGCCGGGATGGCGCTGGGGGCGCCGCTTACTCACCTGGTCAGCCGCCCCTCCCACCTGGTCTACGACCCTTACCAGGTCGGCAGCCCCGCCGAGGCCCGCGACCTTCGCCTGGCCTACCAAAGTCACCTGGCTAACACCGTCGACCTGACTTTCGTCGGCCGGTATATCGTCCCGATTGTCATCCCGGTGGTCGTCGGTGGCCTTGGCCTCTTCATGCTGGACGAGTGCCTCAACGACGACGATGACGACGATGACGACGAGGTAGGCAAGGCGAGGGCGCTGGTGGGAGCGCGCGGCCTTTCCGTCATCGGGCTCGGCATTGGCATCAGCCTGGATGAACTGGTGGTGGGCTTCACGCTCAGCTTCAGCAAGTTTCCCGTGGCTGACGTCATCACCGCCATTGTCATCCAGGCGTTCCTGGCCATCGTGCTCGGCCAGCTCCTTGGCCGCAAAGCACGTACCGGAGGCCTCCGGCTCAGCGCAGAACGTCTCACCGCCGGCACCAAGCTGATGGCGGGCGGCGTGCTTGTCGCGCTATCGGCCGTCCTCCTGGTCGGTCCCCCGGTCGCCACCCACCTCCTTCCTCACTTCGTCCACCACAAGAAGGTCATCCCCGTATCGTCGCAACCTTCGGCAGTGGCCACCAGCCAGCCGTGAGCCGCCGCCGGAGAGGGCGCCGGGTACGTCCGGTGCGGCGTAGAGCGCCTGGGCTCCGGTGGGGAATCAAGGGCCTGGCCGGGATAGGGCTTTCGCCCTGGCGGCGGATGCCGCGGAGGCGATCCTGCGAGCGGCAGGTTATGCGAGCGGCAGGTTATGCGAGCGGCAGGTTATGCGAGCGGCAGGTTATGCGAGCGGCAGGTTACGCGGGCGCGGCGACGTACGCGTTCCCGATCAGCACCGTGCTCGCGATCGCGGCGCGGATAGACGCCAGCGCGACTCACTCTTCCGAGCGCCGCGTTCCCGGCGAGCGCGACTGCGCCCGGCCTTCCCTGAGAGGAAGGCCGGGCGCAGTGGTGTAACGGATCAGCCGACGAGGAGCAGGGCGCCGGCCGCGACGATCAGGGCGGCCCCGCAGATCCCGTTGGCGAGCGCCATGCGCTTACGCAGCGCCGGGAACGCGTACGCGAGCGCGATGCCGATCGCGAGCCCGATGCCGGCCTGCGCCGCACTCGACAGCGCCTGCTCGCTGGCCGAGGCCCAGACCGAGGCGCCCTTCGAGACGCCGTCGACCAGACCGAAGGTAATGTTGTCGACGCTGAGAGCCAACGGCAGGATCCACACGCCCCACCGCGACTTGGACTGCTGCTCGGCCATCGCCGCTTTCTTCGAGAAGATGGCGATCGCGATCCAGTACAGGCCCAGGGCGACGAGAATCGCCGTCTGGAGGATGTTGCTGACGCCGTCCGGGACCGAAAAGTGGAAGGCCGTGCCAAGCAGGTACCCTCCCCCATCACCGATACCGAACAGCACGATCAGCGGCGCGGCCCATCGCCGGCTGATGATGGGGCCGATCGCGATGCATGCGATCAGGCTGTCCACACCTAGTAGCAGAAAACCCATCTCGACCTCCTGGATCGGCGGGAACCTATTGCTGCGGTCATCCGGCGCCGCGGGGCTACATGCCCGACGGGTTCATGAACCTGTGGTGATTACGGCCCTTGCGCTGACCCTTGGTCGGCGTCGTCGTGGTGCTGGTGTTGGTCGCCTTCTGCGGCGTGGTGTTAAAGGTGGCCGCGACCGCCGCTCCGGCTTCGTTCACCGTGACGGTGACCGGGTCGGTAAGGCCGAAATTCTGGCAGGCCAGGTTGGTGAAGGACATGCTGAGCCGGTTCGCCAGGAAGGTGAACAGGTTGTCGCCCACGCCGGTCACCGGCGACTGGCCAGTGGCCAGCAGCGCCTGGTTGGCCGCGATGAACGGCGTCTGGATGTTGACCATGTTCTGGCAGTACATCGCTGGGCTGCTTGTCTGGTTGTTCTGCCGGTTGACCGGTGTCTGGCCGACCTCTTCCCGGTACAGGTCGGTCTTGGCCACGTCGAACTGCCCGTCGCCGTTCAGCGTCATCTCGTCGTTCTCGGGGACAAGGGCCGGGAGCTTCGGCTGGTTCCTTGTGTTCTCCGCGAGCAGCTCGTCGAGCGCCTGGGAACTGGTCGGCTGGTCGTTGTTGGCCAGGTCGGGGACCTGGAACGGGGTGCAGCCGAGGACCGGGTCCATGAACAGGTCGAGCAGCGTGTTGTCACTGCCGTTGAGCAGCAGCATGGAACCGGCGATGTTGCCGGCGTTGGACGCGGTGTCCTGCGCGGTCTGCCCGGTCGCCGGATTGAGCAGGTACTCGGTCGTCACGTTGTCGGACGGGTCCTGGTCGACCATGTCGAAGCTGTGCGTGGTCGGGCAGGCCTGGCCGGTGCCGAGCGCGGCGCCGGTCGCGACGATCTTGGTCGAGGTGCCCTCGGACGGCACGACGAGCCTGCCCTCGGCCTCGAGCCGGTGGGCCGCGGTGAAGAAGTTGATGCCGTTGCAGAACGACACCTGCCCGAACACAGATCCCGGCTCGCCGTTGACGCAGTTGGCGTTCCTGAGCGTGTTCGGCGTCGCGCCCACCTGGGTCAGGTCCGTGCCGTTGAACCCGAAGTCGATCGTGACGATCGCGTTCCTCGGCAGCTTCGGCACCACGGGCGCGACGGCGGGCGTCGTACCCTGCGTGATGACCAGCGGGTCGTAGACGTACAGCTTGCCCGTGCGCGGGTCCAGGATGGTCGCCTGGACGAAGGCGCCCAGGTTAGCCGCGTTGGTCATGGTGCAGCCTGACGCCGCCGGGGTCATCCCGTCCGGACCGGTGAGCTGGTACGCCGTCGCCAGGCCCTTCGCCGTGAGCGGTTGGGCCGGGACGATGATGTCGCAGTTGACGTTCGCCGTCGCGGTCGTCGCGACGCTGCTCGTGGCCGAAGGCGTCGGGGTGGCCGACGGACTCGCCGACGCCTCGGCCGCCGCCGGGCTCACTGTCGAATGATTGCCCCCTGAGACCGTAATGACGATCCCAAGGGTAAGGCCCAGAGCCATCGGGATGGCGAGCGGAACCGCAATGCGCGCGGCACGAGATCGGCTTCCCCGGCGACGCCAAGACTGACGTCCTATGGGCATGAAATTCACCTCCAGGCAGAATCCTTGCTCCCAGATGGGATACGTTAGAGCAAGTCGGCACGCAGGCGGCGAGGAATCTCAGAAGATTCCTGAACTCGTCAGTCGGTGCTCATTCCGCTTAGAATAGCTGGAAGTTCCTTGGGAAATTCTTTCATATCTATAACGCCGCTGATAACAGCCGTGATTTCGCCGGTACACCAGCGTGATCGGCACGGAGCGGCGCGATCCAGCCGCCTGCCGGCTGCGGCAAAGGCGCACCTTCGCGCGGAGAATTCTTTCGTAGAAATTACAGAACTTCCGGCATCTCGCTTTCGCTTCACCGGTAGCGCCGTCCCGCACTATGATTCGCCCCGCCCGCGGAATGAGCGCCGCGAGCTCGCGCTGGCCGCCCTGTACTTCCTGCTCGCTGCGGTCGCCGTGACGATGTGGCTGTGGCGGGATCCAGCGTCGCGCCTGGTCGCGGGCAACCCGAACGACACTGACCAGTTCGCCTGGTACTTCAGGTACGACGCCGCGGCGGTCGCTCATTTCCGGCTGCCCGCCCTGATCACCGAGGGGATGAACGCACCGCAGGGTGTCAGCGTCATGTGGAACACCTTCATGCTGCTGCCCGGCATGCTGCTGGCCCCGGTGACGCTGCTGGCCGGCCCGCAGGCCAGCCTGACCGTCCTCATGACGGCCGGGTTCGCCGGGTCCGCTTTCGCCTTGATGGCGGTGCTGCGCCGCTGGGGCGCCAGCACGCCGGCCGCCGCGCTCGGCGGCGGGGTGTACGGGTTCTCCCCGGCCCTGATCCAGTCCAGCCTGGGGCACTACGACCTGCAATTCGCGGTGCTCCCGCCGCTGATCGCGCACGCCGCGCTGTCCCTGGTCACCGGGCGCTGCGGGCGCTACGGGTCGGGCTCGCGGGCCGCGGCCCGGTGCGGGGCCCTGCTCGGGCTGCTGGCGGCGGCCCAGGTGTTCATCGCCGAGGAACTGCTCTTCGACACCGGCGTCGCCATCGTGATCATGACGGCGGTGGTCGCCGCCTCCCGCCCGCGCCTGATCGCCGCCCGGCTGCGCGAGGTGGCCGCCGGGCTCGCGGGCGCCGGCGCTGTCGCCGCCGTCATCGCCGGCTACCCGCTATGGGTCCAGTTCTTCGGCCCGCTCCGCCAGCAGACCAGCCCGTTCACGCCGGACTTCTTCAAGAACGACCTGGCCGGCTTCGTGCAGCCGTCCTCATTGATGCTGCTGCACACTAAGAGCAGTGCGGCCTTCGCCGCCAGTTACCAGGGCCAGCTCCCGGAGTACCTCGGCTACCTGGGCTGGCCCCTGCTCGTCGTGCTGGCCTTGGTGACCGTGCGATTCTGGCGCCAGCTGCCGGTGCGGATGACCGCCATCGCGTTCGTGGTCCTGGCGGCGTGTTCCCTGGGCGGGATGCTGCTGGCCGGAGGAGTGGAGCACGCGGGGATCAAGCTGCCGTGGTACTGGCTGCAGACGCTGCCGGTCACTGGGTCGGTACTCCCGGACAGGTTCTCCATCGTCGCCGACGGCGCCGCGGCCGCGGCGTTCACGTTCGGCTTCGACGCCGCGCGGCGGCGGTGGCCCGGAGCGAAGCGGTTCGTGGCGGCCCTGGCGGCGGCCGCTGTCGTCCCGCTCGTGCCCGCGCCGCTGCCCGCGGCGCCGGTGACGGCGCTTCCGGCGGGCTGGACCGCGGTGTTCAGCGCGCTGCGGCTACCGGCCGGCGCGCACGTCCTCGTCGTCCCGATCCCGGTGTCGACCTTCACCGAGGCGCTGCGCTGGCAGGCCGACACCGGTCAGCCCGGCTCGATGGTCGGCGGCTACTACATGGGGCCGACCTGGAGCGGGCAGGCGGCCACCGACGGCAACGGGCTGAGTTCCGAGGCGATGTACCTCAACCAGCTCTGGGCCGAGTCGGCGGGCGCCAGCGTGGCCTCCGTCGCCACCCTCCCGGTGAACCAGATCTACCCGGACGGCGCGCAGATGCGCGCCCAGTTCCGCGGCTGGGGAATTTCCGCCATCGTCGCCGACACGAATCCGGGCTCGTCGTTCGGCCATTACCTGACCGGGCTGCTCGGCGAGCCAACCGTGACGGCCGGCCAGGTTCTCGGCTGGCGCCTGCGCCAATACGCGGCCTAACGAAATTCTCGCCGCCAATTGTCGCATCAGGTAGGCTCCCTCTGGTATTCGCGGGCGGCGGCGGTGATGCGATCGGCCGCGCCGGGCACGCCGTTCCAGTGCGTGTGCAGGTAGGACGCGTGTACCCGGCCGCTGACGAAACCTTCGGTGACGACAGCATCCCGGGCCTGCCACCGCCACGCGTTGGCCGGGCTGCCGCCAGACCGGACGGCGGTGCGGTGGAACTCGTGGCCGTGCGCTCGTGTCCCAGCCGGCCCGAGCGGTGACCCGGTGAGGGCTACGGCGTCGCGGTAGCCGAGCGTGAGCTTGGCGGTCATTTCGGTGTCGGCGTCGAGCACCCCGCACATGGGATGCCCGTCGAGCGACCGGGACAGGTACAGCAGACCGGCGCACTCGGCGATGACCGGCGCGCCCGCCCGGGCCAGCGCCGCGACCTCGGCTCGCAGGCTGGCGTTGGCCGACAACTCCGCGGCGTGCTCCTCAGGGAACCCGCCGCCGATGACCAGGCCGTGCACATTGTCCGGAAGCTTCGCCTCGCGCAGCGGGTCGAAGGTCACCACCTCGGCCCCGGCGGCGGCCAGCAACTCGGGATGCTCGGCGTAGCCGAACGTGAACGCCGGCCCGCCAGCGACGGCGATCCGGGGCCGGGGGAGTGTCACCACCGTCCGTTCCGCGATCATGCCTGAGGTGTCCGGGAGCGCACCTGCTGTCCGGGCGAGCCGGAGTACGGCCTCCAGGTCCACGCCGCCGAAGACCGCCGCCGTGAGGGCGTCGACGGCGGTGGGGGCGTTGCCGCCGAGCTCCGGCGCGGGGATGAGCCCAAGGTGCCGGGACGGCACGGCGAGCTGGCCGAGCCGCCGTATCACGCCGAGGACCGGGACGCCTGCGGCGTCGGCCGCGTCGCGCAGCAACTGCTCGTGGTAGGCCGAGCCGACCTTGTTGAAGATCACGCCGCCGATGGTTGTCCTCGGGTCAAAGGTCGCGAAGCCGTGCAGCAGGGCGGCGGCCGACGAGCTGAAGCCCGCCGCGTCGACCACGACGATGATGGGCGCGCGGAGCAGCCGCGCGACGTGGGCGGTCGACGCGAAGTCCCCTCGGCTTGATGCGCCGTCGAACAGGCCCATCACGCCCTCGATGACCGCGATGTCGGCGAGGGCCGGGGTGCTGGCCCCGTGGACGAACATCGGCACGATCTGGTCCACGCCGACCAGCCACGGATCGAGGTTGCGGCCGGGGCGCCCGGCGGCGAGCGCGTGGTAGCCGGGGTCGATGTAATCCGGGCCGACCTTGTGCGGCGAGACGGCCAGGCCGCGCGCCCGCAGCGCGCCGAGCAGCCCGGTGGTGACGGATGTCTTGCCGTCACCGCTGCCGGGTGCGGCGATGACGACCCGCGGGATGGTCACCACTCGATGCCGCGCTGGCCCTTCTGGCCCGCGTCCATCGGGTGCTTGATCTTCGTCATCTCGACCACCAGGTCGGCGGCGTCGATCAGGTCCGGGTGCGCGTCACGGCCGGTGATCACCAGGTGCTGGTGTCCGGGCCGGGCGGTCAGCGTCGCCACCACGTCGGCGACCTCGATCCAGCTCCACTTCATCGGGTAGGTGAACTCGTCCAGGACGTATAGCCCGTGCCGCTCGGCCGCCAGGTCCCGCTTGATCTGGGCCCAGCCCTCGCGGGCGTTCGCGGCGTGGTCTTCCGGGTCGCCGCGCTGGATCCACGACCAGCCCTCGCCCATCTTGTGCCAGGCGACCTCGCCGCCCTCGCCGGTCTGCTCGTGCAGGCGGCCGAGGGCCCGGAACGCGGCCTCCTCGCCGACCCGCCACCTGGCGCTCTTGACGAACTGGTAGACCCCGATGCTCCAGCCCTGGTTCCAGCCTCGCAGGGCCATGCCGAACGCGGCGGTCGACTTCCCCTTCATCGCGCCGGTGTGCACGATGAGCAGCGGCCGGTTCCGGCGCTGCCTGGTGGTCAGCCCGTCGTCCGCGACGGTCTCGGGTACTCCCTTCGGCATGGCTCAGGCTACCTCCTGCGGGACTTCCCAGTAGGCGGCGTCGCGCGCGATGGCTCGCCGGTAGGCGCGGACCGAGCCTGCCAGCGTGCCGCCCGAAAGGTCGCCGAGGTCATGCAGGCTCAGGTACTCCGCGCCGAGGGTCTGGGCCAGGACGCCAGCCAGCCCGAGGCGGACCGGGCCGGCCTCGCAGTCGACGACGACGGCCGCGATGCCGTCCCGGCGCAACCGCTGGGCGGCCGCATCCGGTTCGCCGCCGGGGGTGTGGCGGCCGTCGGTGACGACGACGAGGAGCGGCCTGCGGAGCGGGTCGCGCAGCCGCTCGCGGAGCAGCGTGGCGTGGGCCTCGGCGAGCCCGGCGGCCAGCGGGGTCTGCCCTCCGGCGGGCATGCTGTGCAGCCTGCTCGCGGCGGCGTACACGGAGGAGGTGGGCGGTAGCAGCAGCTGCGCGCCGGCGCCGCGAAAGCAGATCAGGCCCACCTTGTCACGGCGCTGGTAGGCGTCGAGCAGCAGGGAGAGCACGGCGCCCTTGACTGCCTCCATCCGGCGCCGGGCGGCCATCGACCCGCTGGCGTCGACCAGGAACAGCACCAGGTTGGACTCGCGTCCCTCGCGGCGGCGCTCGCGCAGGTCGGCGCGTTCCAGTACCAGGCCGGGCCCGGCCCGGCCGCGGCGGACCTGGTGCGGCGCGCTGGCCACGAGGGTCGCGGTCAGGTGCACGTCCCGCGGTGCCGACCGCGGCGGGCGGGCGCCCACGGTGTGGCCGCTGTCGGTGTAGGCGCGCGAGCGGCGCCCGGCGGCCCCGTGCCCCTTGCCCGGGATCTCCAGCCGCCGCGCGCGGAACGTCGCCCCGGCCGGGCGGACCGACTCGCGTCCGGCATCGGACCGGGGCGGCCCGGTACCCGTCCCGTCGGCCTGGCTGTGAGCCGGGTTTTCCGCCGCCTGGCCGTCGGCGGGTGCGGGGGCGTCATCTTCCGCGGGCCCGGGGTCCCGGGGTCGGGGCGGCTGCGGATCGGGCTCGTCGTCCGGCCCGCCGTCCTCCTCGCGGCCGAGCGCGTCGTCCAGTTGCTGCTCGTCCAGGCCGGGAGCGTCGAACGGGTTGCGGCGGCGGCGGTGCGGCAGCGCCAGCCGGGACGCGGCGCGGATGTCCTCGCGGGTGACGGCCGCGGCTCCCCGCCAGGCCGCGTGCGCGGCGGCGGCCCGGGCGATCACGATGTCGGCCCGCAGCCCGTCCACGCCGAAGGCGGCGCACACCGTCGCGATCTGCTCGAGCGCGGCGTCGTCGATGACCACCGCCGCCAGCCGGGCCCGCGCCGCGGCGATCGAGGCGGCGACGGCCGCTTCGTCACCGGCGAATCGCACCGCGAAGGCCGGGGGATCGGCGTCGAAGGCGATCCGCCTGCGGATGACCTCGGCGCGGGTGGCCGGGTCGCGTGGCGCGGCCGCCTCGACGGTCAGGCCGAACCGGTCGAGCAGCTGCGGCCGCAGCTCGCCTTCCTCGGGGTTCATGGTGCCGACCAGCAGGAACCTGGCCGCGTGCTGTACCGATACGCCGTCGCGTTCCACGTAGTTAGTCCCGAGGGCGGCCGCGTCGAGCAGCAGGTCGACCAGGTGGTCGTGCAGCAGGTTGACCTCGTCGACGTACAGGACGCCCCGGTGCGCCGCGGCCAGCAGTCCCGGCAGGAAGGAGGTGACGCCTTCGGTGAGCGCGCGCCCGACGTCCAGGGAGCCGGTGAGCCGGTCTTCGGTGGCGCCGACCGGCAGTTCCACCAGCCGGGTCGGGCGCGGCTGCGCCGCGGTCCCGGCCGGGTGCGGGCCGTCGGGGCACTGCGGGTCGGGTGCCGATGGCGAGCACGAGAAGCGGCAGCCCGCGATGACCTCGACGGGCGGCAGGACCGTGGTCAGCGCGCGTACCGCGGTCGACTTCGCGGTTCCCTTCTCGCCGCGCACGAGTACCCCGCCGATCGCCGGCGAGATCGCGTTGAGGATGAGCGCCAGCCGCATATCGTCCATCGCGACGATGGCGCTGAACGGAAACTGGGTCACAGCCACAGCCCTTCACCCGGCGGGTGTCCGCGCCCGCCGACAGCGACGACCACCGGGCGATGGCCCGGCGGCACGGGTGCCGATGGCCTGGCTTCCTGTCCTGCGGACAGGTCACAGTGGCGGGACCGTCCCGGATTCGCACCGGTGTTCCTCAGCAGCCGTTCGCCGCCATCTTCTCACAGCGGTGCGGCAGACTGTACGGCGTGCTGTCCCAGACTGTGACCGTGGTCGGTATCGGGGCCGACGGATGGGCCGGGCTGCCGTCGCGTTCGAAGGCCGCGCTCGAGCTGGCCGGCGTGCTGGCCGGCGGGCCCCGCCAGCTGTCGCTGCTGCCGGACTGTGTGGCCGGCCGGCGGATTGTGCTGCCGAGTCCGCTGCTGCCCGGACTGTCCGAGCTAGTCGCCGAGCATGCCGGGTCCGCCCTGGTGGTCCTGGCCAGCGGTGATCCGATGTTCTACGGCATCGGCTCCACCCTCGTCGGCATGCTCGGCGCCTCCCGGGTCACCGTGCTTCCCCATCTGTCGTCGGTGTCGCTGGCGGCGGCGCGGCTCGGCTGGGCGCTGGACGACGTCACGGTCGTGAGCCTGGTCGGCCGCCCGCGGGAGCTGCTGCATCCGGTGCTGCAGCCTGGGCGGCGGGTGCTCGCGCTCACCGCCGAGACCACGGCGGCGGCCGGGGTCCGGGCCTTGCTGGAGGCCCGCGGGTTCGGCGGCAGCCAGGTCACGGTGCTCGCGGACCTGGGCGGCGAGCAGGAGGCCGTGCGCCCGGCCGACGGGCGCCCGCACAGCCGCCTGGCGATCATCGCGATCGACTGCAGGCTCGACGGCGGCGCCGCGCCGCTGCCGCGCGTTCCCGGCCTGCCCGATGACGCGTTCGAGCAGGACGGGCAGATCACCAAGCGCGAGATCCGCGCTCTGGCGCTGGCCGCGCTGACCCCGGTCCCCGGCCAGTTGCTGTGGGACGTGGGCGCCGGCTCGGGCAGCATCGGCATCGAATGGATGCGGGTCCACCCCGCCAGCCGGACGATCGCGGTCGAGCCCCGCGCCGACCGCCGGGACCGGATCACCAGGAACGCCGCCGCACTCGGCGTACCGGGACTGGTCGTGGTGCCCGGCTCGGCACCGGACGCGCTGTCCGGGCTGCCCCGGCCGGACGCGGTGTTCATCGGGGGCGGCGTCACCGACGACGGTGTCGTGCGCGCCTGCTGGGATGCCCTCGCCGCAGGCGGCAGGCTGGTGGCGAACGCGGTCACCATCGAAGGACAGGAGATCCTGGCCCGATGGTGGCGCGGCACGGGCGGCACCCTGACCCGGATCGGCGTGGAACGCGCCGATGCACTCGGCGCTTTCACCACCTGGCGGCCGGCCCTGCCGGTCGTCCAGTGGTCCGTCCGCAAGCAGGAAAGTAGTCCGGCCCCCAGTCAGGAGAGCGCGTGACCGTCCACTTCGTCGGGGCCGGCCCGGGTGCTGCCGACCTGATCACCGTCCGGGCGCAGCGGCTGCTGTCAGAATGCTCGGTGTGCCTGTACGCCGGCAGCCTCGTGCCCGCCGAGGTCCTCGCGTACTGCCCGGCGGCGGCCCGGCTGATCGACACCGCCGACCTCACCCTCGACCAGATAACCGCGGCCATGGTGGAGGCCGACGCCGCGGGGCTTGACGTGGTGCGGCTCTGCTCCGGTGACCCGGCCGTCTTCAGCGCCGTGGCCGAGCAGGCCCGCCGCCTGGACCGGGCGGGCATCGGCTACGACATCGCCCCGGGCGTCCCGGCGTTCGCCGCGGCCGCCGCGGCCCTGCGGCGCGAGCTCACCGTGCCCGGTGTCGGCCAGACGGTCGTCCTGACCCGGATCGCGCACCGGGCCACGCCCATGCCGCCCGGCGAGGACCTGGCCAGCCTCGGCGCGACCGGGGCGACGCTGGTGCTGCACCTCGCCGTCCAGCGGATCGAGCAGGTCGTCGCCGAACTGGTGCCGCATTACGGGAGCGATTGCCCTGCGGCCGTCGTCGCCTACGCCAGCCAGCCCGGTGAGGTCGTGCTGCGCGGCACCCTAGGTGACATCGCCGCGCAGGTGCTGGCCGCGTCGGTCAAGAGCACCGCGGTGATCATCATCGGGAAGGTCCTGGCCACGGAAGGCTTCCGCGACAGCCACCTTTATTCGGCCGAACGGGACCGCGGCTCACGCTCCTGACACTGCCTCGTCATTCCCATCGCGGCGCAGCAGGTAGGTGTCCATGATCCAGCCGTGCCGGGCCCGCAGCGCGGCCCTGGCCGCGGTGATCTCCCCGGCCACCTCGGACAGCGGCCCGCGGATGAGGGTCTCGTCCGGCGTGCTGAGGTAGGCGCCCCAGAAGACGGTCAGCGCGGGATCGTCGAACCCGGCCGCGGTGAAACCGGAGTCGAGCATGACGACGGCGCTGTCCAGTCCTTCGGGCAGGCCGCCGGCGATCCGTCGGGCGGGGGTGATGTGGATCGGCTCGCCGACCCGGTTCAGCGGCACGCGATGAGCCGCCGCAAGCGCCTGCACGCTCGTCACGCCGGCGATCACCGTGTAGTCGAACTCGACGGTGTCTCGGGCCTGGATGCGGTCGATGATCCGCAGCGTCGAATCGTAGACCGACGGGTCACCCCAGACCAGGACCGCGCCCACGCCGTCCTCGCCGAGCTCCGCCGCTACCGCCGCCTCGACGAGCCTGGCGCGGGCCTCATGCCAGTCGATAACCGCGCCCTGATAGCCCGCGGCGGTCAGGGACGGTGACCGGTCCCGCGACGGCTCGGGAATCTCGACGACCCGGTAGCCCGGCCGCGTGACGTGCCGGCGCAGGATCTCGTCGCGGGCGGCGTTCAGCCCCGATTTCGCGTCCCCCTTGTCGATACGGAAGAAGACATCCACCCGGTTGAGGGCTCGCACGGCCTGGACGGTGATCTGGTCCGGGTGCCCGGGACCCATCCCGATGACGAGCAGTTCACGCATCCGCCTATCCTCTCGCACTACCCTGTGCCGGTGCGCATCCTGATCCTGGGCGGGACCGGCGAGGCGCGGACGCTGGCCGCCGAGCTGGTAGCCGCGGGCGTCGACGTGCTGTCGTCGCTGGCCGGCCGGGTCCGGGAGCCGCGGCTGCCGGACGGCCCCGTCCGCACCGGCGGGTTCGGCGGTGCCGGCGGGCTCGGGGCGTTCCTGCGCGCCGAGGGCATCACCGGCGTCGTCGACGCGACGCACCCGTTCGCAGGCACCATCACCGCCCACGCCGCGCGGGCCGCCGCGCAGGCAGGTGTGCCGCTGCTGGTGCTGCGCCGCCCGGAGTGGGAGCCCGCGCCCTCCTGGGACCTGGTGGCGGATATCCGTGCGGCGGCCGCCGCTGTGCGCGCCTGGCCCGCAGAGTCGGTCTTCCTCACCACGGGCCGCCGGGACCTGGCCGTCTTCGCGGCCGACGAACGGCACCGTTTCCTGGTCCGGACGGTCGACCCGCCCGACGGGCCGGTTCCGCCGCGCATGACGCTGGTGCTTGACCGCGGCCCGTACACGGTCGAGGGCGAGTCGGCGCTGATGCGCAGCCACGGCGTCGGGCTGCTCGTGACCAAGAACAGCGGCGGGCCGATGACGGCGGCCAAGCTGCAGGCCGCCCGGGACCTCGGGGTGCAGGTCCTCATGGTGCGGCGTCCGCCGCTGCCACCAGGGTGCCTGGCGGTGGCGACGGTCGCCGAGGCCATGCGGTGGGCCGGCTGCGGCGCGGTTGATCAGCCTGGGTAGCGGCGGGGCGTGATCACCCGGGCGGCCCGGGTCCCGCCGCGCAGGATGCGGGTCTGGCTCGAGCCCACGATGAGCAGGCACTGCATGTCAACCTGGTCCGGGTCGAGGCCGCCGAGCGTGGTCACGGTGACCTGCTGACCGGGTGTGCCGACGGCCCGGCCGACCACGACGGGCGTCTCCGGTGCCCGGTGGGCCAGCAGCAGGTCGCGGGCATCGGCGAGCGGCTGGCGTCGTGACCTCGACGCCGGGTTGTAGATCGCGATCGCGAAGTCGCCGGCCGCCGCCGCCTCGATGCGGCGGGCAATGACCTGCCAGGGCTTGAGGCGATCCGACAGGGACAGCACGACGTAGTCGTGGCCGAGAGGGGCACCGGCCTGGCTCGCGACGGCCTGCGCGGCGGTGATCCCGGGCACGATTTCGACCGGCACGTCCGCGAACCGCTCGTGGCTGGCGGCCACCTCGAGCACCACCGAGGCCATGGCGAACACACCAGGGTCGCCCGAGGAGACGACGGCGACCCGGCGGCCCTGCAGCGCCAGGTCGAGAGCGAACCCGGCGCGCTGCGCCTCGGCCCGGTTATCGCTGCCGTGCCGCTGCTGCCTCGGGTTGCGCGGGACCCGGTCGACGTAGGGCCCGTAGCCGACGATGTCGTCGGCCGCGGCCAGGACCGCCAGCGCCTGCGGGGTGAGCCAGTCACGCCCGGCCGGGCCTAGTCCGACCACGTCCACTCGCCCGGCCTGCGGCTGCTCGGCGGCAGACGCGGGTACCGGCCGGACGGCCGCCTCGCCCCCGGGCACGATGACGATCGACATGTACGGCACAGCCGCCGGGTCGACGTCTAGGGCAGGCTCGATGAGCTGCGCGGAGCCACCCGACGCGCGTTCGACGTAGTAGGCCTGCGGCAGCCGCCCGGATTCCTTCAGCGCCTCCCGGACCTCGGCGTAGCTGCGGCTGATCTTCATGATCGCGGCCGCCCCGGTGCTGCTCAGCCTGCGCGTGAGTTCCTCGCGTCCGAGCGTGCCCGGCAGCACGGTCAGCACGTCGTCGCCTTCGACCAGCGGCATGGCCAGGGCGGCGGACGCGGCGCTCACCGAGGTGATCCCGGGAACGATCTCGGTGCGGAACCGGCCGCTGATCCGCTTGTGCATATGCATGTAGCTGCTGTAGAAGAGCGGGTCGCCCTCGGCCAGCAGGACCACGTCGCGCCCGGCCGCCAGGTGGGCCATCAGCCGGGCCGCGGCCTGCTCGTAGAACTCCTCGATCGCGGCCTCGTAACCGTCCGGGTGCTGCGCGGGTTCGGTGGTCACCGGGTAGACGAGCTGTTCCTCGATCTGGTCACCGCGCAGGTACGGCGCCGCGATCGACCGGGCGATCGAGCGGCCGTGGCGAGCGGAGTGGTAGGCGATGACGTCGGCGGAGGAGATGAGGCGTGCCGCCTTCACGGTGACCAGCTCGGGGTCGCCGGGACCCAGCCCGACACCGTACAGCACCCCGGCCGTCGTGTTCACTCCGCCTCGCTTGCGATCGCGTTGACGGCGGCCGCGGCCATCGCGCTGCCGCCTCGGCGCCCGTGCACCACGAGATGCTCCAGGCCGGATACCGCCAGCGCCCGCTTCGACTCCGCGGCGCCGACGAACCCGACCGGGATGCCGATCACCGCCGCCGGCCGCGGCCCGGCACTGCCGGTGATCTGCGGGCCGGTGATCTGCGGGCCGGTGATCTCCAGCAGGCGGAACAGCGCGGTCGGGGCATTGCCGATCACCACGACCGCCCCGTCCAGCCGTCCGGCCCACAGGTCGACCGCGGCGGCCGACCGCGTGGTCCCCAGCCGCGCCGCGAGCGCGACCGCGGCCGGGTCGCGCAGCGTGCAGACCACCTCGTTGCCGGCGGGCAGCCGCGACCGGGTTATCCCGGCGGCGACCATGTGCGCGTCGCACAGGATCGGCGCGCCATCCCGCAGCGCGGCCCGCGCCCGCTGGACCATGCCGGCGCTGTGGGCGATGTCGCGGGGGAGGTCGGTCATGCCGCAGGAGTGGATCATCCGGACGACGACCTGCGCCACGTCGGCCGGGAAACCCGACAGGTCCGCCTCGGCCCGGATGGTGGCGAAGGAGCGGCGGTAGATCTCCGCGCCGTCACGGACGTAGTCAAATTCCGGCAACCTGGTATCCCTCACTGGTGGCGGTCACGTCGACCTGGGTGGCCGCGGGTCGGCCGCAGTGCCGGCCGCACCCGCTGACGTGCACGATCCGGTCCGGCCAGCGGGCGGCGAACGCCGCCGCGTCGGCCTGCACGTCAGCCAGCGCGCTCGCGCAGCCCGGCCGGCCGGCGCACGCGGACAGGCGCAGCCACGGTGACGCGGCGTCCACGCCGAACCCGAGGCGGGCGGCGTCACGCAGGACCCCGGCCGCGTCGGCCAGGTCCGGCAGCACGACGCTGCGCCACGGGGTGATCCGGGCCGGCCGCCGGGTGACGTGGCCCGCGAGCCAGGTCAGCTGCGCGGCGGTCAGCCGCCCCAGCGGAGCCAGCAGTACGGCCGCGGTGCCGCTAGGCCCGACGATGCCGACAGGCCGGGAGGCGGGACCGCCGGGACCGCCGGGTGCGGGCGAAGCACCGGGAGGGCGCGGAGCGGCGGCCAGCTTCAGGCGCGCGGCGACGGCGGCGCGGACACGCCCGGCCCCGTCGGCGAGATCGGCGATCCGCCATGCCGTGCCGCCCTGGGCCGCCGCCTCGTCGAGGAACGCCTCGGCGCAGGCCAGCATCACGGTCACGACGTCGTCATCGGTGACACCGCCTGGAGCAGGCCCGCCGGCCGCGAGGCCGTTCACCGCCGCGCCGTCCGCCCGTACCTGGGCGACAACGTCGGCGCCGAGGCCCGCCACGTCACCGCGCCCGTCGTCCACCGCGAACAGGAACCGGCCGGGCAACTCCGCCAGCCGCGGCCGCGCGCAGAGCCCGGCGTCCAGGGCCCGGACGATCGCGGTCAGGTCATTCCCGCCGTCCAGGCCGGCCAGCGGCGAGGCCAGCACGTTGCGCACCCGGTCATGGCTGAGTGACGGCAGCAGCCCCGCCCGGGTGAGCTGGTCAGTAAGCTGCCCGGCCGCACCTGCCGCAAGTCCGCGCAGCTGCACGTTGCCGCGGGAGGTCAGCTCGGCCCGGCCGTCGCCCAGCTCGTCCCCTAGCCGGGCCAGCGCCTGAATCTGCCGGGCGCTGATCAGCCCTCCCGGCAGCCGGATCCGGGCCAGGTACCCGTCGGCGGCTACGGCCAGGCGCAGCACGCCCGGGCAGCGGTCGGCCGCGGCGTGGCCGACGTCGGGACCGTCGGCGGGGCTGGTCGCGGGCACGCGCGGATTCTATGCCAGCGCCGGGCGGCTCGTCCGACGTGCGGACCTGTGAGGGATTGTGCGAGGCTACGATCGGCGGCCCCCGGAAGCTGCGCGACTCAACCGGACCCTGGACAGGAGCTAGCGTGATCGTCCTGCTCTCCACCTCCGATACCGACCTGCTGTCGGCCCGCGCCAGCGGCGCTGACTACCGGCTGGCCAACCCGGCCCGGCTCACGGTCGCGGATCTGCCGCCCCTGCTGGCCGGCGCGACCGTCGTCGTGGTCCGCATCCTGGGCGGAAGGAGGGCCTGGGAGGACGGCCTGGATGCGGTCGCTGCCTCCGGTGTGCCGATGATCGTGCTTGGCGGCGAGGCGACACCCGACGCCGAGCTCATGCTGCTGTCGACCGTGACGGGCGGCGTCGTCGCCGAGGCGCACGCCTACCTCGCGCACGGCGGCCCGGGGAACCTGCTGCAGCTGGCCCAGTTCCTCTCCGATGCCATCGAGCTCACCGGCGAGGGGTTCGAGCCGCCTGCCGCCACCCCCACCTGGGGCATCCTCGAGCGGCCCGCGGGTCAGCCCGCGCCATCCGGTCCCGTCGTCGGCATCTTGTACTACCGCGCTCATCACGTCGCGGGGAACACCGGCTTCGTGCACGCGCTGGCCGGCGCCGTCGAGGCGGCCGGCGGGCGGGCGCTGCCGGTGTTCTGCTCATCGCTGCGCACGGCTGAGCCCGAGCTGATCGAGGTGCTGCGGGCCGCGGACGCGATCGTCGTGACCGTGCTCGCGGCCGGCGGGCTGGTGCCCGCCGGAGCCGGGGCCGGCGGAGCCGACGAGCAGTGGGACATCGGCGCGCTGGCCGGCCTGGATGTCCCGGTCCTGCAGGGCCTGTGCCTGACCTCCTCGCGCGCCCAGTGGGCCGGCAACGACCAGGGGCTGACCCCGCTGGACGCCGCCACCCAGGTCGCCATCCCCGAGTTCGACGGCCGGCTGATCACCGTGCCCTTCTCGTTCAAGGAGGTGGGCCCGGACGGCCTCACCAGCTACGTCCCCGACCCGGAGCGCACCGCCCGGGTGGCCGGCATCGCCGTCAAGCACGCCCGGCTGCGGCACATCGAGGCGGCGCAGCGGCGCATCGTGATCATGCTCTCGGCCTACCCGACCAAGCACGCCCGCATCGGCAACGCCGTCGGGCTGGACACCCCCGCGTCGGTCGTCCGCCTCCTGGCCGCGATGGCGGACGCCGGCTACGACATCGGCGGGGACGAGCTGCCCGGCGTGGCCGCCGGGGACGGCGATGCCCTGATCCACGCGATCATCGCCGCCGGCGGCCAGGACGAGACCTGGCTGACCGAGGACCAGCTGGCTGGCAACCCGGTCCGGATCAGCGCCGCGGACTACCGGGCCTGGTTCTCCACGCTGGACTCAGGACTGCGCGCCGCCGTCGTCGAGCACTGGGGCCCGCCGCCCGGCGAGCTGTTCGTGGACCGCAGCCAGGATCCGGACGGCGAGATCGTCCTGGCCGCGCTGCGGGCCGGCAACGTCGTGGTGATGGTGCAGCCGCCCCGCGGGTTCGGCGTGAACCCGATCGCGATCTACCACGACCCGGACCTGGCACCGAGCCACCACTACCTCGCCGCGTACCACTGGCTGCGCGATCAGTTCGCGGCGCACGCCGTGGTGCACGTCGGCAAGCACGGCAACCTGGAGTGGCTTCCCGGCAAGACGTCCGGGCTGTCGGCCGGCTGCGCGGCGGACGCCGCCATCGGGGACATCCCGCTCGTCTACCCCTTCCTCATCAACGACCCCGGCGAGGGCACGCAGGCCAAGCGCCGCGCCCACGCCACCCTGATCGGTCACCTCGTCCCGCCCATGGCCCGCGCCGACAGCTACGGCGACACCGCGCGGCTGGAGCAGCTGATGGACGAGCACGCCCAGATCGCGGCGCTGGACCCGGCCAAGCTGCCCGCCATCCGGGCCCAGATCTGGACGCTGATCCAGGCCGCCAAGCTCCACCACGACCTCGGGCTGGACTCCCGTCCGCACGACACCGAGTTCGATGACTTCCTGCTGCACGTGGACGGCTGGCTGTGCGAGATCAAGGACGCCCAGATCCGAGACGGGCTGCACGTGCTCGGCGCGGCCCCGGCCGGCGCCGCCCGGGTCGGCCTGGTCCTGGCCATCCTGCGGGCCAGGCAGATGTGGGCTGGCCAGGCGCAGGCCCTGCCCGGCCTGCGGGAAGCTCTCGGCCACGCCGAACGCTCCGGCGACCGCGCGGATACCGACGAGGTCGAAGCCAAGGCCCGGACCCTCGTCGAGGCGATGGAGTCGGCCAGCTGGGACCCGTCCGCGGTCCCGGCGGTCGTCGCGGCCACGCTGGGAACGCAGGCACCGGCGGCGGTGGCCGACGTGCTGACGTTCGCCGCCACGGAAGTCGTGCCCCGGCTGGCGGGAACCACCAACGAGATCAGCCAGACGCTGCACGCGCTCGACGGCGGGTTCGTCCCAGCCGGGCCGAGCGGCTCGCCGCTGCGCGGGCTAGTCAACGTGCTGCCGACCGGGCGCAACTTCTACTCGGTCGACCCGCGCGCCGTGCCGTCCCGGCTGGCCTGGGAGACCGGCCAGGCGATGGCGGACTCGCTGCTCGAGCGGTACCTGGCCGACACCGGAACCTATCCCGACTCGGTCGGCCTGTCGGTCTGGGGCACCGCGTCGATGCGGACCTCGGGCGATGACGTGGCCGAGGTGCTCGCGCTGCTCGGGGTGCGGCCAGTGTGGGACGAGGCGTCCCGCCGGCTGACGGCGGTCGAGCCGATCCCGCTCGGTGAACTCGGCCGGCCGCGGATCGACGTGACCGTCCGGATCAGCGGGTTCTTCCGGGACGCGTTCCCGCACGTGGTGACGGCTCTGGACGACGCCGTCCGGCTGGTCGCCGGGCTGGACGAGCCCGCCGACCAGAACTACGTCCGCGCCCACGCCCAGGCTGACCTGGCCGCGCACGGCGACGAGCGCCGCGCCACCACGCGCATCTTCGGCTCCCGGCCGGGCGCGTACGGAGCCGGGTTGCTGCCGCTGATCGACGCGCGGAACTGGCGTGATGACGCCGACCTCGCCGAGGTGTACGCCGTGTGGGGCGGTTTCGCCTACGGCCGCGGCCTGGACGGCCGGGAAGCGCGCGGTGACATGGAGCGCGCGTACCGGCGGATCGCGGTGGCCGCGCACAACACCGACACCCTCGAGCACGACATCGCCGACTCCGACGACTACTTCCAGTACCACGGCGGGATGATCGCCACCGTCCGCGCGCTCACCGGCCGGGCGCCCCGCGCGTACATCGGCGACTCCACCCGCCCCGATACCGTCCGGACCCGGTCCCTGGCCGAGGAGACCGCGCGCGTGTTCCGCGCCCGGGTCGTCAACCCGCGCTGGGTCGAGGCCATGAAACGGCACGGCTACAAGGGCGCCTTCGAGCTCGCCGCCACCGTCGACTACCTGTTCGGTTACGACGCCACGGCGGGCGTGGTCGAGGACTGGATGTACGAGAAGCTCACCGACACCTACGTCCGGGACGAGCAGATGCGCGAATTCTTCCGCCAGTCCAACCCCTGGGCCCTGCACGGCATCGCCGAACGGCTGCTCGAGGCGGCGGACCGCAAGCTCTGGGACGCCCCCGATCCCGAGACGCTGGCCGCGCTGCGGCAGGCCTACCTGGAGACCGAGGGTGACCTCGAAGGCCGCTGAACCCGTCCGTGACGTGGGATAGTTGGACCGTGCACCTGCTGCCTGCCGAACGATCGGGCCATCGGATCATCGACGGTGAACGCGTGTGCGAGGCCATCGCCGCCATCACCTGCCCTTCGGCGGCCATCCAGGACCGCGCCAAGGCCTTCGCGGTTCTCGGCGACCCGACCAGGCTCACCTTGCTGACCGCCATCAAGGCGGCCGGGCCCATCAGCGTGTCTGACCTCGCCGCCGCCACCGGCCTGAACGACACGACCGTGTCCCAGACGCTGCGCTACCTGCGGGCCGCGCAGGTGGTCAGCACCGAGCGGGACGGCAGGGTAATCCGCTACCAGCTCGCCGACGGCCCGGTCGCGGCCCTGGTTTAGCACCCCAGACTGATATCTGATCATCTGGTGAGCCTTGACGGTGTTGAGCCGGCGCATGTACGTTGCCCCGGTGTCTAGGAGGATGATCCATGCCATCCGGCCAGAGACGCGCCGCGGCCGGTTCGCGCCAGCCCGCCCCGCGTGCCGCGCTGACCGCACGCGAGTGGGGCCGGCTGGCCGGGATGTTCGGGTTCATCCTGGCGGTCAACATCACGGGCTGGGCCATCTTCGTGCTGTACGTCATGCCCCACCACTTCGACTACCGGGGCGAGGACGGCAGCCGGGGCCTGGGCGTCGGCATCGGGGTGGCGATCACCGCATGGTTCCTGGGGTTCCGGCACGCCTTCGACGCCGATCACATCTCCTGCATCGACAACACCACCCGCAAGCTGATGGCCGACGGCAAACGGCCGCTGGGCTCCGGGTTCTTCTTCTCCTTCGGCCACTCCACCGTCATCGTCGCGGTCGGCGTGGGGATTACCGTCGCGGCCCGCACCGTCTTCGGCGCCATGGTCGACCCCAGCTCAGCCTACGAAACCGCCGGCGGCACCATCGGGACCCTGCTGTCAGCCGGTTTCCTGTACCTGATCGCGCTGCTGAACCTGATCGTCCTGGCCGGCATCTTCAAGGTCTTCCGCGAGATGCGCGACGGCGCCTACGACGAGCAGCAGCTGGAGGCCCGGCTGCAGGCCCGGGGACTGATGTACCGGTTCTTCGGCCGGTTCATGAAGTCCATCAACCACACCTGGCAGCTGTACTTCGTCGGCCTGGTCTTCGGCATCGGCTTCGACACCGCTACCGAGGTGGTGCTGCTCGCGGCGACGGCCTACGCGGCGATCCAGGGCCTGCCCTACTTCGCCGTGCTCGCGCTGCCGTTCCTGTTCTCCGGCGGCATGATGCTGTTCGACACCCTGGACGGCGCGTTCATGAACTTCGCCTACGGCTGGGCCTTCGCCCGGCCGGTCCGCAAGGTCTACTACAACCTGGTCATCACCGGGCTGTCCATCGGCGCCGCGTTCATCATCGGCACCATCGAGATCTTCGGCATCCTCACCTCCGAGATGCACCTGCATGGCGCGTTCTGGGACACCATGGCCAACTTCAACATCAACCTGGCCGGGTTCTGCATCGCCGCGCTGTTCATCGCCGTCTGGGCCGCGGCGCTCATCTACTGGCGCGTCGGCAAGATCGAGGCGCGCTGGTCCTCCCACGTGGCTGCCGACCAGGCCGGGCCCTCCGGGCCCGTGTCCGAGTCATGACAAGTGGCTGCTGAGGGGACGGGCGAGTGCACTCCCGGCCGCGCGGTTGGCGCCGGGCGGCGACGAACAGCTAGCCGTCCTCATCCCCTGGGACGTTCGCCCCCTCGGCGTGCTGCTCAGGCGCACCCTTGATCGCGATCGCCGCGCGGGACTCCAGAGCCGCGTCGAAAAGCTCGGCCACCGACCTCCGGATCTCCTCGCAGACAGCCGCCCTGTCCTTGCCGAGGTTCTCGATGTTCCGCTGGTAAAGAACGAACCTGGCACCGAAGGAGACGCGCGAGCGTGCCCCCGCAGCGAAGTCTCCGCCCAGCCCGCCGAACAAACTGTCAGAATCGCCGCCCCCAGTGCTAGGCCCTTCCAGATGCCACCGGCGATCCGGGTCTACACCCCGCTCGACCCGCGACTTGTCCGGCAGGAACACCACGTCCGCAAGGCCGCCGGATGAACCGCCCACCGCGGAGTCATGAAC
>Ga0302229_10000531_pt1 | contig 29286 bp, 28 predicted proteins | sample II_Palsa_N1_3_FD_193518 | JGI IMG/M metagenome (GOLD analysis project Ga0302229, IMG submission 193518) | Peat permafrost microbial communities from Stordalen Mire near Abisko, Sweden - II_Palsa_N1_3 | ecosystem: Environmental > Terrestrial > Soil > Palsa > Peat permafrost | place: Sweden... | reverse complement strand
TCGCTTTGCGGCCGTGACCTCCATTCGTAGTACCCGGATTTCGAAACTTCCAGCCATTCGCACATCTGGGTGATCGTCGGAGCGAGTGCCTCATCCCCGGCCGGGGTGGCGTATTCCGCATCGATGAGGTTATATTTTGCTGTCACCGGTGCTCCTTCGCGAAGTACGCCGCGGCTTTTCTGAGGAAAACCAATTCCATTTCCAGGTCACGGACACGGCGCTGCAGTTCTTTTACCCGTTCCGCTTCCGGCATCCCGGGCGGAAGAGGATCCCCCGCTGTTCTCTTCCGGTATGCTTTAACCCAGAACCCGAGAGTGGTATCATTGACACCAAGCTCGCGGGCGACCTGGGCGATCGGCAAGGAGTTATCGATCACCTTCTTGGCGGCTTGTTCCTTAAATTCCGGACTGTACCTTTTCGGTTCCCCTGACATTTCCCCGTCCCTTTCCGGGTGAGATCCTATTGGATCCCTGTCCGGAAACCGGGGGGCACCTCATCCGGGGCTGGCTGTAGGCGGCGGTGAAGCCCTGGCGCCAGCTTGGGTAGCGCAGGGTCCAGCCGAGTTCTTCCTTGGCTTTGGCGTTAGATGCGCCGCGGGCTTCGGTCATCATGGCCAGTCCCTCGCCGGCGACCATCCGGGCGAGCCAGAAGGGGAGGTGGCGGGGTGGCTTGGCGCCGAGCGCGACCGCGAGCGCAGGCGTCCATTCGCTGGCGGGTGCGGGCTCGTCATCAACGATGTTGTAGATGGCCGGGCCGTCGTGGTCGAGCGCGAGCACGGTCGCGGCGGCTGCGTCGTCGAGGTGGATGAACGACATAACGCCGCCGCCGCTGCCGATGACCGGGAGCTGCCGCTTGCGCACGGCCCTGACCAGCGTGTCGGGATCTCCGTAAAAGCCGCCGTAACGCAGCGCGATCCCGCCAGCGGTGGTGACGGCCTGGTCGACGTGGCTCATCGCGGCGGTGCTCTGGCGGGCCGTCTTCGGCGGGGCGGGGTCGAGCGGGTCGTCCTCGGTCTTGACCGGTCCGCCCTCCCGCGCGTAGCGGTAGGGGGCGAAGCTCTGGGCGATGATCCTGCGCACCCCCGCGTCGCAGGCGGCTGCCAGCAGGATGTCGGTGCCCTCGGTCCGCAGCCGGTTGGTCGGGGCGAAGCTGCGGTCGAGGTTGCGGCCGAAGCCCACGTCCGCCAGGGCGGTCGCCTCGTAGATGATCGCGTCGGGACGGGCGGCGGCAACCGCCTCGCGGACCGCCGTGGCGTTCAGGACGTCGAGCACGACCGGCTCGGCGCCGAGCGCGCGCAGCCGCCCGGCCTTGCCGGGCGAGCGGGAGCTGCCTGTCACCTCGTGCCCTCGCTGCCGCAGCTGGGGAACGAGCCGGGTGCCGATCGCGCCGCTGGCTCCTATGAGCAGAATTCGCATGACCTATCTCCCTGTCACATCGGCCGTGTCGCACGGGTCACTGTCACGACACCCGGCAGTGCGAGGATGTGACCGATGGACGAAAACCAGTGGCTTGCGGATTGCTTTGAGGAGCAGCGGCCCCGGCTGCGGGCGGTGGCCTACCGCATGCTCGGTTCGCTGGCAGAAGCGGACGATGCCGTTCAGGACACCTGGCTGCGGCTGAGCCGGGCCGGGACGGGCGAGGTGGAGAACCTCCGCGGGTGGCTGACGACCATCACCGCCCGGGTGTGCCTGAACATGCTGCGCTCGCGCAACGCCCGCCGCGAGGAGTCCCTCACCGCGCACGTGCCTGACCCCGTCATCAGCGCGGACGGAAAGCTGCAGCCGGAGGAGGAGGCCCTGCTGGCCGACTCGGTCGGCCTTGCCCTGCAGGTGGTGCTGGGCACCCTGACCCCGGCCGGACGGCTGGCGTTCGTGCTCCATGACATGTTCGGACTGCCGTTCGAGGAGATCGCGCCGCTGGTAGGCCGGACTCCCGCGGCGGCCCGGCAGCTGGCCAGCCGGGCACGCCGCCGCATCAAGAGCGCGGACATACCGGCCCCGGACCCCGATCTGGGCCGTCAGCGCTCAGTGGTCGAGGCGTTCTTCGCCGCCGCGCGGGAGGGTGATTTCGACGCGCTCGTCGCCGTGCTCGATCCCGGCGTGGTGCTGCGGATCGACGCCGGCGCCGCCCGTCCGGCCGAGTCCATAGCGCTCCGCGGCGCGGACGCCGTCGCCAGGCACGCGCTCACCGGGCTCGCCAGCGGCCTGCGAGCGGTGCAGCTGCGTCCCGCGCTGGTGAACGGGGCAGCCGGAGTGATTGTCACCATGCGCGGACGGCCAGTCACCGTGATGGGCTTCATGATAGTCCACGGCAAGATCGCCGAGATCGACGCGATCGGTGACTCCGAACGCGTCGCCGCGATCACCGCGGCCATCCCCACCGGCGAGTAGCCGGTGCAACTTGGCCTGCTGGCTCCTGACCGATTGCACAAGAGCTACGAAGACTTGATCCCGAACTACCCACCTGGGATGCGAGCGCCATTGAAGCACAAATACAACCAATGGCATTACTCACGGGAATGAGGCGCACACCACTCAAGCTCGTCCGCCGACCCTATGCGCGCAGAACTGGCCAATCGTGCGACATGAGGTCGCACGCGTTGAGTGAGTACGTCGAAGGAGGTCAGCTGATGCTGCCGCTGGCTGTTACGGGCATTGGCGCGACCAGGATCAGTGGCCGCTGTCTTCCGCACCCGTCAGGCTGATCTACGGTACTCGCCGATCAGACCGTGGACGATCTGTCTGCGTTTGATCCGCGCGGTAATGTCGATGGGCTAGCCGGGCCGGTGCAGCCGAGGTCGTTGTTCGCGTGACTGGTCGGCCGGTGCTCGATCACCAGCCGGTCGAAGAGCTCCCGGCGCAGGGTGCCGCCTCTTGCAGAAGACTAGCTGGGCATGGCTCTCCGACTGGCGGTGCCCGACGTTTTGGTCTCAAAGGAGGTCGTCACTCGGGCTGCCTGCAGCATGGGGACGATCTCGGATCGCGGGTGTCACGGCATGAGCCGTTCTCCAGGATTCGATGCCATCTTCCGGGAGGCCGGACGATGCGTTGTCCGCCATCTCCTTCAGGTCAGCGCCGGCGCAGAATGCCTTCTCCCCGGCTCCGGTGAGGACGCCGACATGCTGTTCTGGGTCGGCTTCGAATTCCCTCACGGCTTCCGCGAGCTCCGCGATGAGTGTGCCGCCCATGGCGTTCATGCGATGAGGCCGGTTGAGCGTCCAGACGGTTGCGTGGTCATACTTGTCGACCAACAGATCGGTCATGTGCCTTCCTGGCTGACGTCGGGATAGGACAGTCCGGGCTTAGCGGCTGCCGTGCCGGATCTGGGAAAACGGAACGTCCCGGTCGGGAGTCGGTTCACGGGGCAGGCCGAGCACGCGTTCGCTGATCTGGTTGAGCTGCATTTCGGTCGTCCCGCCCGCGATGGTGGACGATCGCGCCACCAGAAAGGCCAGGCCCGGCGGGTCGGCCTGGTGTGCCGGCTCACCCTGGCCGGATGCGGGCCATAGGGCTGGCGCCGGTCGCGAGCCGGATCGGGGAGATCGTTATCCCTGGGGTGGCCAGCGGTGTCACGATCATGGACAGCCCGTGGTGTTTCGTTGCCTCGGGGTCTGTGCGGGCCAGCAGCAGGCCGTAGTCAGCGACGTGCGCTCCGGTGGTCCAGATCTTTGAGCCGTTGACGACGTAGCCCGGACCCTGCCGGACCGCCTGGGTCCGGGCGCCAGCCATGTCCGAGCCTCCGCCGGGCTCGGACAGCAGCTGCACCCAGATGCCCTGCCCGGTGAGCATGCCCCGGAGGTAACGCTGCTTCTGCTCTTATTTAGGCTTATCGTGTAAGCCTAAAGTTGATGCTGGCCTTCGGGGTGTCACCGGTCGTACGGGCTGCGAGGTCCGGGTGTTTCCGTTCGGGCTGGCGAGCTGGCGCTCCAGGTCGGTGAACGCGTTGACGATCGCCGGGGCTTCGAAGGCCCGGTTTCTTCGGCCGATGGTGACCTGGGACAAGATCCCGGCGGACACCAGGCGCTCGATGGCGGCGTTGGTCTGCGGGTAGCTGCGGCTGATCAGCGTGGCGGCTCCGCCCGACGGTGAGGACCGGCGCTCCGGCGATCGCCGTGAGAAGGAGATCGGCAGCGGAGTTCGCCCGGAAGCGCCCCAGCCGGGTGCACCATTCGGTGCGGATCTGCTGGATGCGCATCTCGAAGGAGGCAGCGTCGCTCACCGAGCGCTGGCAGGCGCCCGCGAGTCTGCCCACCCACAAGTTCAGGGCCGTCTGGGCGTCCTTGCCGGTTGCCGGTCCGCGGTAGCGGGCGCAGGCCAAGCGTGATGGACAGCACGAACAGAGCCTCGAGCCGCGGGCTAGCGTCCGTGCTGTCGTCAATGCCGAGCTGGGCGCGGCAGGCTCGGCAGGTCGTGTCGTGCAGGTCGGCGCTTATCTCGGCTGGTTTCGCGTTCTTGCGCGGCTTGTTGCCGCACGCGACCTGTCCTGCCATCGTTCCCGGGCCAGGGCCCGCTCACGAGCCTGGCTTTCAGCCAGCGTACGGAGCGCCTCGACCGCCAGCTTTGGAATCGCGAGCGTCCGGCGGGACCGCTCGGTCTTGGTCCCGCCACGTGCGCGGACCGACCGCCACGCTGCGACATGGGCCGGGACGGGAGGATCAGCGCCTGGTGCCCGTCGAGGTCCACGTGCTGTCGCGCAGCGCCCTGGCTTCCTCGGTGCGGAGCCCGGCCAGCAGGCTCAGCACAATGTAGGCGTGCATCAGCTCGGCGGGACGGCGGACATCCTTCAGGCCCGGATGCAGCTCCATCGTCGGCAGAGTCCGCGCCGCGGCGATGACCGCTACAGCCTGCTCCAAGGTCAGCGACTTTGATGGTCGGCCTTCCTGGCCCTCGGGAGTATCGACAAGGGCGGCGGCGACGTTGCGGGCCACTAGATCATTGGCTTCCGCGTGCCGGATGACGCGCTTCAGCGCCAGGTGACCCATCGTCACCGCCGCGCTGGCGTAGCTCCTGGCACTGCTCGCCAGTGCCCGCCGCATGTCGCCCACGACGTCGCGGATCTTGTCAATCAGCAGCGGGTCCGGGGAGATCTTGAAATCCTCCGTGCGCCACGGCTGCAGCCGGAACGCCCGCCAGGTCGGTGCACGCTGGTCGGCGAGATGCCGACCTGGCGGGCCAGTTTCCGCTTGGACCAGTGCGTGGCGCCCTCGGGCACCTCTTCCAAGGTGCGCACCACCACCTCCTTCACCTGGGCATCGCTGATGGTACGTGGCACGCCCGGGCGGGGCTCGTCGCCCAGCCCGTCCAGCCGGGCGGCCAGGAACCGGTCCCGCCACTTCCGCACAGTGCCCCGGTTGATGCTCAGCCGCGCCGAGACCGCCATGTTGCTGCGGCCCTCAGCGCAGGCCAGCACGATCCGCGCCCGCAGCGCCAGCCCCTGCGCAGTCTTCCGCCGGGTGGCCCATCCCTGCAGAATCCGCCGCTCGGCATCCGACAGCACCAGCGGCGCCAGCCAGTTATCACCTATACCCCCAGCAGACCGTGGACCACGGGCTCCGTCACCATCAAGCCGGGCCCTGAAACAGGACACGACTCACGTGGTGATGAGGAAAATCAAGACCGGGGCACTAGGTCAATAGGCGCGGGACCGCGCAGATACCCGCCTTACGGCGAGACCGGCCCCGCACCGGATATAAATTCCTCCGGCATCGGCGTTCGTCATCTGGCATGACAATCGGCCTATGTCTCCCAGACTGTGCGTAGGTGGGGTTCGAATTTTTGCCGGAGATCGATCTCAGCTCGCACGGAGCGGGCCAGTAGCTTGCGGGCGCTTCGGAAGGGGATTTTATCGAGGAACCAGCCCCACAGTTTGTCCTGGACTGGTCGGAGTGCTTCTTCACCGACGACTCCGGCAAGGCCGCCGAGCATAGCACCATCAGGACCTGCCGCTAGGCCGCCCACAAGTGCACCGCTGACCACGCCGATGGCTCTGGGCAGGACCTCGACGATGACATGCCCGAACCATTCGAGTTCCGGTCTGCTTGAGTCAAGAGATCGGGCTACCGCGTCTGCTGCAGCGCTCAGCTCTGCCTTTGCCTCGCCAGACCGGAGGGCATCCTCGGCGGTCAGCTTATCCCGCAGCGTTCGGTAATGAGCGATCGCCGGCGAGCCCCTCAGTTCTTTTGCCCGTTCCAGGAGAATGCTGGGTCCCTCGCGGTAGCGGTTCATCCGTTCGAGGAGGAAGGGCAGAAAAGTTGGCGTCCAAGGGAGTTCGTCGTCTCGCCAGCCTGGGCCGGCATCTTGGATCCTACGGCGCAGCTCGGCGTAGATGTCCGATTCATCCGTGTGGTTGAGTTTGCTGCCCAGCCCGATGGTACTGAGCAATGAGGCACGTTTGGGAGCAAGGACATGCGGCGCGCCCATCTGCTGGGCGTAACCAGAAAATACGAGCTGTCCGAGCAAGAAGCGGGCAAGGCGTCGTTGTTTCTCGTCGGGCAGTTCTGGTTCGAGGTCCCACAGACTTGGCTCCCATTGGTATTGGATAGCTGTGAGGCTGGCATTGATCTCGGCTGATACTGCTTTCGAAGCGAGTCGGCCCGCCGCCATCCGCTTCCTGAGCTGGTCTATCGCAGCGCTCTTAACGTGGTAGTAAATGTCATGTTCCATATCGACATTGACGAGTGTCTTGTCGCCACCCGTATTAAGTAGTGCGGCGAGACCTTGGCCGATGTCGAATTGGCCATCGAAGGTGTCCGCGTAGTTGAAAGCAGGCATCCGGTCATACAGCACAATCAGATCGAAGAAGCTTGCTAGTGCCCCGATGTCTCCTCTGACGGCATCCCAGCGGACGTTCTTTTCGGCGGGATCTTTCGGGGCACCCTGAAGGAAGTATTCGCCGATACGGAAGACTAGAGGATCAATTACAATGCCTAGGCCTTGCTCTACCAGTTCGCGGTGCCACTGATCCGTTGTACTTATGTAGATGTCGTAGGGCATTCTGGCATCTCCATTGCGTGACGCATGGTTGCTGGTTAGGCGCCAGCTACTGTCGGGAGTACGCAGGTCGGCGCTGTCGCCCTCGACGTTAGCGTGCCGTCGTTTCTGCGGTCGTACACTCAACTGTTGGCTGTGTTCCGCCGTAGGTCAAGAGGAGAGTGAGCTTTTTCATCCTCCTTCTGACCTATCGGGGACCGCTTGCGAGCGCCCAGTCGGGGATAGGACGGTTGCGGCGGCAGCCGTCGGTGACGGCTATCGCGTCGAGTTCGATCAGGCGCTCGGGTTTGGCTAGCGGTTGTTGGTTGAGATCGATGGCAGCAACCGGCACGCCACGTTCTTGAGCGCTGGCGCCTTCAAGCCTCCTAGGTGATCGACTGGGCGATGCGTTCAGCGTGGTCAGGGTCGATGGCGGCCACCGCCTCCGCGAGGTGTTTCAGCGCCGAGACCTTCTCTTGTTGATTAGAACGGCACGGGGTGTCAGGTGCGCGGGCTGGTGATCGGCCTGGGCAGGCACATCCCGGCCAGCTGGGCACGGACGGTCAGCTGACGGCGGCGCACCCCGATCGGCAGGGCCTCGATCCGCGCCGCCACTCCGGAGGGGCCGATGATCTGCTCCCAGACCGCTAGCGTGATCATCGCCGGGCGGCCCCGGCGTCGGTCAGTTGCCTAGTCTCGGTCGCCGCCTCGCAGCTTTGACTTGCCGGGATACTGCGGCGAACCAAACCGTATGAGCGTAGTCGCCTCGCGCTGTCGGCGGTTACAGGTGTGGCACCTGTCTGTATGTTGGCAGGTGCCCTCTTGATGGTGTCGCCCGGGCAGGATATAGACAAAAACGGGCATGTGGCCTGTTATCAGTGGCTTGCGCCGTATTGTCGGCTGGGGGACATTGTGCGATAATTACCCGCCAGTGGTCATTCAGGGGGGATGGTATACAATGAATGATCAGGCGAACGCCGATTCCGCGGGCAGCGTTGATTCCGGCAGCGGCCAGATAGCAGGTCACGCAAACGGCGATACACCGTCCGGGTCCGCCTCAGCCGGTGCGGACCGGGTGCCCGTTTCTCTCGCTACTCAGAGGCTGCGTATGGCCGTGACCATGACTGGCGGAGTGAGCCTCGCGGTGTGGATGGGCGGCGTGGCCCGCGAGATCAACCTGCTGACACAGGCCAGCGACCGGAGAGAGCGCGGGCCAGGTGAGGTCGCTGTTCCGTCCCCAGCCGGGCCGCCCGCGGGCGGCCTTGCTCTGCGCGTCCGCGACCTGTACGGGCAATTGCTCGACCTGTTGGACATGACCGCCAGCGTGGACGTGCTGTCCGGCACGAGCGCGGGGGGCGTGAACGCGGCCATACTCGGCCTGGCTAACGCCCGGCGGCTGGACATCGGGTCCCTGCGGGACTTGTGGCTGGAGGCCGGAGCATTCGATCAGTTGCTCCGTGATCCGCAAGCCGACCACAATCCGCCCTCGCTGCTGAAAGGTGACGGGCAGTTGCTGGCGGTATTGCGCAACGGCCTGAATGCACTCACGGAAGGCAATTCCGGCCCGGTCAGCGTAAATCTGGCCAGGGAAACCACGGTCCACATCACCACTACACTCCTGCACGGGCAGAACGGCCAGTTCGTAGATGACTACGGGAACTCGGTCAACGACTCCGATAACCACGGGCTCTTTACCTTTACTGCGGAGGATCTGGTCGCGCCCGGCGTCACCGGAGCCCTGGCGCTCGCGGCCCGCTCGAGCGCCTCCTTCCCCGCAGCATTCGAGCCCTCGTTTATCCCGATCGGGGACCCTGTCGCCGACAGCGATGAGCCCAAGGGCATGCAGGGCTGGCACCCGGACATGCAGGATTACGCCGCCAACATCATGCAATCGGCCTGGGTGGCGGACGGAGGCCTGCTCGCCAACCGTCCGCTCGGCCCGATGCTGCAATCCGTGATGGCCCGCACCACCGACCGCGAGGTCCGCCGGGTGATGCTCTACGTCGTCCCCACCTCCGCACCGGAACCACCGCCCGCCGCACCCAAGTTCACCAAGCCGTACCGGCTCGGGGAATCGCTCAGGCTGGACGTGGACGCCATGCTGAACCAGAGCATCGCCGCGGACCTGAACGCAATCGTCCGGCACAACGACCAGGTGACCTCCCTGGCCAACACCCGCGTGCTGCTTGCCAGGCTCGCGGGCGGGCGCGAGCTGGCCGACCCGCAGATGTGGTCGGATTACCGGAACGTGGAGACGGTCGCGGTGGCGGCACCGATCGCCGAGGCGGTGACCGCGCGCATGGCGTGCGGACCCCAGTGGCGGCCGCTGCTCGGCACCGGGGGAGGCGGCTCCGCGCGCGTCTGCGCCGCGCTCGGCACCGCGATAGCACAGCGCCTGCCGGTCCGGCCGCAGACGCTGACGGACGTGATCGCGCTCGGCCTGCCCGCTTACGAAAGCGCTCGCGCCGCGGTGCTGGATCTCGTTTACACCGCCTACCAGCTGGCGCGGGACCCGGCTACCGTCACGGCCATCGCCCACGCGCATCAGCAGCTCAACGCCCTGTCGGTCAGGCCCGCTGACCTGACCGGCGCGGTGCAGGCCGCGCTCGCAGCCGCGGACGCCAAGGACGCACCGGCCAAGGTGACCTGGGATTCGGTTCTCGAAAAGCTCTCCAGCGACCTGCTCGATCAACTGCAGGCAGGAATGAGGGGCGTACCCGCCACGTCCCCTCCGGCCGCGGATGGCGCCAGCGAGGACGTACAAGGGGTGGCCGTGCTGTCAGGGGCATGGGGCAGCCTTCTCGACGCCCTGGCCAGCCTCTCCGCCGTCGTGCGGGATCTGGCCCACGACGAGGAGCCGCCGTCCGCCGCCTCGGCCGGCCAGGACGGCGCCGAAACGGTGAGCGGCGCTGCCGGGATCGATGGCGGCCCCGCCGCCGGACAACAGCCGCTGCCACCGTCCGCGACTGCGGTCACCCGCAAGACCGCGCCGCAGAGCACGGCTGATCGCCGGCTCGGCCTGGCCACCCTGATCGGCGACTACCTGACCTTCCTCTACCCGCCTGGCCTGGAACAGGACAACGGCGATGCGGATGCGGCCCGCCAGCGGCTGGCGCTGCGGCTGGCCGAACTGCACGCCGCCGTGCGGGTCACCTCTCCCGTCTGGGCCCAGACGGAGCAGCGGCTTGAGCTAGTTCAGGCCAGCGCCGACACCAGGACGATGCTGGCCCCTAACCACACCGCCGCGACCAGCAAGCTCACCGGCCTGCAACTGCATCACTTCGCCGCCTTTTACAAGGGCACCTGGCGAGCCAACGACTGGATGTGGGGGCGGATCGACGGAGCCGGCTGGCTGACGCAGATCGTGCTGGACCCGCGTCGCATGCTGGCGGTCGTCAACGCCCGGAACGTCACCCAACCCGCGGACTGGTTCTTCCGGAAACTGTGCGACATCGCCGGGCCCCCGGGTAAGGCCTCTCTCGGCATCACCGAGGAGAGCCTGCGTAAGGACCTTGCTTTCCTAGACGATCCTGATCAGCAGGTTCCGGCGAGCCTGCCGAACGTCGCCCTGTGGGTGGCGCTGGCGCTGCAGCGATACATCGCCGCCGAGGAACTCACCGCGGTGGCCGGACAGATCAGGAACCCGGCCAACGGCTCTCCGCTGGGACCCGCGCTCGGCTGGCTGAACCGGTACGACACGGCGCTCAACGGTAAGCCGCCCGGTGACCTGGGCGGCGGCATCCTGGACCCGGCCACCATCTACAAGCACCTGGATGAGGCCGGGGTGCCATCGAGGAAGCGGATCGATACCTTCCTGGGCGGCCTGGAGCCCCTCCTGGGCAAAGCGCCCGACGCGGTCCGGACCGAACTCGGCTACCTGCAGAAGGGCGAACAGTTCATCCCTCCGGCCCTGAACGCCCTGCAGAGCTGGGCTGGCGAGCACCTAGCGGCAGCGGCCGACCAGGGCACGCTGCGGCCCGTCTTCGACGAGACCTGGGTCGACCGGGCCGCCGCCACCCTGGACGCCTGCCCCATCGCGGACGAGAAACTGAGCGGCGAGATCGGCACGCCGCTGTTCACCCGCACCGCGACCCAGGCCCTCGCAGTCGCTACCGAGGCCGCAACCGCGACCACCGGGAAGCCGCCCGCCACGCTGGCCCCGACCATCTCCATGGCCCGGACTGTCACGACAGCGGCCTACCTCGTCAGCAAGGAATCCGCCGGCGGCGCCAAAGCGCTGATCTGGCTGGGCCTGCTCGCCCTGGGCGTCGGAATCGCCTCGATGTTCGTGTCGATACCGATCGTCGGCACCATAGGGCTGGCCGTGCTTCTGACCGGCGCGATCCTGCTCGGCATCGGCCTGTGGCGGCGCTCGCTGTACGCGGTCGGCCTGGTGGTAGCGATCATCGTCGCCTTCATCGCCGCCGCGCCGTGGCTACCCTACCTGCATCGTCACCTCTTCTCCTGGCTGGAGAACACCGCCGTCCCGTACATGGATCAGCACGCCTGGATCTGGACCGCGCTCTTCCTGCTCGTCCTGCTGCCTCCGGTGTGGATGATCGCGGGCGAATTCACCCGACGTCGGCAACGCCGTAAAGTAGCCGAGCAGGTGAGCAAGGTAACTCTGGGGACAGCCGTGGATCAGCCGGAATCCGGCGGGTCAGCCAACGGCAGCACGACAGGCGACGGCCATGGTCCGGCCGCGAGCACTCTAATACCAGGGCGTGTTCCAACAGCTGGCTGAGTGGCCTGGGTTGTCCGGAACATCCGCCTGTGACAGGCGAGGTCTCCGGTAGATGAGTCACGACGAAGAAGACCGCTCCACGGCGGCCTCGTTGTATCGATACGAGTCGACTGCCTGGGTTGATTACCTACGGTGGCTGACGGGCAGGCGGGGTCCCGGTTTCGCGTTTGGGCTGATCCCGGCTATCCGGGGGTCAGAGAAAGTCAGGGTCACGACCGGTTCTAACCGCCGGAAACGGGCATGACACGCGCAGGTTCCACAGTACTCAAGTGTTCGAATCTTGCCTGTTAAACATGCATGAGTGGCATTGATCAGCGGCTTTGTAGATGGTCAAGAAAAGTCCTGTACACATAGGCGGATCTCGCGCGCTGGGTACGGGCCAGGGTCGTTAGGGGGGTGACCTGATCCCCGGCTCTTTCGCGCCGCTGCCGCGAACGGTCTTCTGCAGTGCTGTCCTCTTGGTTGCGCCCGCTAGGCAGCCTACAGTAGAGATAAAGCAGAGAAGATTTTTCAGAGAGTACTGATCGGAGATGCCGGTGCCTGCCATGACAGTCTCAGGCCATAGGTATGAGCTTGACAGCCGTGGCGTGCAGGCGGCGCTGGAGGGTGTCCTGCCGGAGCCGATCCATGAGCACTTCGTCGTGATCAACGGACGGCGCTGGCCGCCCAAGCAGGTCCTGGCCCTGGTGACGGGGTTGGATCGGGCCGATTTCACCACTCACCAGGCACGCCGGGCCCTGACCCGGCTCGGCTTCCCCGCCGCGAGAGCGCTACGTTCGCGGGAGCACCATATCCGGGCGGTTCAGGCAACTGGGCCGTCAGGCCCGGCGGCCGGCGGCCCCGGCGGCACGCCGGGGACCTTGGTCGAGGCACTGCGCCCGTTCATCGGCTTGTGGGTAGCTGTGCGCGGGGATGAGGTACTGGTGGCCGCGTCCTCGCCCAAGGAGGTCGTGGCCTGGCTGGCCCAGCACGGCCAGCGCGCGCAGTCGATGTTCCGGGTCCCGGACTCTGACCAGGCCATCGTCGGCGCGGCACCGCAGTGAGGTTTCCGTTCCGGGCGCTTCCCGCCGCTAGCGGCGGCGAGCTGACGCCGCGGCCCGTCGTCGGCATTGCCGTGGAGGGACTCCTCGCCGCGCCGATGGAGTGCCTGCTGGACACTGGCGCGCTGCGGACCCGCATGAGCGCCGAACTCGCGCCTCTGGCCGGGATAGAACTGGACGGCGCCGCGACTGAGGAGTTCTTCGTTGCCGGGCTCAAAACGGCCGGGGCGCTCGCTCGGGTCAATCTCACCGTGACTGACGGCACTGAGGAGTTCTCCTGGGACGCGCCGGTCTGGTTCTGCGATCCGTGGCCGCATCCGTTCGGCCTGGCCGGGCTCGAGGGTTTCCTGCATCACTTCATCGTGACGATCCGGGCCTATGACGGATACATCGATATCGAGCCTCAGCCCTAGCCGCAGAAACATCCCGACCCCCGCCGGCGTGGATCCCGGCGGGCTGCCGTCCTGCGCAGCTCTGCAGGACAAGAGAATACGGAACGGAATTCGCTGGGGCTTGCGCCTGGTCAAAGGTCCAGCGCTTGCCGGGCCCAGGAAGTCCGGCCGGGGAGCAAGACGGGGAGCAAGCGAGCAGCGATATCAGGCCATGCCAGGCGACGTCCGGCGATTAAAGCGGCTGGCAGGACCACATCCAGCCACATTGCGAAACGATAAAGGATTGTATGGCATGCAGAAGATCGGGGTTCGAATCCCCTTAGCTCCATCACCATTTTTCGTGTACTCGTTCGAGTAGAAGTGGCAATCAAGTGACAACGGCGCCGGATTTCGCGCCGGAGTCCGCCTGGATGTAGCAGGCCGGACCGGGCCCAGCGATGCGGACAAGAGCGTCCGGCCAGTTCAGCAGGGTGAGAGCTTCTGAGTGATCGCCTCGGCGCGCACTACGCAACCCCGATGGTATGCGTTGCCGAGAGAACAGGGTCCGGTTCCCCGGCCATGCAAGCAGCCAGCGCACATCGAACGCGAACCGCTCAGCCCGGCCGTGCTCCGCTCCCTGCCACCACGCGACCGAGCCGCTCGTACAGGATCGGGTCGAGCTCCCGGAAATAGGCCGATGACTGGTGTCCGGATCTCAGGTAGGCGATTTGCTCGCCGTCGGCGTTATGCGTCTCGTTGGCGGTCCGGTACCACACCATCCCGAGCCGCGGAGATGCCGACAGCTCCGGCGAAGCGAGCCACCGGAGCAGGCCAAGCTTCACGAAGTTTCCCAGATCACCCGGATAGCGATCCTGCGCCCTCCCGCTATGTCGAGGTCAGCGCTGGGCCTGGAAAGGCTCGATGAGCTGGCACGCCATGAGCCGCAGGGGCCGCGCTGCCGGGTCGTCCTGTTCGACGGGGACCGGGCGGCCGTCCAGGCCGGTGCGGCCGACGCCGCTGGCGCGAGAGGGGAACCTCGCCCGGCCGGCCAGGACGTCCCAGATCGTCAGCACGACGCCGAGGTTGGCGTCCTGGATGTCCGTCGCGTGGTGCAGCCGGTGGTAGGCGGGGCTCACCAGGACCTGGCCGAGCGGGCCGAAGGTCCAGCGGAGGTTGGCGTGCTGAAGGGTACCGACGCAGACGTAGGCCGTGATGAGTACCGGGTCGATCGGGCGCGCGGGCATCAGGACGGCGACCGGGATCGACGCCAGCAGGAACCCGGTCGTGTGCATGAGAGGATGCGCGCGGAACGAGGTCAGCACGCTGAGTTCCTCCTGGCTGTGGTGCAGGGCGTGGAACCGCCACAGCGCATCGACCCGGTGGTCGGCGTAGTGGGCCAGCCAGTTCGCGGCGTCCATGGCTACGATCGTGGCCGGGACGAGCAGCCAGCCGGGCCAGTTCTGGGCCGGCCGCAGCTCGATCCACTGCGCGTGCCCGCCGATCAGGGTCGCCGCCCCGACGCTGAGCAGCGTCATCAGCGGGATCACCACGATGGCGTGCAGGGCCAGGAAGCACGCGTCCTGGACGTGGCCGCGGGCCAGGACCGGACGGGGTTCGGCCGGCCAGATCCACTCGCAGATCCCGGTCACGACGACCAGCCCCGCCAGGAGCGGAGCGGCGAGCTCGGCCCAGCCCGCCGAGAGCACGGTCCCGAGGCTGCCCTGCCTGAGCAGCCCGGTGACGGCAACCCACAGCAGGAATGCCGTGACTCCGGCCAGGACGAACGAGGAAGGGTTCAGATCCCGCGTCAGGCGTGCTGGTACCTCGACCTGCCGAACGGCCACCCGGAGCTCCCGCCACTTGTCCCTTTGCCCAAGATCACGGACCAGCGGCGTAACTGGTTCACCACCCAGGACACGTCGCGCGGGTCTCCCGGTTCTCATCGGCGGCCACGTAGCCTGCCGCTCGCTGAAGTCCCGCGACCGGATCATCCCGGTAGTTCACTGAACCATCTCCTGATCCGGGACGTTTCGAGGATCAGGAGGCACGGTGATAGATCCGTACCGAGGAGCAGGCCGGTCCGCGCTGACCCAGACCGCGGCGGCCGCCACGTCCCTGCACCAGGTCAACGGCTACCAGCAGCGGCTCGACGCCGCCAACGAGCCGGTGGAAGAGGCGGTCACGGTGATCCGCAGCCAGCTCGGCCTGCCGCCGCCCGACACGAGCTGACGGCCGCCCGGAGCGCGCGGCCCGCGTATATCTGCTGGCCGGCGCAGCCCCTGAACCAAAGGGCTTACCGGTACGTGAACCCTACGGAAGATCATTAGCACTGTGAAGGGGAGAAATCCGGATGCGAAAGATATGGGGCGCCGCCGGCCTGGCCGCCGCCGCACTGGTCCTGTCCGCCTGCGCGAGCTCGGGCAGCAGTTCGGCCGTCTCAGGCAGCACCCCGGCCGCCGCAGGCAGCAGCGCGGCCTCGTCGGCTCCTGCCTCGAGCTCGGGCGGGACCACCCTGGCGGCGAAGACCATCGGCCGCCAGCAGGTGCTGACCAATGCTGCGGGCTTCACCTTGTACTGGTTCGTCCCGGACACCTCGACCACCTCCAAGTGCACCGGGTCGTGCGCGACCTTCTGGCCGCCGGTCAAGGGCCCGGCCACCGCCATGTCCGGCGTCACCGGCACGCTCGCCACCATCACCAGGTCAGATGGCACCACGCAGGCCACCTACGACGGGCATCCGCTCTACACCTACGCCGCGGACACCGCCCCCGGGCAGGCCAAGGGCAACGGGCTCAACGCCTCCGGCGGCGTGTGGCACGAGATGACGGTCTCGGGCGCTACCCCCGCAGCGGGCGCCTCGGCCAAGGCCAGCACCGGCGGCGGTTACGGCTACTGAGCTCGCGCTCACCATCCAGGAAAGCCCGCGCATAGTCCAGTCCGGGGAAACCGAAAAGCCTCGCCCGTAATGTGCTTGCGGGTCGAGATCCAGGGCTAAGTCGACCCGGGCCTCACCGTCGCCAGCGCGGACGCACTGGGCCAGCAGGTCGCTCTCCTGGTCGCCCGGCAGGTCCCCGATATGCGAAGCTTCACCTGGACAGCCCGGGCCGCAGCCTGAGAAGCCCGGGTCATGGCCGGGCCCGGCGGCGGCGTGGTGGCTGGCCGGGCCGCCCGTGCGGGTGCTGGTTCCGCGTCCGCTTGACTGGCTCGTATTCTGCGCGTCGAAGCCGAAGCGCGGGTGGACCCGGATGTCACGGCGCGCGGCCGCTCTGGTTGAGTATTGGCCCGGCGTTCTAAGCTTAGGTTTTAACCTAGATTCGTCTCGTATCCGCGTATAGCTGTGTGGTTCGCGTATATGTGCCTATTTCGGCCGCTGCCATGGCGTGGTACGGCCGTTTCCTCCATGCTGGGTGTTGCGAGACATCCGCAGCGAGGAAAGGAAACGGCCGTGTTAGACACACTCCCACGAGCGGGCGGGCGGCTGCAATCGGTCATGGGTGCCGGCGCGGAGGCGGCGCCGCAGCCGCCGGACCCGGCGCAGGCGGCGGACGCGATCGCGCGGTTCCTGGCGCTGAGGGAGTTCCGCGCCCGGCTGTATTCGTGCCTGACCTCGCGGCCGGATGCGCTGTTGGAGCTGTGCGACGCGGTCTTGTGCGCGGACCACGCGGTCACGTCGCTGGTGCAGCTGTCGCTGGAAGCGGAGTTCACCCGCGGGCACGGCGCGCTGTATGACGCGCTGGCTGCCGGCGGGATCGATGAGGAGGCTTTCGCGGCGCTGCTGGCGCAGGAGCTGCCGCCGCTGGCCGATGGCGAGCAGGGCCGTGCCTGGATCGCGGAGCACGACACCATCGGCTACGGGCTGCTGGAGGCGGCGCTCGCGGGCCTGCCGGACGAGCAGGCGGCGCAGGTGCGGGAGGCGTGCGCGCGGTGGAGCAGGCTGCGGTCCGCGGTCGACGCTGCCCCTTACCCGCGGCCGGACGCCGAATGCTCCCCGGAACGCGAGCACGTGCACCATGACGCGTGCTGCTGCGACGGTGTCCGCAAGACCATCCCCGGCTGGGAGTACCAGTTCCTGGCCGCGGCCGGGCACTTGCGCACCGCGTGGACCGCCCTGATCGACGCCGGGCGCACCACCAAGGCCGCCAAGGTCCGCACCCCCGAACAAGCTGACCGGTGGGTCCGGCTGGTGATGGCCGCCTACGCCCAGCTGCTCATCGCCCGGACCGGCACCGCCGACCTGCGCCGGCCATGGGAAAAACCACCGGACCCCGACCGCCCGCTCACCCCCGGACGGGTCCGCCGCGGGTTTCCCAACATCCGCCGCCACATCGGCACCCCGGCACATGTCGCTAAACCCGGACGACCCGGACCCGGACGGCCCAAAGGCACCACCCGCGGCCCGGCACCCCGCTACCCGATCCCCAAGAAAAGCCGCATCCAGGACAAACAAGACGGCACCGCCGAGACGGTCACAGGTTAAAAGACGAGCTAAGGGGATACGGGCTAGATGAGCGATGGGCAGATACCGGAGCCGTCCCGGGCCACCGGTGCCGTCGCGGCGCGAGCCGGCTGGTCGCACCGGCATCGCGATGTTTCCGGCGGCTCGTTGCGGCCGACCGTGTTCGGCGCGGTCGATGGCCTGGTGACCAATGCCTCGCTGATCGCGGGTGTGGGCGGCGGCGGGGTGTCCGCCCGCACGATCATCTTGACCGGGGTCGCGGCGCTGGTGGCGGGCGCGTTCTCGATGGGGACCGGGGAATACATCTCGGTCACGAACCAGAACGAGCTGGTGCAGTCCGAGGTCTCTTTGGAACGCACCATGCTGGCCCGCTTCCCCGCCGCCGAGGAGGCTGAGCTGGCCGAGTATTTCTGCGGGTACGGCGCTGATCCTGGCACCGCGGCCCGGATGGCCGCGGCGGTCTCCAAGGACCCCGACACCGCGCTGCGCCTGCACACCCGCGAGGAACTGGGCCTTGACCCGGCCGAACTGCCCTCCCCAGTCCTAGCCGGGGTGGCGTCCCTGTTTGCCTTTTCGCTGGGGGCGCTGGTGCCCTTGCTGCCCTATCTGCTGGGCTGGCCGGTGCTGGCCGCCAGCGTGGGCATTACCGCCGTGGCCCTGATCACCGGCGGGATGGTCGTCGGCCGGCTCACCGGGCGGCCGGTCCTGCGTTCGGGCCTGCGCCAGCTTCTCCTCGGCGCCGTCGCCGTCGCGATCACCTTCGGCGTCGGCAGCCTCATCGGCCACCACGCCGGCTAACCGCGGCACGGGCGCCGGAAGCAGCCCGGGGGTGGCGCCCGGTTGTCCCAGGGCGGACGGTGAACCACCAGGCAGTAGCAGCCGTTTCAGCAGATATGGGGCGCTTGTCCGTTATGGGCCGCCTGGCGTCGTGTCAGGCGGCCCTTGACCAGGAGCCTCCGGCCGGTGGCAGGCCGTGCCCGGCGACCGACGGGCACGCGCGCCTCCTACCCGGCACGTGCCGCCAGCAGCCACCACTTGCCCGGGCGGCACGGACGGCTCAGGGCCATTCCCGGATAACCGGGCGGCGGACGTGAACGACGACGGCCAGTGCCCGCAGGCCCGCCAGGAACTCGGCGTGTACCTGCTCGGCGCGATCGAGCCTGCCCAGCGTGCCCTGGTGGACCGCCACCTGACGGCGTGCCCGCAGTGCCGTGCCGAACTCGCCGGGCTCGCGGGGCTGCCGTCCCTGCTCCGCCGGGTACCCGTCGGGGAGGCCCTGCAGCTGGCGCCGGACGCCGCCGCTGCCCTGGTGCCGAGTCCGTCGCTGACCGCGCTGGCCCGCCGGGTATCGGGGATCCGCCGCCGCAGATGGTGCCTGACCGCGGCGGCCGCGGCGATGGCCGGGTTCGCCGCCGCCGCCGGGCTGCACGCGCTGAATCCAGCGGCCGCCCGGACTCCAGCGGCAGCGGCGCCCCGGTGGGCCATCACGGCCGACGGCGCGAACCAGGTGACGGGGGCCTGGGCGGCCGTCCGGTACACGCCCCTGCCGTGGGGCACCGACATGGAGGTGCAAGTCACCGGCGTCGCCGCCGGGACCCGCTGCCAGCTGCTGGTCACCGGACCGCGCGGCCAGGACGTGGCCGCTGGCGGCTGGACCATCACGGCAGGCCATCAAGCGGCGTGGTATCCCGCGTCGGTGCCCTTCCAGGCCGCCACCGTCCGCGGCTTCGCGGTCAGCGCCGGAGGCAAGATCCTGGTGACCGTCCGGGCCCGGTGAAACAGTAAGGCGCGACGGGCCGAAAGACCACGCCAGCGCAGCCGGAACGACGCGGACAGGATGCTTGGACGTGACCGATGCCGGCATCAACCCGCCTGGCATTAGGAGGGTTGGCCGACTGGACGGGTTGAGCCGCCCAGAGACGGGCATTTGCGTCGCCGGCGCGATCGGCTGTGGCGGCCCGTGACCCGGCATCGGCTCAAAGCGGCGGGCAGCTATGAGGACGACGCGGCGAAGTCCCGCATCGCGGTGGGCACCACGATCGCGGTGCGCCGCCCGGACGGCACGCCGATCGTGAGCAGCCATCCGAGCACGGCCCCGCCTGCCAGGTAGAGCGGGAGGGCCGCGACGACGCTGATGTCGCTGGCTCGCAGGCACCCTCCCCGGCAGGACAAGCAGGCTCACGGTTTCCAAGACTCTGACCAGCGGCTGCTCGCGCCCGCCCCAGGGATCCAGGGTGCGCCCGATCGCCGTGGCCAGAGTGCGGATCGAGATCCCCTCGGCGCGGGCCGAGACCAGCGCCCACGTCCGTTCCCGTTCGGCCTGCTCCAGCCGCCACGCGGCACGGGAGACCCGCGCCAGGACTCGCCGCTCCCGTCGGCCCGCCCCGGTCCGCTCGCTGATCGTCACCCGCCTGTCGTGCCGACCGCGTTCAGGAAGCTGGACGCCGTAGCGGTGCTGACGGGTCCATTGTTACCGGCGCCCCGGGTTATTCCAGGGGAAGTTTCTCAGTAACGCGGTGCGCGGCCTGGCGCCCTGGAGCCGCTAGCCGGCCGCGGTCACCTCGTGCCAGAACCCGCCGTTCAGGTCGAGGTTGTTCCCGCTGGCCTGGCCGGGTGCCGTGTCGCCGACGTAGGTGTAGAGCGGGTGCCCGTCGTAGGTTACCTGGGTACCGCCGCCGGTGCGGCTGATCGTGCCGGTCCGGCCGGTGACGCCGGGGCCGGCGACCGGGGTGCCGGTGACCGGGGGCCAGTACGCGGCGCACGTGCCGTAGCAAACCGAGCGCGCGGAGGTGTCCGGGGCGAACCAGTACAGCGTCAACCCTTTGGCGTTGGTGAGCACGGTCACCCGGCCGATCGTGGCCGTCTTCAGCACCGCCGGGGTGCCCGGCGCGGACGCCGGGCCACTGGCCGGCGCGCTCGTCGCGGCCGCGACCGAGCCACCCAGGACGGCCAGCGCGATCAGCGACAGCGCACCGGCAGCCGCTAGCGCTGCGCGCATCCCGGCGAGGCCGCGACCCGGCCTGGCGTCGCCCGCGGGCCTGGCCGCGGCGTCCGCCCCGGCGGCACTGCCCACCCGGGCGGCACGGGGCACGAGCGTGACCGCGGCCACCGCCAGCGCCGCGAAGGCGGCTACCTCGATCACGCCCGCGACGGTCCCGGCCGAGGTACGTACTTCCCTGAAGCCGAACAGGCCGATCCACAGCGACAGCAGGTACCCGCCGAGCGTGGCGACGGCGAAACCGGCCCCGGCGGCCGCCACGAGCCGCGGCACCAGCCCGTCCCCGCGGGCGAACACGGTCGCGAGCACCGCGGCGGCGAGCGCGAACGCGGCGATCACCTGCAGCAGGAACAGCCAGCCGATCGTCGGTATGGACCGGTACCCGGTCAGGTACAGGTCGAGATGGATCGCCGCGGTCGCGGCTAGCAGCCCCGCCCCGGCCAGGCGGAGCGACGTCCGCAACATGGGCCTCATACCTTGGTACACGTTCCGCGGTGTGCCGGGGTTCACGCTCCGTAAGCTAGAGACAGGCGGGAAAGGCGAGGAGGGCACCAGGGCAAGCGGCAATCCACCCCATGGACTCACCCTGATACACGTGCCGGGGCAGTGCCGGTTCAGGATGCCAGTAGTCCTACGAAGGATCCAGCGGATATGGGTCTTACCTGCGGTTAGGCGGGAACTGCCGTCGGCAGTGGATCACTTCCGCTAAGTTCTGGCATCCTGGCCGGGTAATTCACCAGGTCACAGAGGCGAACGCCCGCTACCTTGCCCTGGCCGTAGCCATAGGAGTTCTAGTTGAGCCGGGTAGTCAGCGCGGCGGCCTGGGGGTCGCGGTCCGCGGCGGCGGCGTCGGTGGCGGGGCCGGTCAGAGCGGCCCGGACGTGCCGTACGCCTGATCCCGGCGTGGCGGCCGCGGCGGGACGCTGCGCATCTGCAGCGACCAGGCCACCGCCACGCGCGTGCCGCCGCGGGCCGTGGGGTCCACCCTGGCCGGGCCGATCGCGGTACAGGAGGAAGCGCCGTACCTGACCGGCGCCCGGCGGGTCCGGCCCCGGCGCGGCGAGGCCCTCGGCGTGCCCGCCGGCGCGGCCCGCGCTGGCCGTGCACTCGAACCGGCTCAAGCCGGGCGACGTTGCACTGGTGAAGGTATCTCGCGCCGCGGGGCTTGGAGACCGTGGCGGCCGAGCTGCTCCCCTGGGGAGAGGACTCCTGTCCCCCCGCCAAGGCATCCGGGAGGCGGACCGGTGAAGACCGTCCTGCTGTCCGCCGCCATCTCGATGGCGGTCGCGCTGTTCGGTACCCCGCTGGCGATCAAGTGGTTCACCCAGCGCGGCTACGGCCAGGAGATCAGGTCGGACGGCCCGGCCGGGCACCTGTCCAAGCGCGGCACGCCGACCATGGGCGGCACGGTGATCATCATCGCCTCGCTCGGCGGGTACCTCGTCGGCCACCTCGTCACCGGGGATCCGATGTCCGCCTCGGGTCTGCTCGTGCTGTTCCTGATGACCGGGCTGGGCCTGGTCGGGTTCGCGGACGACTTCATCAAGCTGTACATGCAGCGCAGCCTGGGCCTGCGCAGCGGGGCCAAGCTCGCAGGCCAGGCCATCGTCGGCGGGGTGTTCGCACTGCTCGCGATCAGGTTCCCCGACGGCGCCGATCTCACCCCGGCGTCCACCCACCTGTCCTTCCTGGCGGACTTCGGGATATCCATCGGGCCGGTGTTCTTCGTGGCCTGGGTCATCATCATGGTGGCCGGGACCTCCAACGGCGTGAACCTGACCGACGGCCTCGACGGCCTGGCCACCGGCGCCGCCATCCTGGTGTTCGCCGCCTACATGATCATCGGGATCTGGCAGCTGCGGAACGACTGCACGGTCGCCCTCGCCCCCGCCTGCTATGACGTGCGCGACCCGCAGGATATCGCGGTGGTCGCCGCCACGGTGATGGGCGCCTGCGCCGGGTTCTTGTGGTGGAACGCGCCGCCCGCCAAGATCTTCATGGGAGACACCGGATCCCTGGCCCTCGGCGGGGCGCTCGCCGGGCTGGCCATCACGACCAGGACCGAGCTGCTGCTGCTCCTGCTGGGCGGCCTGTTCGTGATCATCACGCTGTCGGTGATAATCCAGGTCGGCTCCTACAAGATGACCGGTAAACGGGTGTTCCGGATGGCGCCCCTGCAGCATCACTTCGAGCTGGCAGGCTGGGCCGAAACCACCATCGTCGTGCGCTTCTGGCTGATCGCCGGCATTTGCGTGGCCCTGGGCCTAAACATCTTCTACATCGGCTGACGCTCCGGCGTGCCCGGACGGGCTGGCTGTGCGAGATCCCCTCCAGAGCGCATGCGCGTGCTCCGATGCTGCAAGCCACGATTACGCATACGGGATTGCTCCGGGTCCCGCGGCGGGCACGATCCGGAACACTGGGTAGGCTATGCCAACGGATGCCCACCCCAGCCGTTGCCAGGCCTTGTCTGTGGCGGCCGCGCCGTCGCTGCCAAGATGACACCCAGGCCCATCCTGGCTGCCGCGAGCAGGAAGCCCGTCGCCCGGTAGGTACGGGCCGATCAGCAGCAGCACACGGGGCGGTTCCGCTGCGCCGTCTCCCGGGCCGACATTCACCCAGGCGTCTGGTTCCAGCCCGGTCGCCGTTCCTCTGCCGAGAGGAACGGCTCGGTACCCGCGTCATGATCGGCGACGTCCACCAGGCCGATCATGTCGCGAAGGCTCGCGCGCAGCAGCGGCTCGATGCGCTGGTGACATACAGCAGGCTGCTGCTGCTGACTCTGGCTGGCGGTAATCCGTATGACAATCCGTATCGCCTTATTGGACGGCGGCGACGGCTACGACGTCGACCAGCGACTGCGCACAGATCAGGTCGTTCCGACACATCGATGAGCCGTCCCGACGTCTGGAGTCGAACGTATACAACCAGGGCGATATTTTCTGGGCCGCTCGCCATTCGTTAGCTGACCAGGGTAATTACGACGTCTTGTGGCGAGTCGGGTGCGCTGGCGGTACCAGCGGAGCGGCCGCCACGGACATCGCCGTAGCCGGCGCGTCGGCCCGCCCGCCGGATACCGCGACACCACTCCCTGAACCACGCAGAACACTTCCTCACCCGCCACCGACAGCTGGCAGCAAGAATTGACATCACCCGCCGAACGGCGGTGAGGCTGGCCGTCCATATGCCGTCCATGTAGGTCGTGACCATAGGGATCTCATGCGACTTGTGGCTGACGAGCACAATGAACGCGCCGTCCGCCCGGGGCGTGTCCTGGCAGTCGCTTGCCAGCGATGATCGGTAACTGATGGGTGCGGGTACGGACTGAACTGGTTCGATAGGTCTGGCGGCACCCCACCAGCAGAATCCTCTCATCGGCCCGGAAGGAGAACCCGTTGTCTACAGTCATCGACGTCGGCGGCATCAAGGTCAGCGCTCTGAACGACGGCGAGGTTCACCTGCCACCCATGTACTACCCAGGGCTCGACTTCGGCGCCCACCCGGAACTCTTGCAGGCCGATGGGACATACCACATCCCCGTGGGGTGCTTCCTGATTCAGGCAGCGGACCTGACCATCCTCGTGGATGCGGGCCTCGGGCCGTCCAGCATCCCGTTCCCCAACGATATCGCCGCCGCGGCCGGGCTCACGGATCCGCCGGAATCGATTGCCGCAGGAGGGTTGCTGCCCGGCGCCCTGGCTGCGGCCGGTGTCGCGCCGGCCGATGTCACCGTCGTCTTCCTCACTCATCTGCACGCCGACCATATCGGGTGGGTCGCCCCCGGTGGTGTCCTGTTCTTTCCCAATGCGGTGGTCATGTGCAGTGCCCTCGAGTGGGAGACGCCGCCAATTGCCCCCGCGCCCGGCGAGCTCGAGGGCAGGAGGGGACTTGCGGTCGCCAGGGCCGCGGGAGTGCTTCGTCTCCTCAACGCGGCAACCGCCGAGCTCGCGCCTGGTGTCACTGCACATCACCGCCCTGGCCACACTGCCGGTCACTATGTGGTCAGGGTGTCTTCCCGCGGTGAGGCTGCTTATCTGCTCGGAGACGCCGTCCACCATCCACTGCAGCTCAATGACAAAGGCATCTCATTCCTTTCCGAGACCGAGTCCGAGGGCGCACTGCGGGCGCGCGAGGAACTCCTCACGGCCCTGCAGGGACGTAACGTGTCCATCGGCATGACCCATTTTCCAGGCCTGGATTTCCAGCGGATCACGACGGCGAATGGACGGGAGTGGACCACCGCCGGGTAGCGGTTCATCCCAGCGCTCATCGCTCATGGTCACCTGATGGCCGCGCCGCCCCTGAACCTCTCGCCAGCCAAGAACGCGGCGGCCTGATCGAGCAGCGGCGAGCCCCGCAGCCTCGGGCCCGCCGCTCTCACCTAAGCAGGCTGTCCACGATCTCGTGACGGGCGTCGGCTTCGGCCTGGCCGGGATGATGTTCTGGAATCCGGTGTTCAGCGGCTGCGACGCCGGCTGCCCGGCCAACGTGCTGCTGATCGGCGCCGGTTCCCGGCCGGCCTGGAACGCGGTCAACACGATCAGCGGGTCCGTCGGGCTCGTGCTCACCGGCATCGTGGTAGCCCTGATCGTGCAGCACTGGCGGTCGGCGCGGCTGGTCCCGGCGGGCCATGGTCCCGCTGGTGTGGATCGGCGTCGCGGTCGGGACGGAGCAGATCCTGACCGGGAATCTCCTCATGCTCCCTCTTTCCGGCCTGGTCAGCTTCTCGAACTGCACTGCCGCACTCATCCGCTGGTGAGCAGCGGATGTCGGTACGGGACGATCAGCACGGAGGTGCCCAGCCTCACCCGCCGGGTCTGCCGCGTGAACGGGTCATGACACGGCGAGCTGACTGAACGGTCAGCCGGCCTCCGCGAGCTTGCGCAACAGCTTCGTCAGTTGACGGCGCTCGTTCTGCGAGAGCGGCGCGAGTACCCGCTCCTGGATTTCGTCGACCACATGGTCGAGCGCTCGCAGTTGCTTGCTCCCGGCGGGGGTGATCGAGACGATGTTGCGACGCCGGTTGCTGGGGTTGACCATGCGTTCGATCAGTCCGAGTCGCTCTAGCTCGCCCAGCACGGTAACGACGTCGCTGCGATCGACGCTCGTGCTGCGCCCGAGGTCCGCCTGGCCGACTGGACCCCATTCCTCGAGCGCGGCGAGCAGGCGGTAGTGGTAGCTGCGAAGTCCAGCGCCGCTGGCCGCGAAACCGTCGTTCAGTAGCCCGTGTGAGCGGCCGTAGGTGCGGCTGATCAGCCAGGTCGGCCGGTCCCGGATCCGGGACGGGGCAAACACATGTCGGGGCCGCTGCTCGGGCACGGGGCTAGCGTAGCACTTGCGGGTGGTACCAACATAGACTATGTTGGGATCGCCTACATTGGCCTTCCCAACATCCGGGGTGCCTCATGGCAGCCGGCAGAGCTGGCAGCAGAACCGGCAACGCCGCGCTGGCCACTGCGACCACGACCCCCAGCGTTTGAGACCAACGAGAAGGAGTCATCATGCTCACCCTGCCCGTCGAAGGCGGCAGCGCCGCCGCGAACCGTCCCGCTCGGATCCTGGTGATCGGACGAAGCGAGACCGTGTTGTCCGAGGCGGTGACGATCCTGCGAGAAAAGGGCTACGCCGCAGGAGCCACCAACGAGTTCGACCGCACCCTCGACCTGTTCGATGCCGGGCAGCTCAACCTCGTCGTCTTCGGAGGAATGGTGCCGCCGGACACCAAGGAACACCTCCGAGAGCAGATCTCGACCCGGAACCCGGCCGTGGCCTTTGTCCAAGGCTACGCAGGCATCCCCGGCCTGATCGCAGAGCAGGTCGAGGCCGCCCTCAGCCACGGCACAGCCGGACCCGCCGCCTCCGTCACGTACGACGCCCAGTCCCGGTCGATCGGCATATCCTCCGACGGACGACAGGACGTCACCGTCATCGCCTGGTGGCACACCTCGTTCGTCCCTCCGGAACCGAAAAGCACCTCACGGGTAATTCTGGACGAGGAACTCCCGGCCGGCCCGCACACCATCGCGATCCCTGACGAGGTCCCCGCCCAGGCGTCATTCGCCACCGTGTCCATCGGCGCGTCCGTCCACGCATTCATCGTCGGACCCATGCCGAGCGGGACGACCATGGCACGCATTCCCAACCCTACAAGCGCATAGGAGGCGACCCGCCGACCAACGCTTGCAGGGCCTCATCCTTAACTGATCGCCGTCGCGACGCCTGCGCAGTCTCGTGACAGAACAATCAATCTGTGCGGTGCCCGCTGTTCAGCAGAGCCGCCAAACACCACAGCGTGTAGGCATCGGTGATCCACTGCAGCAACACGAACAATGCCATGGTAGGCGGCGCCCGACCGGCCGAGTGCGTGACAACATCGGGATAGCCCCCGGGGCCAATAGCAGGCCACCACCGTGACCGCGAACCTAGTGTCCTGCGCAACGCGCCCCTCAGCCACCCCGGAGGTGTTCCGGTCAGGCCCGGCCGTCACCTGTCCACCTCCCTGCCGGTCACGACCACAGATCCCCTGACTTCGCGGCTTTGGATTGCGAAGCGACGCCCGAAGGGCGCTATTGACGCGGCGGACGCGAGCCGGACGATCTCGGATCGAGAAGACGGCTATCCGTCAGCTGTTCGAGCGGGGCATTCTGACGCATCGAACTAGCGGCGACACAACTAGTATCCGGACGGTAACTCACAGCTTAGCGACGATGGCATCCAGAAGTTGCCGAATCGGATGAGCTGATCGTTGAGCATACCCGACAACGGGTATGCATCCGGAACTGGCCACAAGGAGGGCGTTATGACCACGGATCAGAGTCCGTATCCAGCTCAGTATCCTGTTCAGTTTGCCGTCGAGTACCCGGACCGGCCGCTCAACCGGCTGACCTCGTTCTTCCGGATTTTCGTGATCATCCCGATCGCGATCGTGCTCGGCACCGTTTCCGGCGCGACCTGGGAATCCGCGGGAAGCACCTCCTCGCTCCACCACTCCACCACGTACTACGGCCCCGCGGGCGCGGGCGGCCTGCTATTCTTCGGCCCGCTGCTGATGATCTTGTTCAGGCAAAAGTACCCCCGGTGGTGGTTCGACTGGAACCTGGAACTGCAGCGCTTCATCAACCGAGTGTGGACCTACCTGGCCCTGATGAACGACAGTTATCCGTCCACTGACGTCCACCAGTGGGTCCAGCTTGATTACGCCTATCCGGATGCGGCCACGGAGCTGAACCGGTGGCTGCCGCTGGTCAAATGGCTGCTGGCCATCCCGCACTACATCGTGCTGTTCTTCCTGGAAATCGCCGCGTTCTTCGCGGTGATCGTGACCTGGTTCGCGATCTTGTTCACCGGCCGTTATCCCCGTGGCATATTCAGTTTCGTCGAAGGCGTATTTCGCTGGCACAACCGGGTCGCCGCCTACGCGTTCGTCCTGGTCACCGATCGGTACCCGCCGTTCAGGCTGGCGCCATGACCCGGCACCGCGGGCAGTCGGGCCCGGCTGTACCGCGAGCTGAACAATCGGTGCCGGGGAAGACGGGCCGCGCGTCCGGATAAGCATGCCGCTTAACGTCGGCATATGGCGCACTACCACCGCAACCTGCTCACCCGGGTGCCCAAGACCGCCCAGCCGTGGGTCTCCACCCGGTCCGCCGGCCTGCAGCTCACCAGAAATATAGGGAGGTACTCCCTATGGAGTGCGAGGTGGGCGGATCGTAGTGTCGGAGCAGTCAGGAAACCGAGGAGTCTGTATGCCCGACACCGCGTTCTCGCTGGTCACGTCTCACGCATCGCAACAGCGCACCGGCCGAGTGGCACTACTTGAGCGGAAGACGGCGCTGGACGCACTGGCCGAGCTTGCGGGGCAAGCGCGCAGCGGTGACGGCCGGCTCGTCCTGCTCGAAGGCGAGGCGGGTGTGGGCAAGTCGGCCCTGCTGGAGCAGTTCATGAGCGAGTTGCCCGACTCACGCCTTCTGTCGGGCGCCTGCGACGGCATGTTCACGCCGCGGCCGCTCGGTCCGCTCTTCGACATCGCGCAGCAGGTACACGGCCGCCTGCACTCGCTGTGCCGGGCGGACGCGTCCCGGGAGGACCTCTTCGACGCGTTCCTTGCCGAGCTGTGCGAGCCGGGGCCGCTGCCGGTCGTCGTCATTGAAGACGTGCATTGGGCCGATGAGGCCACCCTCGATCTGCTGAGCTTTCTCGCGCGACGGATCCGCGAGATCGCCGTGCTATTGATTGTGAGCTACCGCAACGACGAGCTGGCCGACACCCATCCGCTGCGAATTGCTCTCGGCCATCTGGCCGTCCAGCGCTGCGCGAGGCGCTTCCCGCTCGCTCCCCTCAGCGCCCAAGCCGTGCGGATGCTCTCGGCCGGCCGCGGGGTCGATCCAGCGGAGCTGTACAGTGTCACGGGCGGCAACCCGTTCTACGTCCGCGCAGTGCTGGAGGCGGGCCTAGGCGAGGTACCGGGCTCGGTCCACGATGTGGTTCTGGCGCGCGCAGCCCGCCTCGGACCGAAAGCACGGCAGACCCTCGAAGCCGCGGCCTTGATCGGCGGCACCGTCGACGAGCGACTGCTACGCCACGTCGTCGCCGAGCCCGCGCTCGCCGAGGTCATCTCGTCTGGACTGGTGGCCGGCCATCCGGTTCTGCGCTTCCGGCACGAGATCGCGCGTCAGGCGATCGAGCAGGCGGTCTTGCCGGCCCGGCGTT
>Ga0302229_10000522_pt1 | contig 29435 bp, 22 predicted proteins | sample II_Palsa_N1_3_FD_193518 | JGI IMG/M metagenome (GOLD analysis project Ga0302229, IMG submission 193518) | Peat permafrost microbial communities from Stordalen Mire near Abisko, Sweden - II_Palsa_N1_3 | ecosystem: Environmental > Terrestrial > Soil > Palsa > Peat permafrost | place: Sweden... | reverse complement strand
GCATCCGCTGGCCATGGCCGGCGTCGATCAGCACAGCGGCTGGCGCCGGGATCCCGTCGCCAGGCTCGCCGCCACCACGGCGTACCTGGCCACGGTCACCTTCGGCGACCGGGCCGCGGCCAGGCAAGCCGCGGCCCGGGTGCGGCGCATCCATGATCATGTCCGCGGCACCGACGCGGTTACCGGCCGGCCGTACGCGGCGGGCGATCCCGCTCTCCTGCTCTGGGTGCACGCGGCGCTGGTTGACTCCGTCCTGACCGCCGGAACCCTGGTCGGGACGGAGCTTTCTGCCGCGGACAGCAATCGCTACGTCGCGGAAATGGTGACCGCCGCCGAGCTCACCGGCGTGCCCCGCCACCTGGTGCCGTCCTGCGTCCCCGAGCTTGACCTGTACATCGCATCGGTCCGGCCGATCCTGCGCTGCACGCCAGCGGCCGCCGAATCAATGGCCTACCTGCTGGACCCGCCGGGAATGGACGAGGACACCGCGCAGATCTGGCAGGACGTCCGCGACGGCGCGATCGCCGCGCTCCCGCGCTGGGCCCGGCAGATGTACGGCTACGACGCGCCGCCGCCGCTGACACCCGGCCGCCGGAGCGAAATCCGGCAGTCGCTCGGCGTCCTGGATGCCATGTTCCTCGGCCAGCCCGGCGTGCTCGAGGCGCGGCAGCGGATCACCCTGCGGATGCGCGGAGGGCGGCGCGCATGAAGCTCGTCAGGCTCCTCGCCGCGGTGCTGGCGGGCGCCGCGACCCTGGTCCTGCCCCGCCGCCGCCCCGGACGGCTGCGCCTTGACCGCGCCAGGGCCGCGCTCCGGCTGGCCGCGCGGGGCGGGCCCGGCTGAGACGTGCGCATCTTAGCTCTCCTTCCAGCTGCCCGGCAGCACGCCGGGCGGGGGTCTAGCGGCCAGGCCACGCATGCCCGTCGGGCTGGGCACTCGCGAACTGGTGCTGTTGCACGGGCAGCCCGGCTCGCCCGCCGACTGGCAGCAGGTCGCCGGACGGCTGCCAGCCCAGCTTCACGCGTAGCACCTGACCGCCCGGGATACGGCTCCAGCCAGCTTCCTGCAAGCGGGTTCGCCGCGAACGCCCGCGCGGTCCTCGCCGACCTGGACTCACGTGGTATCACGCGCGCGGTGCTCGTGGGGCACTCCTACGGCGGCGGGGTGGCGCTGTCGGCGGCGAGCCTGGCACCCGGCCGGGTGGCGGCGGTAGTCCTGCTCGCGAGCGTCGGCCCGGGGTGCGTGACCGGCTGGGACAGGCTGCTCGCCGCACCCGGGGCAGGCCAGCTGTGCGCGCTGGTGGCGTGGCGGCTGACGCCGTGGATGGCCCGGGCCCGGCTGGCCGGGATCGCCCGGCGGCGGGGCCGCCCGCTGTGTCCGGACGAGTATGCCAACTGGCAGGTCTGGGGCGATGCGGACCGCGGATACCGCCCGCAATGGCGCACCTTCTTGACCGAGCAACGCGCCCTGCTGCGAGAGCTTGGCGCGCTGGAGCACGCAATCGCTTCGGTCCGGGCACCGGTGCTGGTGCTCGCCGACCCCAAGGACACCGTGGTTCCCTTCGAAACCGCCCGCCGGCTGGCACGCGGCCTGCCGGATGCTCACCTGCAGGTCGTCCAGGGCGCGGGTCATCACCTGCCCAGGCGAGCCCCAGAGGCCGTCGCGGACGCGATCGTGGGGTTCCTCGCCGCGGCCCAGATCACTGACGTCCCGATCACTCAGTCAGCGGCGACATGAACAGCTCATGAGTCCTACCCGTGTTAGTAGAACGGGGCCCGCGCCCGGCGGGTCCCGGCTAGCAGCCGGGAGAAGGGAAGATACAGGTGGCAACACCCGTCACGAGCGTGCGGGCGGCAACTCAGCCAGGCCGCGGCGAGGCCCGCAGCCCAAGCTGCGGGCCCGCGAGCGGATCGCCGCCGAACGAGCCGCCCGCAAGCGCGCCGAAGCACGCCGGCGCCTCCTGGTGGCGGTCGCTTCGGTCACCGTCGTGCTGGCTGTCGTGGTGGCACTGGTCGCGGTCAAGCTGACCTCTACCCCTGCGCGTCTGGTCGCCAGCGAATCGCAGGCCCCCTCCGTCGTGGTCAGGCAGGTCACGACCGTTCCGGCGGCCGTGCTGGCCAGGGTGAGCCCCGGCCAGGCGGTCACCCCGCTGCAGATGGTCAAGACGTCCGGTCCGCCGCTGACCATCGGCGCCAAGCCAGCCATCGTCTTCGTCAGCGAGGAATCCTGCCCGTTCTGCGCGGCCGAACGCTGGTCGGTGGCCGTCGCACTGTCCCATTTCGGCACCTGGAGCCACCTCGGCACCACGACGTCGTCGGCGACCGACGTGTACCCGAACACCGCCACGCTCTCGTTCCGGACGGCTCACTATCAGAGCACGGAGCTCACGCTGCGGACGACCGAGCTGGCCGACAACGCCGGCCGCCCGCTGCAAGCCCAGACCGCGCTGGACACCAGGCTCATCGACGCCTTCGACGTCCCCCCCTACGTCAACAGCGCCGACCAGTCCGGGGCGGTCCCGTACTTCGACATCGCCAACCGGTACGTCCTGGCCGGCGCGCAGTACGACCCGCAGGTCCTGGCCGGCCTGTCGGCGGCCCAGATCGCCAGCCAGCTCAGCAACCCGTCGAGCCCGGTAGCACAGGCCGTCGACGGGTCGGCCCGGGTCATTATCGCGGCCATCGATCAGGTCCTGCACGAGCCACAGCCCTGACTCTCCGAGCGCCAGGGTCAAGGGATACTTCAAGCGGGTGAACCCGGCCCCGAAGGTGGCGCGCGGCGAGCAGACTGAGTGGAGACTGCAGCCGATCTCCTGGCCGGCACCACTGGTGGTCCGAACGAGGACGCCATGGGCAGTGTCCCCCATGCGGGGGCACAGGCACTTGCGTCCATAAGCGGCAGGCGGGGGCGGCGGGCAGGCGCGATGCTGGCAGGACCCGTCACCTGGCAATTACCCGGCAAAGGGGGAGAACGATGGCACGGACGCACGAGCCGGTTGCGGTGCTCGGCATTGGAGCGATGGGCCACGGGATGGCAGCCAGTGCTTTGCGCGCCGGCATCCCGGCGATCGTCTGGAACCGCACGATGGAGGCGACCCGGGACCTGGCTGAGCTCGGCGCCGAGGTCGCCGAGACCGCCGCCGACGCGGCGCGGCGAGCAGCGATCGTGGTCACGATGGTGACCGACGCCGATGCGGTCCTTTCGATTGCCCGGGACCAGGGGATGCTCGCTGCTTTGGCGCCAGGCGCGATCTGGGCCCAGATGAGCACCATCGGCGTGGCGGGGACCGACCGGGTTGTGGCCATGGCCGGTGCCCAGCGTCCGGACGTGATGCTCCTGGACGCGCCGGTGTCGGGAAGCAAGGATCCGGCCGAACACGGCCAGCTGACGATCTTCGCGTCAGGACCCGACGAGGCGCGCGCGCGTGTCGCTCCGCTGTTCGACGCGCTCGGCCAGCGCACGATCTGGGTCGGCGAGGCCGGGACCGGAACGCGCCTGAAGCTGGTGAACAACACCTGGCTCGCGTTCGCGGCCGAAGCGGTTGCCGCGTCCGTGGCTCTTGCTCGCCGGCTGGGCCTGGAGACCGAGACGGTGGTGGACGCGCTTGGCGGCGGCCCGCTCGTGTCCACCTGGCAGACAGCCAAACTGCGGCGGATTGCCGACGGCGAGTTCTCGGCCCAATTCGCGCTGTCGCTCGCGCTCAAGGACGTGCACCTCGCCCTGCAAGCTGCCGGCGACAACCGGTTCGCGGCCCTCCTCGGCCTGGCTGACGAATGGCAGCAAGCCGTCGATCAAGGTCTCGGCGAACAGGACCTGACCATCGTGACCCGCGTGCTCGAACAGCAGGGTGGGAGGCTATGACCTGGTCGGCGACACGATGATGTGGGGGCAGACGGACCCGAAGCAACTAGTGCGCGACGTCACTCTCGCCGGGGAAGCCGGCCTCGGCTTCGCGGTCGTCCGCTGAAGTCGCGCCGCGAGCCGAACAGCGCATCGGGTTGGCTTTCCAAGGCGCCGCGCGGGGACAGCTGACCTCCGCACGCCACGGTCAGGTCCGGCGCCGCGTCGGCAGCCGAAGTCCGGGTGGTGCGTTGCCTGTGCCTGTGCTGCCCGCGCTGTTATGACGACGGTCACGACCAGATATTTGAACAGTCAACTACATGTGACTCGTGTTTTCCGGTGTCGGGCTCGCACGCACACAGCGCGGCGAGCGCAAGCAGAGGAGAATCCGTGAAAATGCGACGAGCGCTACTGACCGTGGCAGGCGGTGTAGCCGCGGCGCTGATAGCTGCATCGCCCGCGCTGGCCGCGGGAACGTGGCAGGTCGACAGCAGCCCCAACCCGGCCGGAAGCACGTTTTCCCAGCTGAATGCCACCTTCGCCGCCTCCCCCACCCAGGCCTGGGCGGTCGGCCAGACCCGGGTCGCGGCCAGCGGCGACGGCTTCGAAACGTTGATCGAACAGTGGAATGGCTCGACCTGGAGCGTCGTTCCCGGCGCCCCGGCCAGCGCCTCCGCATCCTCGCTCAACGGAATCTCGGGGACGGGCCCCAGCGACATCTGGGCGGTAGGCCAGAACTCCAGTACCAGCTTCATCGAACACTGGAACGGCCAGTCCTGGAGCCAGGTCGCCTCCCCGGCCAGCGACCCGCCCGATGGCCAGCTGAACGCGGTCAGTGCCGACAGCCCGACCGACGCGTGGGCGGGCGGCTCGGCCATGAACGTCAACAACACGGGGGTCACGCCGCTGATCGAGCACTGGAACGGCACGCAATGGAGTGTTTCCCCCGGCGCGATCAATGGCGGACAGATTCTCTCCATCGCCGCGATCTCCCCGGCCGATGTCTGGGCTCTGGCCGCGGCGGGCAAGGGGAATCCCGCCGTCATCGAGCACTGGAACGGCAGCACCTGGAGCATCGTCTCACTGCCGGCCAGCGGGACCCTGCACGGCCTCAGCGCGGTGTCGGCCAATGACGTGTGGGCGGTCGGCAACGGCGGGCTCATCCTGAACTGGAACGGGACCCAGTGGAGTCAGGTCACCAACCCCGCCGGCCAGGGCGCCAGCCTGGCCGCGGTGACCGCGCTCAGCGCCAACGACGCCTGGGCCATCAGCGAAAACGGCTCCGTGACCGAGCAGTGGAACGGTACCCAGTGGACGGCCGTGCCCCCGGCAAGCGCGCTGCCTGCCGACTTCAGGACCGCCGGCGGTTTCATCTGGAGCGGCGGCAGCCTGTCCGGCCGGGCGGGCGGCCCGCTGTTCGCCGTCGGCAATACGGACAACGAGACTACGATCCTGCAGCAGCCCCAGCCGTAACCCGCGTCGTCAGCCCCGGCCGCCCGGCCGGGGCTGACGCCGTTCTGGACCAGCTACCTGCTGCGGCGGCTGGGGGAAGGCGTTTTACGCGCAGGCACTGGCCGGGCATCACGCGCTGATGTTCATGCGCGCGGCGAGTCCGTCCAGCAGGGCCTGGAGGCCGCGTTCGAACTGGCTGGTCAGGGCGGCTTCTGTCATCGGCGGCCCGGCGGTTTCGTCGGCCTGGGCGCGGGTGCTCTCCGCGTAGATCGCGGTTAGCTGAGGGAAGTCCCCGGCCCGGACCAGGGCAGTGCCGTACGCGACCGCGGCGGCGACCATGGCCGGGTCTTGTTCGGCTATCCGGGCGCGGGCCAGGGACTCGACGGCGTGCAGGGCGTTGCCGGACACGTAGTCGTCGGTGGCGGCGATGAGCTCGAACCTGGCCGGGACGGGGAGGCCGGTGCCGGCCACCGCGGCGAGGGACTGCTCGAAGTGGCGGATGGCGTTGGGCCCGAACTGGGCGTCGTTCAGCGACGCCAGCGACCAGGGGTGGGCCATGAGCACGTCCCTGGTCCGGCGGGTGATCGCGGTGATGGCCTCCCGCCAGGTGCCGCGCAGGCACTCGTCCGGGACGAGGACGTCGGCGAGGATCGCGTCCTGCATGAGCGCGACGATGTCGGATTTGTTGCGCACGTAGTAGTAGAGCGTCATCGTCGCCGCCCCGAGCTCGGCGGCGATCCGCTTCATCGTGACCGCGCTGAATCCCTCCTGGTCCGCGATCCGCAGCGCGGCGCCGGCGATCTGCTCGCGGGTGTAGCGCGGCTTGCGGTCCGCCGGCTCGGGCAGGGCCCAGATGGGCCGGTGGTCGTGCTCAGTTGCCACTCGTCTAGCATACGAATAAGCTATTCGTATCTAGTACGAATAAGGTGTCCGATAGGAGGGATCTCGATGGGAACCAGCGGGGCGGTCGGCGCGCGCCTGCATGACGGGAATGAGCCGGCGATCGCCGCGGCCGGCCTGACCAAGCGCTACGGCAAGACCGCTGCCCTGTGCGACGTCAGCCTGCAGGCCAGGGCCGGGACGGTGACCGCGCTGCTCGGGCCGAACGGCGCGGGCAAGACCACCATGGTCCGTATCCTGGCCACGCTGCTGCGGCCCGACGCGGGCACGGCACGGGTGGGCGGCTATGACGTCGCGCGTGAGCCGGAGCGGGTCCGGGCGCGCATCGGGCTGGCCGGCCAGTCGCTGTCGGTCGACGGCAAGCTGTCCGGCCCGGAGAACCTGGCGATGTTCGGCCGGCTGCACCGCCTGGCCTGGCCGGTCGTGCGCGAGCGCTCGGCGCGGCTGCTGGAGGTCTTCGACCTCGGCGGCGCCGGGAAGAAGGCCGTCAAGGCCTACTCCGGCGGGATGCGGCGCAAGCTCGACCTCGCGCTGAGCCTGATGGCCGAACCCCCGATCCTGTTCCTCGACGAGCCGACCGCCGGCCTGGACCCGGCCAGCCGGCACGCCCTGTGGGACATCATCCGCGGCCTCGTGGGACGCGGAACGACAGTGCTGCTGACTACCCAGTACCTGGAGGAGGCAGACGCCCTGGCCGGCTCGGTCGTGTTTATCGAGGCTGGCCGGGTCGTCGCCGCCGGAACGCCCGCCGAGCTCAAGGCACGGGCCGGGCAGGCACAGTTCGACCTGATCGCGGCCACCGACGCCGACGTCATCCGCCTGACCGCGGCGCTCGGCACCCTGGCCGTCGTGACCGACCAAGCGCGCCGCGCCGTGCGCGTAGCCGTCCAGGGCAGCGGCCTGGAGGGAATCCGGGAGCTGAACGTCATTACCGGGGCGGCCGCGGCGGCGGGCGCCGGCATCGAGCGGTTCTCGCTCCGCGAGCCAGACCTTGACGACGTGTACTTCCAGCTCACGGGTCATGCGCGGCCGCCCGGAGCGGCCGGGGACGCGGCATGACCGCCGTGCCTGCCGGGACCCGCTGCCGGTCCGCGGCCTGGGGCGCCAGCGATTACTGGGAAATGGCCAAGCGCAGCCTCCGGCACATCCGCCACGATCCCGAGCAGCTGGTCAACGTCACACTGCAGCCCGTCCTGATCGTGGTGCTCGCCGACTTCCTGTTCGGCGGCGCCATCAACACCGGCACGCACGGCAGCTATATCAACTTCGTCATGCCCGGGATCCTCGTCGTGGCAGCGGCCTTCGCCGCGGTCACCACGACGATCAGCGTCGCGGCCGACATGCTGGAAGGCGTCATCGACCGGTTCCGCACCCTGCCCATGGCCAAGTCCGCTGTCATCACCGGCCACGTCATCGCCGACCTCGCCCGCGGCCTGGTCGGCCTCGCCGTGGCGATCGCGGCCGGCTACGCCGTCGGCTTCCGCCCGGCCGCGGGGATTGGCGGATGGGCCATGGCCGTTCCCGTTTTCCTGCTCGTCACGCTCGCCCTGTCCCTGCTCGCGGCGCTGATCGGGCTGCTCGGCAAGAGCGTGGAAGTCGCCCAGCAACTCGCGGCGATCATCATCATCCCGATCTTCTTCAGCAGCGCCCTCGTCCCGGCTGGCACGATGCCGCCCTGGCTGCGTGTCGTCACCGCCAACCAGCCTGTCACCCAGGCCGTCGACACCCTGCGGGCACTGCTCCTGAACCAGCCGCCCGGTAGCCACCTCTGGCTCACGCTGACCGAGTTCGGCGGCATCATCGTCGTCGCCTTCACCCTCGCCACCATCTTGTTCAAGCGAACCGCCAACGCCTTAGCTGTCGGTGGATGAGGGCCAGTGGTCTGCTGCCCACTCCGCCCAGCCCGGCCATCCCGCTGGCGGGCCGGGGATGTCACCGCCGCCGAGTTCGGCGGCGTCAGGGACCTGGAACTGGTCCCGCCACTGGTCGACGTCGGCCTCGGTCATCGGGAACGTCTGATGGGGTGCCGTGGCCTGGCGGTGCGCGATCCGGGCGAGCTGGACGTCCTTGTCTACGGGCAGGTAGATCACCTGGCAGGCGGCCCCGGCTGATCGTGCCAGCCAGCGCAGTGCCGACCGTTCATCACGGCCCCAGAGCCCGAAGTCGAGCACGACGCTGGTCCCCAGCCGCAGCGCCTGCAGGGCCACCGAGATGAGCCGCCCCTCCAGTACGAAGCGCTGGCCGTCGGCCAGCGGCTCGCCGAACAGCGGGACCATCCTGTGATCCGGGGTCAGCCGCAGCGCCCGGTGCACTGCGGCGAGCTGTTTGGCCCGGGTGGTTTTCCCGGCTCCGGGGAGCCCGGCCATCAGGAACATCGTGGCGGCGCACGGGTCCTGCGCCGTGATGGAGCCTTCGTACGGGGAAGGCGGATCGGATCGCTGCGGGACACTGATCCGGCGGTACGTCCTGGCACTGACCCCGGCAGGGGGCAGGCGTTGAGGCCGCGGCCTCGGTACCGCCGCTAAGCGGCGGCGCGGGTCGTCATGGCAGCGCAACAGCACATGCCTTCACCATAACCGGTAGCGCCCGGCCTGCCCAGCGGTCAGGGCGTCGCCGCGAAGTGCTCCGCGAGCAGCGCCGCCACCTGATCGGCGGCCTGTTCGGGCAGCCAGTGCGAGGCGCCGTCGAGTTCAGTGAAGCGATAGGGCCCGGTGACGTAGTGCCCGCACAGCTCGGCCGCGGCCCGCGACACGAGCCGATCGCGGTTACCCCAGACGAATATCGTCGGCACCCGGATCGGCCCGGCCGGCTCGCGCAGGCTGAACGGCATGGCCCGGTACCAGTTGAGCGGACCGCGCAGCACCGCCGGATCCCGGGCCCGGGCGGCGTAGCGGTCCGCGCTGGCCGGATCGAGCCCGGTGCGCACCAGGGTGTCGCGAAAGGCCTGGCCGCCACGGCGGCCGAGCACGCGCTCGGGCAGCCAGGGCAGCTGGCAGGCGGCCATGTACCATGAGCGCGCCGCCTGGCCGCCGGTAATCAGGGCCCGGGCGAACGCCTGCGGGTGCGGCACCGACAACGCGGCCAGCGAGGTCACCCGTCCCGGGTGGCGCCCAGCCACGTACCAGGCCAGGGCAGCGCCCCAGTCGTGCCCGGCCAGGTGGAACCGTTCCGCTCCGGCCGCGTCGGCCAAGGCGAGCACGTCCGCCGCCAGCTGGGAGTTCCGGTACGCGGATCGGGCAAGCGGCCGGGCCCCTGGGGAGTAGCCGCGCAGGTCGGGCGCCAGGACCCGGTAGCCGCCCCCGGCGAGCGCGGACGTCGCCCGGTCCCAGCAGTGACGGTCCTGCGGAAAGCCGTGCAATAGGATGGCAACGCCTTCGGGCCCGTCCCCGCCCGCCGCGGCGGTGTCGGTGACCTCAAAGCTGAACGCCGCGTTGGTAAAGCGCTCCATGCCGCCATCGTCCTCCCCCGGGGCGCGCCGTCCGGCGCTCAGGCCTGAATTCAGCAGCGCCGCACGGTGTCCTCGGCTAGCTCCGCCTGCTTGGATACTCTTTACGATCGGGAGGTGGCATGCGGATCGGTGTGGTCTTCCCGCAGACCGAACTAGGCGGCGACGCGGGCGCGGTGCGAGCCTGGGCCCAGCGGGCCGAGGAACTCGGGTTTACCCATGTGCTGGCCTACGACCACGTGGTGGGCGCGGACCCCGCAGTGCACAAGGGCTGGGACGGCCCCTACGACGTGCGCACCACGTTTCACGAGCCGATGGTCCTGTACGGCTACCTGGCCGCGGTGACCTCCATGGAGCTGGTCACCGGGATCATTATCCTGCCGCAGCGGCAGACCGTGCTGGTCGCTAAGCAGGCGGCCGAGGTGGACCTGCTCACCGGCGGGAAGTTCCGGCTGGGCGTGGGCATCGGCTGGAACCGCGTCGAGTACGAGGCCCTCGGCCAGGACTTCAGCACGCGCGGCAGGCGCCTGGAGGAGCAGATCACGCTGTTGCGGCGGCTGTGGACCGAGCAGACCGTGACGTTCAGCGGGCCCTTCGACCAGATCACCGGGGCGGGCCTGGCGCCGATGCCGGTGCAGCGGCCGATCCCGGTGTGGATCGGCGCTCGGTCGGCGCCCGCCTACCGCCGCATCGGGCGGCTTGCCGACGGCTGGTTTCCCATGGCGGCCCCGGGCCCGCAGCTCGATGAGGCCCGCCGGATCGTGGCGGAGGCGGCCGCGCAGGCCGGCCGCGACCCGGCCAGCCTCGGCATGGAAGGGCGCGTGAGCTGGCAGCAGGACGGGGACGAGCTGGCGGCGGCGATGCGGCAATGGCAGGACGCGGACGCCACGCACCTGTCGGTCAACACCATGGGTGCCGACCTGAAGACCGTCGATGACCACCTGGCCGCCCTGGCCGCAGCAGCCGAGGCCGCTAAGACGATCAGCGGCTGAGGGCATCCGGTGGTTTCCGCAGCGGGGACCTCGTGCTCCATGTCAAAGCCGGGTTCTGGAACGCCGGCTCCCGACCGCATGTGCGGACGGTCTTCGCCACGCGCGTGTGACGGCCTCGCCCGTTCACGCATGAGCGTAAGCGCCTCAGCGTCACGCGCCAGGACAACCAACTCTGCCCGCTCGCCGACGAGCAGCTGATAACGCCTTAGCGGTGCAGGACGCCCTCCGCAAGGTGGCGATCATCTGCAGCGGCGGCAACACCAGTCCGGTGCAACTAGGGCAACTGTCGCGGCACGAGCCAGGCTGACTTCCGCCCGCTCCCGCCCGCCCCCTCCGCTCCTCACGCCCCAAGCGCCCGAAGCGCCCCGCGCCGGGACCGTCTCCCAACGTCATGGATGCGGCACCCTGATGGATCTTCCCACCACGCTGCTGCAGCCACGCTGTTCCTCCCCCGGCCCCGACGGGACTCCCCCGGCCAGGGATGATGCGGATGGGAAGCACGGGACGCTGGAGGCCCTACGTATCGGTAAACACGACCAAGACACATCAGCGGCACCTGTACCAGAAGCTCGGCGTGCGCAGCCGCAGCCAGGCCGTCGAGCGGGCCCGCGATCGGCCTGCTTGCGCCCTCGTCTCGCCGACGCGGTCAGTGACCCGGAGACGGCGATGGTCCACGCAGCTGCGGTCATCTGCGCGCAGGCCACATTGCCCGAGCCTGTCCTTGGTGATTAGCTCGCCTGGTGAAGCTTCTGCTGACGTCGGCTGGCCTGCGCAACCAGACCCTGCGGCAGGCCCTGCTGGACCTGCTGGGTAAGCCGTTCGCGTCGGCGAACGTCGTGTACGTGCCGACCGCGTCCGTCGCCGCGCCCGGCGACCACGGGTGGTTCGTTGCCGACTTGAACCAGCTGCATGGCCTGGGCTGGCGCGAGTTGGACATCCTGGAGCTGAACGGCCTGCCCCGGCAGATGGTGCTCGGCCGCCTGTTGCACGCTGACGTCATCTATGTGGAGGGCGGCAGCCACTATCACCTCGCGCGCAGCATAACCGGTAATGGCCTGGCCGACGGTCTGCTGAAGGCGCTGGAGGATCGTGTCTACGTGGGCGTGAGCGCCGGATCGATGATCTTCAGCCGTAATCTCCACGAACGTTCCGCCAGCATCATCGGGGACGCCGCTGACCTGCACGTCCTCGGCGCGACCACACTTGACCCTCCGCTTGGCCTCTTCGACTGGTATCTCAAGCCGCACCTGTACTCGCCGGATTTCCCGGAGCGCGACGACGCCTGGGCCGATCGGATCGCCGCGCGGGCGAACTTCCCGGTCTATTTCATCGACGATGAGTCAGCCATCCGCGTCAACGGCGACCAGACGGACATCCTCTCCGAAGGCCGGTGGCGGTTTCACCCATAGCTCACGGAGCGAAACCTCGCCGCGGCAGCCGATCCGTCCAGCGCCGGCCGATCACTACGAGCGTGGATAGCTAGCTCGGCGCATTGACACATCCGGGCCAGGAGCGGAATTCTTGCAAGTTGCAGAACAATTTTTTATGCAACCGACCGGACCGCCGAGGAACCCGATGGACGTGAGGATGCCGATGATCACCAGCGAGAGGGACGGGGACCTGATGACCCGCCGGCCGGCGGCCATAGTGACCAGCGAGCACACGCTCAAGATCGAGGCGGCCCGCGCCGGGGTCGGCGTCGGGGAGTACCGGGCCCGGCTCCGGCAAGGACTGCTGTGGTGCTACCGCTGCCAGGACTGGCACCAGGCCGACGCCTTCCCGGCCGACGCGCGCCGGCACAGCGGCCGGTCCGGATCATGCCACCAGGCCATCCGCGCCGCCGCCCGCGACGCGCTCGCCAGCCGAGGCCAGTCCCCCGCGCCGGCCGCCGTATGGGTCATCCGGCGCCCCGGACCGGCCCCGCAGCCGCCGCCCGGCGGGCAGCGGTGGGCATACTGGCGCGGGCCCGGCCGCCGCGCCACGCCGGGTCCCGGCCACGCGGCGGAATGGTCGCCGGCGCTCGACGCCGACGTCGCCCGGTTCGCCGGCCCCGGCCAGGCACGCGACGCCCTCATCACCGCGGCCGGAGGGGCCGGCGCGGTCCCGCCAGGCTGCCGCCTGGTGCGGCTGGCTTAACGCCAGCACTGGTAGCGAGAGGACGGTCTCGCGGTGGCTGATCTCGATGTCCACCGGGACGAGGGTCGTGGCCGTCGCGATCTGCTCGGAGGTGCCGGTGTTGCGGGCCCAGCGGGGGTGGGCACCGCCGGACACCTGGACGCGGAGGCGGTGGCCGGGTGCGAAGCGGTGGGCGGTCGCGCTCATCGGAACCGTGATCTCGGTCCAGCCGTCCGCGTCGGCCGGCGACGTAGCGTCCAGCCGTTGCAGCCCGTCGCAGATGTTCCACGATGTGCCCTTGGCGTCCACGTCGCACAGCCGGGCGAAGACGTCGAAGTCCGGGCGGCTGCCGCGGACCCGCAGCCGGAGGCTGACCGGGCCGATGACCTCGTGCGGTTCGGCGATGACCGGGCCGGTGAAGACGAGGACGTCGTCGCGTTTCTCCAGCTTGGCGTTGTTCTTGGAGCCGAAGCCGTTGCTGTCCATCCGCGGCCCGCCGACCGAGGGGGTCGGATCGTGCGGGTCGTAGCGGAACGATGACGTGCCCTGGCCAGGTGAGCCGGCGAGGGTTCCGCCGGGGTGCAGGTGCCAGGACTGCGCGATGGCCTCTGGCGGCGGCCAGTCGGCTAGGTCACGCCACTGTCCTGGGCCGCCGGTCTCGCTGACGTGGACGCGCACGGGGGCCGGGCCGGGAACGTCCCCGGTCCCGGTCAGGTGCGCGCGCAGCCACCCGAGTGCCTCCCCGGCGATGATCGGCATGTCCTTGCTGAACCCGGAGGTGTGGTTCCACGGGCCGACGACCAGCCGCACCGAACGGCCGGCCTCACGAAGCCGCCGGTAACTGTCCAGCGTCCCGTCGAGGACGACGTCGTACCAGCCGCCGAGCAGGTGGACCGGTGGCAGCGAGCCGATGTCCGGATCGGCACGCCGCGGTCCCCAGTACCGATCGCCGGCGGCCGGGTGGGCCAGCCAGTCCTCGAGGTAGCCGACCCGTGTCCCGAAGGCCAGCTGGTACCCGGGTACCAGCGGCAGCATCCGCGTCACCTTCCTGAAGGTGAGCATCAGCCGCAGCACCGCGCCCAGGAAAGGGCGGAACCCCTTCTCCTGGGATCCCATGGCGGCCACCCCGGTCAGCGTGGCCTCCAGGGCGAAGGCGCCGCCTGGATACAGGAACCCGTAGAAGTCCTCCGCGCTGACCTGGACGACCATCGCCTTGAGTTCGGGCGGCGGGTCGTTCGCTAGCGCCCACTGGGTGAAGCCGAGGTAGCTCGCGCCTATCGTCGCCAGCGAACCGTTGAACCAGGGCTGCTCGCGCAGCCAGGCGATCGTCGCCTGGGCGTCGGCCGCTTCGCCGGTGAACGGCTCGAAGCTGCCCCCCGATCCGCCCGTCCCCCGGGTGCTTTGCAGCAGGACGTGATAGCCATGCTCGGCCAGCAGGCCCCCGTACATGAAGTCGTAGGGAAACCCGCGCCCGTAGGGGGTGCGAACGAGCAGCGTAGGGCACGGCTCGGCCGTCTGCGGGACGTACCGGTCGGCTATCTGGTGCGTCCCGTCCGGCATCGGGATCCGGATACCCCGCTCCAGCGCCACCGCGCACGCGGGCGCGGGCAGGCCCTTACGAGACCGCCGCGTGAAAAACCTCACGTGCCTGGGCAGCTCAACGGTGCGTTCCGCCACCAGCTTTTCTCTCACGTCCCGGGCCATCCCGGCTCCCTCCGCCAGCATTTCGCGTACATCGTTCGCGAATCCGAGCATACTAGATTGAGAACGGCGATCGCGAACGGGGGGCGCAGATGACGGCGGCGGAACGGCAGGCGACGGAACGGCCCGCGGCGGAACGGCCCGCGGCGAGTATCTGGCTGCGCCCGGAACGGTCCGCGGCCGGCCGCCCCGCGCAGTGGAGCCGGGCCGAGATCACCCAGGTCGCGCTGCGGATCGCCGATGCCGAGGGCCTGGACGCGGTCACGATGCGGCGGGTGGCCGCCGAGCTCGGCACCGGCGCCGCGTCGCTCTACCGCTACGTCCAGACCCGCGAGGACCTGCTGGACCTGATGACCGATGCCACCGGCGCAGAGTACGAGCTCGCCCCGCCCACCGGTGACTGGCTCGCCGACCTGACCGCCTTCGGGGAGCAGGCCCGCTCCATCTTCCGCCGCCACCGCTGGCTGGCCGGGCTCACCATGACCCGCCCGGTCATCGGCCCGAACGGAACCGCCCTGATCGAGCACTTCCTCACCTTGCTGCAGGAGCATCCGGCGGGCATCGAGGCGAAGATGGAAGCGTTCGGGATGCTGAACGGGATCACCGCGGCCTTCGCGCTGCACGAGCAGGCTGACCACGGTCTGCAGGCGCGCAACCTCGCTTACCTCGGCCACGCCCTCACTTCCGGCCAGCACCCGCGCCTAGCCGCGCTCCTGACCCCGCAGGCACAGCTACCCCGCCCCGAGGACCTCGCGGGCCGCTACCCAGATCTCATCGCCCGCGTCCTGACCGGTCTGCTAAGCCCCGCCTAGCCACGTCACGGTGTCACAGGGTCCCTGGAAGGTGCCACCACGGCCGTTCGGATTAAAGAACTTGATTTTGCCGAACGGCCCGGGCGGCTTCCCGCACTGAAGGTATTCGCAGTCCGGGGTATGTGGTGAGCCGATCACGCCCGGGAAGCCGTTTTGCCGTTTCTGCGGGCATCAGCTGGCTGACCTGGCACCCGCCGAGTCGTCCTCGGAGCAGCCGGCCCGCTCGCCCCGCCCGCCGCCCACGCCCCAAGCGCCCCGCGCCGGGACCGTCCCTCAACGTCGTGGCTGCGGCACCCTGATGGTTCTTCCCATCACGCTGCCACAGCCACGCTGTTCCGCTGCTGGGATGGCTGCTCACGACGGGAGCAGGCGCCACACCAGGTGCAGCACGCGCCGTTGCGGCGTGGCTGCCGTGCGGTCACGGCGCGGCAGGCGAGCTGTCCTGGCTTGTGCGGCCGCGCGCTGCCGGGCTGCTGATCGCAGCAGGTCGTGCTGCCTGGCTTGCATCATGTCGTACTGAAGGGCTGGGTGCATCGTGGTCTCCCGGCGTTCCCGGTCTCGGGGTGACCGGCTGCCACCAGCTTGCCGAGCGCGCGAGGGGGCGGCAGTCATCCGGCTGACGCCGCCGCTGTCGGCTTGCCGACACCCGCCGCAGCGTTGCCGCTTGGCCGGGTAGCGGGGCGGGCTGACGGGTGGCGGCCGGTGCTGGGACGTGGCCGGGTTGGCCTGGCCGGGGTATAAATGTCTGGTGGTGACGTGTCCGCGGTGCGGCGCGTCCCGGGGGGATGGCGATCGGTTTTGCGCCGATTGTGGTATCCCGCTGGGGCGGTGCCCGTCGTGTGGTGAGCCCTCTTCGCTGGGCCACCGGTTCTGTCCGTCGTGCGGTTATCTGCTGGGGCCGGCCGGGTCGGCGTCGCCGGTGGCCGGCCCGGTGTCGCCGGCTGCGAGCAGTGCCGGGCCGGTGGCCGAGCGGCGGGTGTGCTCGGTGCTGTTCTGCGACGTGGCGGGGTTCACGCCGCTGTCAGAGTCGCGGGATCCGGAGGCGGTCCGGGAACTGCTGTCGGGTTATTTCGAGGTGGCGCGGACGATCATCGGCCGCTACGGCGGGGTGGTGGAGAAGTTCATCGGCGACGCGGTGATGGCGGTGTGGGGGGCGCCCGCCGCGACCGAGGGCGACGCGGAGCGGGCGGTGCGCGCCGCGCTGGACCTGGTGGCCGCGGTGGCCGAGGTGGGGGCCGAGGCGGGAGTGCCAGGCCTGGCGGCGCGGGCGGGGGTGGTGACCGGCGAGGTCGCGGTGACCCTGGGCGCAGTGGGTGAGGGCATGGTGGCCGGGGACGCAGTGAACACCGCCGCCCGGGTCCAGTCCGCCGCCGAACCGGGGCAGGTGCTGGTGGACGGGGCGACGTACCGGCTGGCGGGCAGCGCGGTCGGGTTCGCAGACGCCGGTGAGCACCGGCTGAAAGGTAAGTCCGATCCAGTTCCGCTATGGCGGGCGACCCGGGTGCTGGCCGGGGTGGGCGGCAGCCAGCGGGTCGACGGGCTGGAGGCCCCGCTGACCGGGCGGGACGCGGAGCTGCGCACGATCAAGGAGCTATTCCACGCGGCGGCCGAGCGGCGGGTGCCGCGGATGGTGCTCGTGTCCGGCCCGGCCGGCACCGGTAAGTCCCGGCTGGGCTGGGAGTTCCGGAAGTACATCGAGGGCCTGGCCGCCGACGTGTGGTGGCATCGAGGGCGGTGCCTCTCGTATGGCGAGGGGGTGGCGTTCTGGGCGCTGGCCGAGATGGTCAGGCAGCGCCTGGGCATCGCCGAGGAGGACTCCGCCGACGTCGCGGCGGGCAAGCTGGCCGCGGCCCTGGACCGATTCGTGCTCGATCCGGGGGAGCGGGCCTACGTGGGCGTCCGGCTCGGCAGGCTGCTGGGCGCGGGGTCGGCCGAGGACGCGGCCGCGTTGTCCCGGGAGGAGCTGTTCGCCGGGTGGCGGCTGTTCTTCGAGCGCCTGGCGGCGGAGTCCCCGGTCGTGCTGCTGGTGGAGGACGCCCAGTACGCCGACGGCGGCCTGCTGGACTTCCTCGACCATCTGGTCGACTGGGCCAGGAACCTGCCCATCTACGTGCTGGTGTTCGCCCGGCCCGAGCTGGGCCAGACCCGGCCGCGGTTCGGGGCCGGCCGGAACCGGGTCACGCTGACCCTGGACCCGCTGGATGACGCGTCGATGGACAAGCTCGTCGACGCGCTGGTGCCCGGGATGCCGGAAGCGTCGCGGTCGAAGGTCACCCGCCAGGCCCAGGGCGTGCCGCTGTTCGCGGTCGAGACGGTCCGGTCGCTGGTCGACCGGGACATCGTCCAGCCGGTCGAGGGTGTGTACCGGCTGGTGGGCGATATCGGCGAGCTGGCGGTTCCGCACAGCTTGCACGCGCTGCTGGCCGCCCGGCTAGACGCGTTGGACCCCGGGGTCCGGCGGCTGGTGGCCGACGCCGCGGTGCTGGGCAGCACGTTCCCGGCCGAGGCGCTGATCGCGATCTCCGGGCGGGACGAGCCATCCGTCCGTGCGGCGCTGGCCGACCTAGTGCGCCGCGAGGTGCTGTTGGTGTCCGCGGATCCGCTCTCACCAGAACGGGGCAGCTACCAGTTCGCCCAGGACATGCTCCGTCAGGTCGCCTACGACACCCTGTCCCGCCGCGACCGCAAGACCGGGCACCTGACCGTGGCCGCGCATCTGCGCCAGGCCTTCCCCGGCGACGGGGAGGAGGTGACCGACATCATCGCCCGGCACTACCTGGACGCCCTGCACGCCATCCCGGGCGATCCGGATACCGCCGAGATTCGCGACCAGGCCACAGCCACCCTGATCCGCGCCGCCGAGCGCGCCATGCGGACCGGCGCCCTCGCCCGAGCCGCCACCAGCTACGCCGCCGCCGCCGAACTCAGCACCCCCGGTATCGCGGCGGGACAGGCCGCGGACGGTCAGCCGGACGCGGGTGCGCTGTGGGTCAGCGCGGCTGACGCCGCTGCCGCCGTCGCGGACTTCGCCGTGGCGGTCCAGCACGCCGGCCGCGCTCGCGATTACTACCTGCGGCGTGGTGAGGCCCGGGCCGCCGCTCGCGCCCAGGCCGCAGCCGGGCGGGCCCTGCACGACTGGGGCCGTTACGCCGAGGCCCGCGAGCAGCTCACCGCCGCCGTCGAGATCCTGCGCACGGACCCGGACACCGACACCGTACGCGCCCTGCAGGAACTCGCGAGGCTGGAGGCGTTCTCGGGGTCGCCGGACGCCGACCGGCTCACCAACGAAGCCCTGCGCCTCGGCCAGGCTCTCGGCGTGGATACCGGCCAGCTCTGCGACCTGCTCACCGCGCGCGGGGCGTATTTCTTCTTCGCCGGATGCGGGGCCGAAGCGAGCGCTTACATCCGTGAAACCGCGAGACTCGCCACCCAGGTCGGTGACAACTTCCGCCTGGGACGCGCGCTGCTCAACCTGTCGGCCATACAGGAGGTCACCGGCTTCGCCGCCTCGGCGGAGGCCGCGCGGACGGCCGTCGGGCTGCTTCGCCGGGCCGGAGCCCGGGACTTCCTGGCCTCGGCCATCTTGAACCTGTCCGGCTCCCTCATCGAACTCGGCGACTGGGACGCCGCCGAGACCGAGCTCACCCAGGGCATGGACTCCGACGGGCTGGCGGACATCGAGTACCTGGTCTGCCAGCGGGCCTGGCTCACGGCTCTGCGCGGTGACACCGCCACCGCCGGCACCGTTTTCGCGGGACTGCGGGACCTGCGCACCAGCGAAGCCCCCCAGGACCAGACGACGCTGGGCCTCGCCGAGGGCTTCGCCGCCGCCGCCCGTGGCCAGCTGGAAGACGCGCTGCGATACGCTCGCGCGGTCCTCGCTTATGCCCCGGCCGTGGGGATAAGCAACGGAGAAGTGATCTGGGCGTGGTCGCTGGCCGCCCGCATCGCGGACGAGCTGAACGACGCCGCCGGGAGCCGGGAGCTGCTCGCCCTGCTCGACTCGTACCAGCCCGGGCACATCCTCCCCAGGCTGCGCGCCGAACGCGACCTGGCCCGCGCCCGCCTCGCGGCCAGCGACGATGACCCGGCCGCGGCGGCCGCCTTCGCCTCGGCGATGGCCAGCCTGCGCGAGCGGGGCACTCCCTACCACCTCGCCCACGGCCTGCTCGACCACGCCAAGTACCTGCTGCGCCGCGGCGAAGGCGGTGCGGCGGCGCAGGCCATCGAGGAGGCCCGCGTCATCGCCCGCGGGCTGGGCTGTCAGCCGCTGCTCGACCGCGCCGACGCCACCGAGCAGGCTCAGCCCCGGATACGGGCCTGACCGGTGACGTCCTCGGTCCCAGAGGAATCCGTAGCTACGGCCGGGCCCCCGTCGGCCGTAGCCGGAAAGCTCGCCGCGCGCGGGCGCTACCGCGACGCGCTGCGCCAGCGTGACCTGAGGCTGCTCATGGCGGCGTTCGTCGTCGACGACATTGGCAGCTGGTCCTACATCGTCGTGATCTCGGTCTACATCTTCGACCGTACCCACTCCACTCAGTGGCTGGCGGCCAACGCCGCCTGCCGCTGGGGACCCAGCCTGCTGCTGGCCAGCTACGGCGGTGTCCTCGCGGACCGCTATCAGCGGACCACCGTCATGGTCATCTCCGCGCTGGCCAGCGCGGTGCTCATGACGGGAATGGCGGTGGCGGTCGCCAGTGCCGCTCCGGTCGGCTACCTGCTGGTCATCTCGGCCGTCTCGTCCGTGGCGCTGGCGCCCTATCAGCCCGCCGCCGGCGCGCTCACGCCCGAGATCGTCGGCGAGCAGGACCTGTCCGCGGCGAACTCCATCTTCTCGGCACTGCAGAGCCTGGTCGTCGTCGTCGGGCCGGGCATCGGCGGCCTGCTGCTACTGACCGGCCGGCCCGTCATCAGCGTCGCGATCAACGCAGCCAGCTTCGCCGTGGCGGCCGCGATGGTCACCCGGCTGCGGGTCCGGTCCCGCGGCGGCGGGAGCGCCGAGGACAGCACGGCGCAGCAGTTGGTTGCGGGCCTGAGATCGCTGGCCGCGCAGCCCGTCGCGGTGGCCGTGATCTTGTTCTGCGCACTGGACTCCGCGGTCTACGGCGCGGCCACCGTCCTGTACGTCCCGTTGTCGGTCCGGCTGGGCACCGGCCCCAGCGGCTACAGCTACCTGCTGGCCGGCTCGGCGCTCGGCGGACTGCTCGGGGCCGGCCTCGCGAACCGGCTGAGCGGCGCGTCCCGGCTGGCCCCGGTGATCATGGGCAGCATCTGCCTGCAGGCGCTGCCGTTCCTGCTGACGGTTCCGGTGCACTGGCCCGCGCTGGCCGCCGCCCTGCAGGTCCTCTCGGGCGTCGGCATGATCATCGTGGACGTGCTCGCGATCACCAGCCTGCAGCGCGACCTGCCCGGTGACGTGCTGGGCCGCGTGCTGGGCGTTTTCGACACCGTGGTGCTGGCCGGCATCCTGCTGGCCAGCCTGGCCACCGGCGTCCTGCTCGCGCACGCCGACGTCAACGTCGCGCTCGTCGCCGTGGGGGTCGGGATCCCGGCCCTCGGGCTGGCCGGCCTGCCGACCCTGCTGCGGGCCGATCGCACCTCGGCCGCGGCCGCCGAACGGCTGCGCCCGCGAGTCGAGTTGCTCTCCAAGCTGGACCTGCTGGCCGGCGCGGACCGCCGCACGCTCGAGCGGCTCGCGGCGGCCGCCGAGGAGGTCGTCATGCCCGCCGGCCAGGTCGTGATCCGCGAGGGCGACGCGGCCGACGCGCTGTGGATCCTCGCCGACGGCGAGCTGTCCGTACAAGCGAGCGGCGACGGGCCCGAACCTCGCGAGCTGCCGCCGGTGACCGCGCCGGGCTACGTCGGCGAACTCGGGCTGCTGCACGGCATCCCGCGCACCGCCTCGGTCAGGACCTCCCGAGACAGTACCTTGCTCCGGATCGGCGGCCCGGACTTCCTGTCCGCCCTGCAGGTCAGCCAGCCAAGCCCGGCGCTGCTTTCCGTCGCCGGGACCCGGATGGCCCGTACCCCCTGGCTGCGGCCTTCGGCCTCGGCCCCACCCGCCAGCCAGCCCAGGACCGGACCATGAGCCCCGATGAACTGATGCGGCAACTCGGCGAGCTGGCCACGTCGCTCGGCCCGGCGGTGCAGCCGGCTGGCACGGACGAGCTGCTGCGATCGCTGACCGAGACGGCCCGGCGGCTGTTCGGCGCGGCGGCGTGCTCGCTGGCCCTGCTCAGCGAGGATGAGTCGGAGCTGATCTATACGGTCGCCGCGGGACAGGGCGCGGACGACGTGACCGGGATGCGCATCCCGGCCTCCCGGGGCATCGCCGGCTGGGTGGTGCAGTCCGGTCAGCCGATCGCGGTCAGCGACGTGGCCAGCGACCCGCGCTTCGCCCGGGAACAGGCCGAGCAGACCGGGTACGTCCCGCAGGCCATCCTCGCGGTACCGGTCGAAACGCCCGCGCGGCTGCTCGGGGTCATCAGCCTGCTTGACCGCGACCCGCGGCGACCCGGCGCCGAGCAGGACATGGCCCTGCTGTCGCTGTTCGCTGACCAGGCCGCCCTGGCCCTGGCCAGCGTCGAGCGGTTCAGCCTCATGGGGCGGGTGCTGCTGGGCGCGCTGGCCGAGGCCGCCGGTGGCGATGACCTGACCGATGCCCTGCGCCAGGCCGCCGACGGGCTTCCGGCCGCCGACGCCGACCTGGCCGACCTGGCCGGCACCTTCGCGGCCCTGGCGCGCCACGGCGCCGCGGAACGCCGGCTGGCGCTGGCCGTGCTGCGGGATGTCGCGGACTACGTCGAAAGGCGGCCGTCACGACGACCTCGCTAAGACCAGCATGGAGCGATGCGTTCGCCCCGGAGGCGTTGCGCCCGGTCCCGCGGATCGACCTGCCCATCGACAAGGACTGGGCGTGGGGCGGGGCGACCGGAGCCGGGGTCACCGTGGCCGTGATCGACAGCGGGGTCGATGCTGCCCACCCGGCGGTCGGCACCGTCGAGCGGGCGGTCGCGTTGCAGCGGGACTCGGAGACCGGGGAGGTGACCACTGCCGAAGGCCCGCATGATGACTTGTTCGGCCATGGCACCGCGTGCGCCGGGATCATCCGGCGCACCGCCCCGGACGCGGCCATCTGGTCGGTTCGCGTCCTGGGCAGCAGGCTGACGGGTAAGGGCCTGGTCTTCGCGGCGGGCCTGCGCTGGGCGATCGAGGAGGGCGCGAGGGTGGTCAACCTGTCGTTGAGTACGGGCCGGGAGGACTACTTCGGTCTCTTCCACGAGATCGCCGACGAAGCAGCGTTCGCCGGCGTCGTCCTGGTCTGCGCCACCAACAACGTCCCGGCGCCGACCTACCCGGCCCAGTTCTCCTCGGTCATCTCCGTGGCCGCCCACGACGGGCAAGATCCGTTCGGCATCGACGCCAACCCGACTCCCCCGACCGACTTCGGAGCGCCCGGCATCGACGTCAGGGTGCCGTGGCTGTCCGGTTCCACGATCGTCTCGACCGGCAACTCCTTCGCCGCTCCGCACGTGACCGGGCTGGTGGCCCGGCTGCTCAGCAAGCATCCGCACCTGCGCCCGTACGAAGTCAAGACCGTCCTGCGGGCCGTAGCCAGCAACGCGGTAACCCCGGGGGCCGATGATGGGCGCTGACGTGGCCGCCATCCTGGGCGAGACCAGCCTGCTTCGTTCGGTGCCGCCCGAGGACCTGAAGGCCATTGCGGCCGCATCTCGGTTGCGCGGCTTCCGCCGCGGCCAGGTGGTGTTCACCAGAAGCGACCCGGGCGACACCGTGATCGTGGTCGTCTCCGGCCGCGTCAAGGTCACCGTCCGCTCGGCTGACGGCGGCGAACTGACGCTGGCCGTCATCCATCCTGGCGGCCTGCTCGGCGAACTCGGGGTTGTCGACGGCGGCCCGAGGTCCGCCGACGCCGAGACCCTCGAGGAGTGCCAGCTACTGCTGATCCCGCGCGACGCGATCCGGGAGATCTGCGCGCGGGTGCCTTCGGCCGCCCAGGCCCTGACGAATTCGATCGCGGCCAGCCTCCGCCGCCTGACCGAGGCCGCTGCCGACCTGGTCTTCCTCGACCTTCCGCGACGGGTCGCGAAGATCCTGCTGAGCCAGCCGAGGGGCGCCGACGGAGTCATCGGGTTCAAGATGAGCCAGGAGGAGCTAGCGCATCAGGCCGGGAGTACCCGCCAGACCGTCAACGCGGCGCTGCGCGGTTTCGAGCGGCGGGGCTGGATCGAGATGCATGACCGAGCCGTCACGGTTAAACAGCCGGACGCGCTGGGCCGGTTCGCCGGCGCGTAGGTGTCGGCAAGCTGACAGTTCAGGTGTCAGCCGCAGGACTGACGGTCACCCCTGCCTTCCGGGATGCTAATCCCAGACGCCGATCCGCAGACTCTGATCCGAGAGACCGGAACCGAAAGGGACACACCATGACCGAGCAGGACCACACCCCCGACATCGACCTCGACGACACCGAGGGCCACACGATGAAGAAGGACGACCTCGACGACACCGCAGGCCACACGATGAAGAAGGACGACGAGGACGACGCCGAGGGCCACACCATGAAGAAGGACGACGAGGACGACGACACCGAGGGCCACACGATGAAGCACTAGCGGTGCCCCGAGCGAGGGGGCGGTGCGGGGGCGGACGCTCAGGTGTCCGCCCCCGCACCGATGTCCGTGATCACATGGAGACCGAACGCCCTGGCTGAAGCCCAGACGTGCGCGTAGGATCCTGCCATGACGGCGCCTCAAGAGGTACTTGCTAAGGTCCCGCTATTCTCCATGCTGTCGAAGAAGGACTTGGCCAAGCTCGCGAATAATACGCACGACCGGACGTTTCCCGCCGGAACGGTGCTGACTGAGCAGGACGACACCGGGGCTACTTTCGGTGTCATCGTGGAGGGCCAGGCCGCGGTGAGCGTCCACGGACGACCCGCCCGAACGCTCGGTCCCGGCGACTACTTCGGCGAGATGGCATTGATCGACCATTCTTATCGCTCGGCGACGATCACGGCCGAGACGGACTTGCGCTGCCTGATGTTCAGCGCGTGGGTCTTCCGGCCCTTCGCCCTCGAACATCCCGAGACGGCTTGGGTGCTACTCGAAATGATGGTGCAACGCGTTCGCGACGCCGAGGCCCGCTAACCTGAGCGCGCCCGGATGCCCAGGGTCCGGGATTGACAGAGCGAACGCGCCTAGCGTATTCAGGCATGCGTGAGGTGTGGGCAGTGCGGTGCGCCTGTGGGAGAAGGCCACCGCTTCTGCGGGGACTGCGGCGCTCCGGTGGGAGTTTGCCCGTCGTGCGGTGAGCCCCTTACTCCTGGTAAGCGGTTTTGTCATGCCTGTGGCTTCGCGCTGGCCGATACCCCGCGCGCCGCGGCCGGCGCGCTTACCGGACCCGGCGGCACGCCGGTGGCCGAGCGCCGGGTCTGCTCGGTGCTGTTCTGCGATGTGGTCGGTTTTACCCCGCTGTCGGAGGCCCGGGATCCCGAAGCGGTCCGCGAGCTGCTGTCCCGCTATTTCGGCTTGGCCCGGACCATCGTCAGCCGATACGGGGGCGTGGTCGAGAAGTTCATCGGGGACGCGGTGATGGCGGTCTGGGGCACGCCGACCGCGACCGAGGAAGACGCGGAGCGAGCGGTGCGCGCCGCGCTGGACCTGGTGGCCACGGTGGGCGAGCTTGGTGCCGAGGCCGAAGTGCCAGGCCTGGCCGCGCGGGCCGGCGTGGTGACCGGCGAGGTAGCGGTCACGCTCGGCGCGGTGGGCGAGGGTATGGTCGCCGGGGACGCGGTGAACACCGCCGCCCGGGTGCAGACGACCGCCGAACCGGGGCAGGTCCTGACCGACGAGGCGACCCACCGGCTGGCGGCCAGCGCGATCGGCTTCGCCGAAGCCGGGTCACACCGGTTCAAGGGCAAAGCGGATCCGCAGCGGCTGTGGCGGGCCACCCGCGTGCTCTCAGCCGTGGGCGGCGCGCAGCGGGTGGACGGGCTGGAGGCGCCGCTGACCGGCCGGGACGCGGAGCTGCGCACCCTGAAGGAACTGTTCCACGCCACGGCCGAACGCCGGGTGCCACGCATGGTGCTGGTCTCCGGGCCAGCCGGGGTGGGCAAGTCCCGGCTGGGCTGGGAGTTCGAGAAGTACATTGACGGCCTGGCCGAGACCGTGTGGTGGCACCGGGGCCGTTGCCTGTCCTACGGCGAGGGGGTCGTGTTCTGGGCCCTGGCCGAGATCGTCCGGCAACGGCTGGGGATCGCGGAGGAGGACCCCGCCGATACCGCCGCGGCCAAGCTGGCCGCCGGGCTGGACCGGTTCATCACCGATCCGGGCGAGCGCGCCTTCACCGGCACCAGGCTGAGCAGGCTGCTCGGCGTCCCGGTGGCCGACGACACCGGTGCCGCGTTGTCCCGCGAGGAGCTGTTCGCGGGCTGGCGGCTGTTCTTCGAGCGGCTGGCCGCGACGGGACCCTTGGTCCTGCTGGTGGAAGATGCCCAGTACGCCGACGCGGGCCTGCTGGATTTTCTGGATCACCTCATCGACTGGTCCCGTGACCTGCCTATCTACGTGCTGGTATTCGCCCGGCCCGAGCTGGGCCAGGTCCGGTCCCGGTTCGGTACCGGACGCAACCGCAGCACGCTGACCCTCGACCCGCTCGATCCGGCGTCGATGGACCAGCTGGTGGACGCCCTGGTGCCGCAGATGCCGCCGTCGGCCCGGACCAAGATCACCGGTCAAGCCCAGGGCGTGCCGCTGTTCGCGGTGGAGACGGTGCGGTCGCTGATCGACCGTGACGTCGTCCAGCCGGTCGAGGGCGTCTACCGTCTCGTCGGTGACATCGGGGAGCTGGTCGTCCCGGATAGCCTGCACGCGCTGCTCGCCGCCCGCCTCGATGCGCTGGATCCCGGGGTCCGGCTGCTGGTCGCCGACGCCGCGGTGCTGGGCGCCACGTTCCCGGCCGAGGCCCTGATCGCGGTCTCCGGTACGGACGAACCATCCGTACGGACGGTGCTGGCCGACCTCGTGCGCCGCGAGGTCCTCGCCGTGTCGGCGGACCCGCTGTCCCCGGAGCGGGGTAGCTACCAGTTCGCGCAGCAGATGCTCCGCCAGGTCGCCTACGACACCCTGTCCCGCCGTGACCGCAAGACCCGGCACCTCAAGGTGGCCGCGCACCTGCGCTCCGCGTTCGCCGGCGACGGGGAGGAGGTCGCCGAGGTCATCGCCCGGCACTACCTGGACGCGCTGCACGCCCTCCCCGAGGACCCCGACGCCGCCCAGATCCGCGCCGACGCGATCACCGCTCTGATCCGCGCCGGCGAACGCGCCGAACGCACCGGGGCCCCCGCCCAAGCCACCGCCAGTTACGCCACCGCCGCCGAGCTCACCCCGCCGGACACGGGGGCGGCCGCCGTTTTGCGGGAACGCGCCGCGCGGGCCGCCCTCACGAACTCCAGCTGGGCCACGGCCCTCCAGCACGTCGGCCAGGCCCGTGACCTTTATCTCGAGCGCGGCGAGGACCGGGCCGCCGCCCGGGCCCAGGCGATCGCCGGCCGCGCGCTGCACCTGTCGGGCCGCCACGCCGAAGCCCGCGAGCAGCTCACCGCGGCGGTGGAGGTGCTGGCGGCCGACCCGGACGCCGATACGGTCCACGCCCTGGCCGAACTCGCGGCGCTGGAGGCGATCGCCGGCTCGCCGGACGCCGACCGGCTCACCGCCGAGGTGCTCATCCTCGGCCAGGACCTCGACGTCGGCGACGGCCAGCTCGGGGAGCTGCTGCTGATCCGGGGGCTCTACCTCGGTTTGGTCGAGCGGCGCCCCCAGGCCGTCGCCTACTTCCGGGAGAGCGCCCGACTCGCCGCCCGCGCCGACGACAACTTCACCCTCGGCCGTGCGCTGCTCAACCTGTCGGACGTGCTGGCGCCCACCGACCCGCCTGCCGCCGTGGAGGCGGCGCGGACCGCCGCCGGGCACCTGCGCCGGGTCGGCAACCGCGGAGTCCTGTCGGCGGCGATCATGAACCTGTCCGAGTCGCTCCTGCAGCTCGGTGACTGGGATGCCGCCGATGCCGAACTTATCCAGGCCGTGGAGTCCGACGCCATGGGCGATGCCGAGTATGTCACCCACGCGCGGGGCTGGCTGGCGGCGCTGCGCGGCGACGTCGGCTCAGCCGAGACCCTGCTGGCCGCGCTGCCGGAAATATGCGCCAGCGAAGACCCTCAAGACAAGGCGATGATCAGTGTTGCAGAGGCCTTCACCGCCACCGCCCGCGGCCAACTGGAGCCCGCCTTGCGCGGCGCCCGGGCCGCGCTCGCTCATGTCGATGCCTTGGGGGTCAGCGCCACATCCCTTCGCTGGGCCTGGCCGCTCGCCGCCCGCATGGCTCACGAACTGCGCGACACCGCCGCCGTCCGCGATCTGCTCGCCCTGCTCGACGCGCGCAAGCCCGGGCACCTCGCGCCCATGCTGCGGGCCGAACGCGACCTGGCCCGCGCTCGCCTGGCCGAAGACGACGGCGGCCAGCCCGGCGCAGCCGCCTTTGCCGCAGCGATCGTCAGCCTGCGCGAGAAGAGCACTTCCTACCACCTTGCGCACGGCCTGCTCGACCACGCCGAGTACCTCACCCGCCACGACGACTCGGACGCCGCGATGCTGGCCGTCGACGAAGCCCGTGCCATCGCCCGCCGCCTGCGCTGCCAGCCATTGCTCGACCGCGCCGACGCCATCGAGCTTGACAGGGCCGAACGCGCTAGCGTAAGCACGGAGACGTGACGTGCGGGCAGTGCGGTGCGCCCGTGGGAGAGGGCGACCGTTTCTGTGGGGATTGCGGCGCGGCCATCGGCGTGTGCCCGACGTGCGGTGAGCCGCTCGCTCCTGGCAAGCGCTTTTGCCGTGCCTGCGGTTCGCCGCTGGCGGGGACCGCACCCGCGCCGGCCGTTCCGGAGCCAGTGGCGGAGCGGCGGGTGTGCTCGGTGCTGTTCTGCGACGTGGTCGGATTCACTCCGCTGTCGGAGTCGCGTGACCCCGAGGCGGTACGCGAGCTGCTCACCCGATACTTCGCTACCGCCCGGACGGTGATCGACCGGTACGGCGGAGTGGTCGAGAAGTTCATCGGCGACGCTGTCATGGCGGTGTGGGGAACGCCCGCGGCCGCCGAGGGAGACGCGGAGCGCGCGGTCCGGGCGGCGCTGGACCTGGTGGCCACATTGGAGGCGCTCGGGCCCGAGGTCGGCGTGCCGGGCCTGGCCGCCCGCGCAGGCGTAGTGACCGGAGAAGTGGCGGTCAGCCTGGGCGCGGTCGGCGAGGGAATGGTTGCCGGGGACGCGGTGAACACCGCCGCGCGCGTGCAGGCAGTGGCCGAGCCTGGGCAGGTGCTGACCGACGGCGCGACGTACCGGCTGGCCGGCCGCGGGGTAGGGTTCGCCGAGGCCGGGGAGCATGCCCTAAAGGGCAAGGCGGACCCGCAGCGGCTGTGGCGGGCCACGCGCGTCCTGTCCGCAGTCGGCGGCGTGCAGCGGGTGGACGGCCTGGAGGCGCCGCTGACCGGTCGGGACGCGGAACTGCGCACGCTCAAGGAGTTGTTCCACGCCACCGCTGCACGTCGGGTGCCGCGGCTGGTGCTGGTCTCGGGCCCGGCCGGGGTCGGGAAGTCCAGGCTGGGCTGGGAGTTCGAGAAGTACATCGACGGTCTGGTCGCCGATGTGTGGTGGCACCGGGGCCGCTGCCTGTCCTACGGGGAGGGCGTGGCATTCTGGGCGCTGGCCGAGATCGTCCGGCAGCGGCTGGGCATCGCCGAGGAGGACCCGGCCGAGGCCGCCGTGGGCAAGCTGGCCGCCGGGCTCGACCGGTTCGTGCCTGACCCGGGTGAGCGAGCGTACATCGGCGCCCGGCTGGGCCGGCTGCTGGGCGTCACGTTCCCCGGGGACGCCGGGGCTGCGCTGGGGCGTGAGGAACTGTTCGCAGGGTGGCGGCTGTTCTTCGAACGCCTGGCGGCCGAGAACCCTGTGGTGCTACTGGTCGAGGACGCGCAGTACGCCGACGTAGGCCTGCTGGACTTCCTGGATCATCTGATCGACTGGGTCAGCGACCTGCCGATGTACGTCCTGGTGTTCGCGCGGCCGGAGCTCGGCCAGGTCCGGCCGGGGTCCGGCGCCGGGCGGAA
>Ga0302229_10000517_pt1 | contig 29521 bp, 30 predicted proteins | sample II_Palsa_N1_3_FD_193518 | JGI IMG/M metagenome (GOLD analysis project Ga0302229, IMG submission 193518) | Peat permafrost microbial communities from Stordalen Mire near Abisko, Sweden - II_Palsa_N1_3 | ecosystem: Environmental > Terrestrial > Soil > Palsa > Peat permafrost | place: Sweden... | reverse complement strand
GCCCTTGCCGACGTTGCAATGGATCGACGGCCTGGCGGCAGCCACGCCTTATCTGCCGTTGATCCTACCGTTCGGCCTGCTGATGGTGGTAGGCGGCATCAACGTCACGGAAAGCGCACGTGCTGCGGGTGATGACTACCGCACGCGGGACATCCTTCTGGTGGAGGCATTGGCCACGCTCGTAGCGGGTTTCTGCGGTGGCGTGGCGCAGACCACGCCGTATATCGGTCAGCCGTCCTACAAGGCGATGGGAGCTCGCAGTGGCTATACCTTGCTGACCGGGTTGGTCATTGGTCTTGGCGGTGTGTTTGGCTACCTCTCCAATCTGGTCGAGCTGCTGCCTCTGTCCGTGCTGGCGCCGATTTTGGTGTTTGTGGCGATTGGCATCACCGTGCAGGCGTTCGAAGCGACCCCGGTCCGCTATACGGCCGCGGTGGTCTTCAGCTTTTTTCCTGCCATTGCGCGCATGGTGACGATCAAGCTCAGCGATCCCACCTATGTGCCAAGCGACCACTTCGGTGTGCTGTTCGCCGACCATAGCCACGGTATTTCCGAACTGGCGGTGATTACCATCCTCGGTAATGGTTTCATCATCACCTCGATGATCTGGGCAAGCTTCCTGGTGGCGCTGATTGATGGCCGGACCTTGCGCGCCGCGTGGATACTGCTACTTGGCAGTGCACTGAGCCTATTTGGCATCATTCATTCGGTGCAGCTCAGTGGCGGTGTCTATCTGCCCTGGTCGCTGGATGAGGTGTCACGTCAACTGGTTTGGCAGTTCACGGGGGCTTATCTGGTACTGGCCGTCGTGCTAATCCTGCTTTTTATGATTACGCCGCGCACACCACGCGACACCGTTTGAGGGCTCGCGCAGAAACTGCGAGTGATCGCAACGATGATGCGAGGTCACTCGAAGACCCTGGCGGATGTCTGAGGTAACCTCGAATCACAAAGCGGGAGTATGGTCATCGTCAACAGGTGCGAGATGAGACATTCCATGCGGTATGCAAGCCGAATGGCTGCACGCCGGTGATGCTGGGCAGGCAACGGCTGTTCACGGTATTTATCCTTGCGGCTACTGTGCTGGGTATTGTCGTCGGATGGTTATGCAACCGTTCCCTGCCATCAGAGAAGGCGCTTGAGGTTGCCGCGAACCTCTCCATCATCACCGACGCTTTTCTTCGACTCATCAAGATGGTCATCGCGCCACTGGTATTCGCGTCACTGGTGTCGGCGATCGCCAGGATGGGTAATGCCACCGAGATCGGGCGCGTCGGGATCAAGACGATGGCGTGGTTTCTCGGTGCGTCGTGCATTTCATTGATGGTTGGCCTGGTGATGGCGCACTGGCTTCAACCCGGTGCAGCACTGCATTTGCACGTGGACGCGCAAGTATCGCCAGTGGCCGTGAGCAGCAGCAACGCGGAAAGCTTTGGTTTGACGGATTTCATGACACACCTGATACCGCGTTCAATCGTCGAAGCGATGGCCAACAACGAGATCCTGCAAATTGTCGTCTTCTCGATCTTTATCGGAACGGCAGCGGCGGCGCTCAGGGAAAAGGCATCCAAGCTCGTCGAGCTGGTTGAGCAGTTGGCCGCCATCATGTTCAAGATGACGGACTATGTGATGAAGACCGCACCACTGGCGATCTTCGCTGCACTGGCCAGCTCGATATGCCTTCATGGCATCGGTATCGTCGACACGTATGCGCGGTTCGTGGCAGGTTTCTATCTGTCGCTTGGCATCCTGTGGGCTCTGCTGATTGCCGCGCTTGTGGTGACTGTCGGGCCACGCGGCCTTCGTCTGATTTCCAGTATCCGACATACCGTCTTGCTGGCATTCGCTACGTCGTCTTCGGAGGCCGCTTATCCACGCCTGCTGGAGCAACTGGTCGACTTTGGTATTCCACGGCGCATCGCAAGCTTTGTGCTGCCGCTTGGCTATTCGTTCAATCTGGACGGGGCGATGATGTACTGCACGTTTGCGATTCTGTTCATCGCGCAGGCCTATGGCATCGAATTGACGCTGGCCCAGCAGGTCGCGCTATTCGGCTTGCTCATCGTGACGACCAAAGGCGTCGCCGGTGTACCCCGCGCTGCCATTGCCGTTATCGCGGTGACGCTGCACTACTTCAAACTTCCCGAAAGCGGCATAGCGCTTGTGCTTGCCGTTGACCACATCCTCGATATGGGGCGATCGGCCACGAATATCGTTGGCAACTCCGTCGCTGCTGCCGTGGTCGCCACTTGGGAGGGTGCCGCCGAACCGCCACCGCAGAGCGATTCTGCGTGAGCTCTCGGTTTCCGTTCCGTAGCGATTTTCCATCCACCTCATGACGAATTCCCATGCCTGCCATCGCCTATCTTGAATGCTCCCGCTGCCATGCACGGCTATCGGCCGACACGCCGCAGACGCTTTGTACGCAGTGTCCGGACCAGCCGGCCGGTGCGCTCTATGTGAGGTACGACCTTACGCATCTGCATGGCAGTTCGCCCAACGATATTGTGGGTCAAGCGGCTTCGCTGCCGTGGAGTGGCATGTGGCGGTATCACGCCGTGCTTCCCGACGTGGAGCCGGTGACCCTGGGTGAAGGGTGGACACCCATGCTTCGCAGCAAGCGCCATCGCGGCGTCTACCTGAAAGAAGAGGGTGCCAATCCCACCGGCTCATTCAAGGCGCGCGGGTTGGCGCTGGCAGTGACGATGGCGCGGCATTACGGCTTGCGCAAGTTGGCGGTTCCTTCCGCAGGCAACGCGGCAGGAGCGCTGGCGGCTTATGCCGCTCTGGCGGGTATCGAGGCGCACATCTTCATGCCACGCGACGTGCCGCTCGCCAACTATGTGGAAGCCACGGCATACGGTGCGAAGGTGACACTCGTCGATGGCGTCATCTCTGATTGCGCGCGAATGGTTGGCGAACGTAAGCAGCAAGAGGGCTGGTTTGATATTTCCACGCTAAAGGAGCCTTTTCGCGTGGAAGGCAAGAAGACCATGGGTTATGAACTGGTCGAACAGCTCGGCTGGGAATACCCCGACGCTGTGTTCTATCCCACCGGCGGCGGTGTCGGTCTTATCGGCATGTGGAAGGCCTTCGACGAACTGGAGCAATTGGGCTGGGTGAAGCCAGGCAAGCGCCCACGCATGTTTGCCATCCAGTCTTCCGGATGCGCTCCCGTCGTGCGCGCATTCAACGAAGGTGCTGACGCAAGCCAGATGTGGCAAAACCCGGAAACGGCCGCGTCAGGTCTGCGCGTGCCCAAAGCCTATGGCGACTACATCATTCTGGACATTCTGCGCGCGTCTGGTGGCATGGCCGTTGCCGTTTCCGACGAGGATATATTTTCCTCCCTGAAAGACTGGGCCGCCAATGAGGGTATCTTTCTTTCACCCGAGGGAGCGGCCGCCACGGCGGCCTATTCGCAGCTGCTCAAATCCGGCGTTCTCGATGACTCTCATCGCGTCGTACTGTTCAACACGGGAGCCGGCTTGAAATATACCGAAGTCATTGCGGCTGCTCTCGGCCTCAAGGCGCCTGGCCTGATCTGAAACGTCCGCTATCGACCGAAGGCTGTATGAAAATGCAGCTATGCGTTTTTGGTCGATCAAGATTTGCTCGGATTGATGCGTGCACGATGAGACGCCTAGGGAAGTGGACTAATGGAAGGCGCCCCATAACATAGACAACCCCGAAGCGATCATCACCCCGTCGAGGATGAGATGAAAGTGGCTCGGACTCATACGCAAGACGATGGCCTTTCCTGCAATGGCTCCGACCATCAACGATGAGCCAACAATAAGACCTTTGAGGACCACGCTTTCAGGCAACGCACCTAGCTCACGAAATGCAAAGACCTTGCTGCTATACAGCGCCAAGGAGCTGGCCGCCTCAGTGGCAAGGAATGGCCCTTTCAGTAACCCATATGCCGTGAATGCCGGAACGCTGAGCGGCCCCGTCGAGAGTACCAGGCCGGTTAGAAACCCGATGAAAGCGCCCACAACAGCCAGTTGCCACAATCGTATACGGACGTCCATCCTGGCGAGCTGATAGCGTGCAGGGACCATGACCAGAAAGAAAACACCCAGTGCGCCTTCGATAACATGTGTTGGCAATGCCAACAAAGTACGCGCACCCAGCGCCGCTGCCGGCGCTCCTGGCAGTGCATAGGCAAGGAACGCCCGCCAATTCATGTCACGCCACCAGAGCGCGACACGCGACACGTTGGACATTACGGCCGCGACGGCCATGATCGGGACAGCTTCCTTGGGGCCATAAGCGAACACGAGCACCGGCAGAAGCATGATCGATGATCCAGTCCCGATAACGCCACTCAGGCAGCCCGCGACCAGCGCCACAACCAGCACAAAAAAATATGCCAGCAAAGGCACTCTCCTCTCGAGGTATAGACATACTAGTTCAGCGGCTAAGGCACATGCTTTTCCAATGCTGAAATGTGCGCCTTCCTGGTACTTGAGCCATCGTCTTTCACATGCCGCTTCCGATAGCTGATTCAAGAGACGTCAGCTTCGAAATTGACGAGAATTCGGTCATCCGTTGCGAGTCAAACGGGATGGTTGCCAACCAGTATTCGCGCCTATTCTCGTAGGCACAGTCAGTACAGATCTCTGCGATGAAGTCTACGAACATCCGTGCTTTGGCCGGTAGCCGCCGCCCAGAGGCAGATACGGTGTGGATCGGACGGAGAGGAGGCTGGAAGGACGCTAACGACTGTTGCGAAGATCGGCTAGGCTGGATGCTGCTGTCAGGGAACGCCAAAGGGGGATGGGGATGGCCAAGACGCCAGCGTGGGTGATGTTCAAGAGAATCATCGGTTGCATACCGTTGTTGCTGGCATCGAACGCTTTCGCGATGAGTGCCACCCCGGCGAACTTGCCAGCTTCCGGCAGTGATCAGCCGAAAACCATGGCGACCGATACGCCAAGTGCAACCAGGGGTGGCACCACGTTTACCGTCCCGGCAGGTTGGACTATGGCTGCGCGTGGTTCCTTTATCGTCCTGAGTGCTCCCGAAGGGGATTTCCAGATCGCCGTGACGGATATCCAGGCGTTGGATGCAGACACTGCCGTAGCGTCTGCATGGCAGGAGTTCGAGCCGGGCTTCAAGCGACCTTTGCAACTTTCGGAGCCTCTCCGGCCTGGTGATGGTTGGGAGAAAATCCAGCATTTCGAATATAAAGTGTCGCCGAACGAAAAGCGCATCGTCAGGGCCAGGGCTTTCGCGAGACGCGCAAACAACCGCTGGTTGGTCGTGATCTATCAAGGGGGCTTGGCTACGCGGGAAAAGCGGATGAGTTCGATCGTCCTTGTCTTCGGAAGCCTGCACCCACATGGGTACAAGCGCGAGAGTTTTGCTGGCAAGACGGCACGACCGATCGACGCGCACGTGATTCATGTCATGAAGGATTTCGTCGCTGGTGGAATGAAGCAGCTGGGCATTCCTGGCGCAGCGTTCAGTCTTATCGATCACGGCAAGATCGTTTACGTTGGCGGCCTGGGTGTGCGTGAATTGGGCAAGCCTGATCCTGTAGATGCCGACACCAGGTTCATCGCCGCTTCGGATACCAAGGCGCTGACCACCCTGTTGTTGGCCGAACTGGTTGATGAGAAAAAATTGCGTTGGGACGAGTCCGTCACTGAAGCCTATCCGTCTTTCAAGTTTGGTGATGCCAGAGTCACGCGCGAAGTTCAGATCAAGCACCTGGCTTGCCAGTGCACGGGGATGCCGGCGCAGGACTATGATTCGGAATTCCGCAACCGGAGCATGACGCCCGCCGCATTGATCCAGTTCCTGGGCACCATGCAGCCGACCGCACCCTTCGGCAAGGTTTTTATATATAGCAACGTGTTGCCAGCCGCAGCGGGCTTCATCGCCGGCAGCGTCGCCGAACCCGGCAAGGAACCCGGAGCTGCCTACGATGACGCGATGCAAAGCAAGGTACTCGATCCGCTTGGCATGACGCGCAGCACCTTCGATTTCACTAAGGCGATGCAGGGCAATTACGCGCGACCCCATGACGAAGATGTTGACGGCAAGCTCGTCGTCAGCCCGATGACCTATACCCAAAGCTACGGCGCACGACGACCCGCAGGAGGACTCTGGACCACTGCGCATGACCTCAGTCAGTACGTAATGATGGAGTTAGCTGATGGCGTCTTGCCAAACGGTCATCAGCTGGTATCGAAGGAAAATCTTCTGCAGCGTCGCGCGCCAAATGTGCTGGTCAGCGAAGATATTCAATATGCCATGGGTCTGCTAATCGACAAACACTGGGGCGTCACTGTGGTGAACCACAGCGGTGGCCGACCAGGTTATGAGAGCTACATGATGTGGTTGCCGGATTACGGCATCGGTGCGGTGATCTTGACGAATTCCGATACCGGCGGAGAGCTGATGGACCCGTTCGCGCGCAAGCTCATGGAACAGGTGTTCGATGGAGAGCCTGAGGCCGATCGACAACTGCAGGCCGCGGTTATGCGGAACGAGAGCGACGTTCGTGCCTTCCGCCAGTCATTGCAGATTCCGGCCGATCGCTTGGCTGGCAACCGCCTGGCGGCGCGGTATCACAACGACGCGCTCGGCAATCTCGTGGTGACGCGGTCAGGAAAGAACATCGATTTCCACTTTGACGAATGGCATAGCATGGTTGCCTCACGCGCTAATGGCGATGGAAGTACGACCTTCATCACCTTGGGAGAGGATATGTCGGACACCGAATTCCTCGCCGCAGAACAGCACGGAAAGCGCACTCTGACCTTGCGCGATGGCCAGCGTGAGTACGTGTTCGTGGAGCAGCGTAGCCTCTGAAATGCCGCTGGAGCTTGCCAGCGGAAGCAGCTCCGCCACCAAAGCAGCCACTGACCTTAGAGATGGGGAAAGGAGACTGCGCCATCAAAGTGCCGACAAAGCGACGTTCAATGCCATGACCATGGCCGTTTTGCCCCTCTCAGGTCCCGCTTGCCACATAGGCAACGTCCGTTGCCGCAGGCACGGCTACACTCGATCACCATGAACGTGTTATCTCACCCATTGTCGGCAGGCGTCCACACCGACTACGGCGCGACGTTTCCTCCGAAGACCTTGGTCACGTTTTGGGCGTTGTGGGCAGCATTCTGGCTGCTCATGATCGGTGTTTCCATCGAGGATCAGCTCCGTGATCCGCTCACCCGGTGGTGGGAGCCAGTCCTGTCGGAAGGGAGTTCGGCACTGGTTTCAACAGGATGGATGTGGCTTGCCGTCCGGGTTCGCGAGCGCTATGCGCCGTATCTGGACAAGCCCTTGATCTGGTTCGCTAGCTACCTGCATTGGTTGCCGTTGGTCTTCATCACGTGGATCACGGTGGTTTACTCGATACGGCATGGCGTCTATGCCGCCGTGGGCCGTATCTACGAGCACCCAACCTGGGGCTTCGTCGTTGTGTACGAGAGCTTCAAACTGACGATTTTTACGGGACTGTGGCTCGGGATCCTGTTTGGTATCGATTCGTATGGGCAGTGGCAACTCCAGCGGCACCGTTTGCTGCAAACGCAGAAGGCGCTGGCCCAGGCGCAGCTTGCACAGCTTCAGGGTCAGCTGCGGCCGCATTTTTTGTTCAATGCACTCAATACCGTTTCTGCCCTGATGCATACAGACGTAGCACGAGCCGACCGTTTGGTGGCGACGCTTGGCGATCTGCTGCGTATCAGTCTTCGGTCAAGTGAGAATGAGATGACGCCGCTCGCCGAAGAACTTCGCACGCTTGAGCTATACGCGGGCATCATGCACGAGCGGTTTCGGGATCGCGTGACGCTGAGCTGGCAGACCGATCAGACGCTCCTCGACATCCCCGTTCCGGCACTATTGCTGCAGCCCTTGCTTGAGAATGTGTTCAAACACGGTGTCGAGCCTACGGTGACGCGCGTACGCATCACTATCAGCGTCCGACGCGAAAGCGGCTCGCTGGAAATCGTCGTGAGCAATTCCGGCTCCATGCTGGCACCGGAGCATCATGACGGGATGGGGTTCCGCAACTGTCGGGAGCGGCTGAGCATCATCTACGGCGATGCGGCGTCCCTGCGGGTCCGTAACGAGGACGACGGCGTTGCCGCGCGAGTCTCCATACCGCTGACGGGCATCATTCAATGATCCGCGTCGTCATCGCCGATGATGAGGCCCCGGCTCGCGAAAAGCTCGAACGTTGGCTGGTGGAGCAACCGGACGTGGACGTGGTTGGGGTGGTTGAGGATGGATTGTCTGCGGCGCAGTGTATCGAACAGCTCCGCCCGGACGTTGCCTTTCTTGACATACAAATGCCTATGTTGTCGGGACTCCAGGTCGTGGGGCAGCTCGAGCTATCGAGCGCGCCACTGATCGTCTTCGTGACCGCATTCGACGAGCATGCGGTGAAGGCGTTTGATCTCAATGCGGTCGATTATCTCCTCAAGCCTTACGACCAGGATCGTTTCGCGCGCACCTTGCAGCGCGTCCGCGAACGGCTGCACGGCCATGAGTCCGGCGCTACAGCGGTGGCGATTGGACGAGCACGGGCTCCTTCTTGCGAGCGCTTGCTCGTGCCGGATCGCGAACGGCTACAGCTGATCGACGCTGCATCCATCGAATGGCTAGAAGCCGACGACAACTACGTCCACGTGCACACACCTGCGCGCAGCTACCTGTTACGCAGGACACTGCAGGATCTGCTTTCCCAATTGGGTGAACAGCGCTTCGTGCGGATTCACAAGTCGACAGCGGTGAACATCAACTCAATCGAATCACTCACCCCCCTCTTCAAGGGCGACTACGAAATCCATCTGAACAACGGCCGCATTCTCCGGCTCAGCCGGCGGTATCGCGAAGCGTTATTCGTCCGCATGGGGCAGTAGTTCCCCCTTGCCACGCCGAGCTCTCCATTCACCCCAAATGTGCTGCCAGCTGGTTGCGGGTGGATCAAGCTTCTGCTTATCGCTGCGAGGCGAGAACTTGATGGCTGTTGCGAGCGTCCTGTGATGCGCGCCTTGCTGTTCCTGTCTGCGGTGATGGGAAGTGTGAGTTGTCCGTACGCTTATTTGTAGAAGCGGAAGTGAATGAAGGGGAAAAGGAATGTTCGGCTACTACGTTGACCTTGCCTTGCGTAGCCTCCGGCGTAACAAGGTACTCACCGCGCTGATGGTGCTGGCTATTGCGCTGGGTATCGGTGCCAGCATGACCACGCTGACTGTATTGCACGTGCTGTCCGGTGATCCGTTGCCGGGGCGCAGCAGCGCGTTGTACGCGCCACAAGTTGACCCGCGCGATATGGGTAACTATCAACCGCATGGCGAACCGCCGGATCGAGTTACCTGGATCGATGGCATGAACCTGTTGCAGGCGAAGAGGGCGGATCGCCAGGCGCTGATGACAGGCGGTTCGGTGGCTATCCAGCCAGCGCAGTCCGCACTCAATCCATTTTACGAGAGCGCACGCTACACCACCGCCGATTTCTTTCCCATGTTCGGTGTGCCATTCCAGTACGGCCATGCCTGGGGCGTGCCGGAGGATGCGGCTAGCGCAGCCGTGGTAGTGATCAGCAGCAAGCTCAATGACAAGCTGTTCGGTGGTCGCGACAGCAGCGGACGCATGCTGCGCGTGGAGGGTCATGCCCTGCGCATCATCGGCGTGCTGGGTGACTGGCGGCCGAACCCGCATTTCTACGATCTCAACCTGAAGAGTTACGGTGCGGACGAAGGAATCTACCTGCCGTTGTCCACCTCGCAGGATCTGCATCTGGCGCATCTCGGCGGCGCCGATTGTTGGGGCAATGGTGGCGACGGCGGCACTCCCTCACATACGGCACCTTGCGTGTGGCTGCAATTCTGGGTGCAGTTGAATACGCCGGCCCAGGCCGACGCGTACCGGCAGTTTCTGATCCATTACTCGCAGGAGCAGCAGTCGCTGGGCCGCTTTCTGCGCTCGCCCAATGTACGCCTGCGCAATCTGATGCAGTGGCTGGACTACGAGCAGGTCGTGCCCGGCGACGTGCAATTGCAGAACTGGCTGGCGCTGGGTTTCCTGCTCGTGTGTCTGGTCAATACGGTAGGCCTGATGCTGGCCAAGTTCCTGCGTCGCTCCGTCGAACTGGGCGTGCGCCGTGCGCTGGGCGCATCGCGGCGTGCACTGTTCATGCAACTGCTGGTGGAGTCCGCCGTGATCGGGCTTGCGGGTGGCTTTGGCGGCCTGCTTCTGGCGTATCTCGGGCTGTGGCTGGTGCGACAGCAGCCGGCGAATTACGCGCCGCTGGCGCATCTCGATGGCGCGATGCTGATGATGACGCTCGTGCTGGCGGTGGTTGCCAGTCTGCTGGCCGGCGCGCTGCCGGCCTGGCGCGCATGCCAGATCACTCCCGCCCGTCAACTGAGGAGCCATTGATATGGATATCCGCCCGATTCTGTCTACCCTGCACCGGCACAAGATCACTTCGTTGCTGCTGATCCTGCAGATTGCGCTGACGTGCGCCATCGTGTGCAACGCGGTGTTTTTGATCCATCAACGCCTGCAACGTATGGACATTCCAAGCGGTGTCGCCGACCACGAACTGCTGCAGATCAAGTTTGCGTACATCGGCGATCGACCGGATGCCTATGCGCAGGCGCAAACCGATCTGGCGACACTGCGGCAGATCGCTGGGGTGCAGGCGGTAGCTCTGGTAAACCAGCTGCCGCTGAGTGGTTATTCCATGTCCAACAGCGGCATCAAGCTGCACCCTCAACAGCAGCAGACATCGCTTGAGGTGGCAAGCTACTACGGCCAGAACCTACTGGCGACGCTGGGTCTACGGCTGATTTCGGGGCGCGATTTTCAGCCCGATGAGCTGGTCGACCTTAAAACCGCGCTGCCCGCGTTGCACAGCGACGATATGAAAAATCTGCCGCACACCGTGATCATCGATCAGGCAGTCGCCACACGCCTGTGGCCAGGCCAGAACGCGCTGGGCAAGATGATCTACTTCGGCAACGATATACCGATGCAGGTGGTCGGTGTGAGCTCGCCGCTGGCACGGCCGGACTCGCTGCAGATGGGTGCCCAGAACAGCATCGTGTTTCCGATACGGCTGACCGCGACGGAGGGTGGAAGCTATGTGATTCGCACCACCTCGGGGGATCGCGAGCAGGTGTTGAAATCCGCGCTGGCTGCGCTCAACCGCCTCGATCCCAACCGCATCGTGCTGGAGCAGCGCACCTATGATGAACTACGCCATGACTACTTTCAGGACGACCGCGCCATGGCCGGCATGCTGGTGGGCGTTATCGCGGCGCTGCTGATCGTCACCGCGCTGGGCATTGCCGGACTGGCTAGCTTCTGGGTCGGGCAGCGCCGCCGCACCATCGGCGTGCGCCGCGCACTCGGTGCCACCCGCGGCAACATCCTGCATTACTTCCAGACGGAGAACTTCCTGCTGGCCACGATCGGCATCGCGTTTGGCATGGTGCTGGCCTACGGCATCAACCTGTTGCTGATGCTGCATTACGAATTGCCGCGGCTGCCTGCGATCTATTTCCCGGTCGGCGCGATCGCGCTGTGGTTGATCGGCCAGCTCGCCGTGTTGGGGCCGGCGCTGCGCGCCGCCGCCGTGCCGCCGGTCGTGGCGACGAGGAGCGTTTGATCTCCTGTTGGCAAGATCTTTCAACGTCCGCTATCTGGTGGGCAGATAGCGATGACGACTGACCGATCCTGGCCGATTTGGGACGGTCGCGCCGATCTTCGTGGTGGCCTCTTGCCAGATCTGCGCCGATCGTAAGGCATCGCTAGAGCGTGTCGTTCAATAGTCCGCGAGGTGGGCGGTTTGGTAGCATTTCGGGTGGCGGGACGCGAAGTCCCGACCGGTGCTGGAGGGTGCGCCGATGACGAATGCCAAACGCGTGCGGCTGGAGGAAATCATAGCTTCCTCCTTTTATGCTGGAATCGTCGACAGGAAGGCGCGTGTCTCAGCGACGATGCGGTCCTGGAACTTCGGGTCGCGCACGAGAGCGGAGCCGAGCATCGGATGGCCACTCTCGTCGTAATAGACGCCAGTCTGACCGGACGCATCGATCAGGACTTTCGTGATCACGTGCGCTGCTCGCTTCGGGGTGCTCAAAAATTTCATGAAGGGCATGAGCAGTGGCACGAGCAGCGGAATGATGTATTTCAACAGAAAGCGCACGAAGGCATTGGCATCGCGCTGCCCGAGACCGGTGGCAAGATTTACACCCGGCTCGACCGCGTTGAAATGCAGCCGCGGCGTTTCACGGGCGAAGACCATCATCGTCGCGAGATTGCATTGCTTCGACGTGGCATAGGCGTCCGCGCCCGGCATTTTGGAACCGCCGGGTTGCTGCCACTCGCCGCGCGCGCTCGCGTCCGCTGAAATATAGCGCGCGCCGCGGAAGCCGACGGCTTTGGCGGGTTTGCGCTCGGGATCTTCCACGGCGGAAGCGACGAAGACGACATTCGCACCGTCGGGGAGATGCGGTACGAGCGCCTCTGTCAGCGCGAACGGGCCGAGGTGGTTCGTTGCGAAGGTCATGTCCCAGCCCAGCGCGTTTGTCGTGGGGCGCATCTGCATGATGCCCGCGTTGTTGAGCAGGCCGACGACCGGAAGATGGAGCGCGACGATCTCCGCGGCCGCGCGCCGCACGCTCGCAAGATCCGACAGGTCGCACACGACAGACACCGCGTGCTGGCCCCTTTGCGTGATGGTTTTCTGCAGTTCGTCGAGCTTCCTGCGGTCGCGGCCGACCAGGACGACGGTGCCGTGCTCGGCCAGTTCGAGTGCCGTGCTGCGACCGATGCCGGAGGTCGGGCCGGTGATGATGTAGGCCTTGCGATCTCTGGGATTTCCCATCGAAACAGTCTTTGCCATACTTGCCTCCATTTAATTGCCTGTCTAGTCAGACATTATCAAGTCAAAAAATTAGCCGACCATCCGCCAAAGAGCGTCGAACCCTGCCATGGCATGTTTATCGGCGTTGGTCGGGTCATGGATCATGAAGTCGATCGTCGTGTCAGCCAGCGCGCTCATCAGGGCAACGACGAATCCCAACGGAGCATCGCGCATCGGCCCATTTTCGCGGCTCCGCTCCAGCAGTTTGGCTACGCCGGCCATTGTCTGGTGCCCCGTCTGACGACTTTCTGCGGTGATATCGCCCGACACGCCGAGATGCGCGAGAGTCCTGCGTTTCTCGGGGTAGGCCATCGCCCAACGCAGCGAGTGGGACCACATATGCAGCATCTGCTTGCGGATGTTGCTCCCAGCTGGCCGTCCATCCAGGGCTGCTGCAGCCATCTCCGTCTTGATTTCAAGATAGAGCTGGTTCAACAAGTCAGCCTTCGTCTCGAAGTAGGTGAAGAGTGAGCCATTGGAGACGCCCGCCTCCTTCGCGATCGCTGCCGTCGCTGCGCCCAGTCCCTGGGAAGCGATGATGCGGGTCGCTGCCGCCATGATGGCGTTCCGTTTGTCGTCGCTTTTCGGTCTGGCCATAGCTTTTGTCCTTGAGTTGCATGCGCATCATATAAATAAGTGACTAGTCAGTCAATATTCTATAACTGCGGTCGTGGTTGAGGCAGCCATACATATGAATCTTAAGCAGGGTACTGGGGTAATCGCCGGACGCCCCGTCACCGCGGGCCGCATGCCAGCGAAGCCCAGCTCGCCCAAGTCCAGCTCATCGACGACTACATCGATCACCCGAACTGGATTCTCCTCGTCGATGTAGTCGTCCAGTTGCTTGGGAAACAGGACACCCAGCAAACGATCGGCACCTTCGACAAATCGCTTCATGCGGCACCCCATCGCCGTGACGGGGTGGCACACCCTTGCAGGGTGTTTTCGCACAACCTCGATCAAGAAGCAGATGCTCAACGGCGCCCATCAAGCCGGGTGGCTGAGGCTTTGTGTTGTCGCATATGGGGCTGTTACGCGGCGTCAGTCCACCGTTCTTTTTGCCAGTGAGAACGAAAAACGGTATCGCGCAGGATTTTTCATTTCGTCTCCGACCGAGTCTGCTCGACAGGAGCAGCTTGGGTCGTGCGAGCCGTCAGTCCAAGCCGGCTCAGCCAGTCGATCATGATCGAGGGATAACCTGGTACGAAGCGGGGAGGATCCAACGCATCGCTCTCGTATCCGGTCTTCGACAGCATTAGTAGATGGTCCGCTCCTGGAAAAACATGCACAGTGAAGTCGCGCATGCCTGATCTGGCAAAGGCCGCACGAAACCCGCGCTGCCCGTCCGCTACATCGACGTTGCGATCCAGCGCGCCATACAACGCGAGCGTAGGTGTCGTGACATGTTCGAGCGTGGATCGCGGATCGTAAATCAATGAAGCACGCAATGCCGTCAACATAGCGGGGGCGGGAGGCGTTGTGATGCCCGGCGGGATGCGCATCAACGGAAACCACGGCTGTGTGCGAGCTTTCTTCAACGCTGTGCCCGCTGATGCCCAGTCACTGTTGGTTTCCAAATTGCGGAACAAGCCCCTCTCGAACCGCATCGCATCGTCGATCTGCTGCGGCGAAAAACGACCGCTATGGAGCAGATCCTGTCTGACCTCGTAGGACACGTTGTCGATGATCGTGCCGCTCGAACTGCTCTTCAGGATCACGAAAGCCAAGGGGTAATGGTGGGCGATGATCGGAGCCACCCAACCGCCGTTGCTGGGTCCCCATGCACCGACCCGCGCAAAATCCACGGCGGTGTCGCCGACCAGCGACTTCAGGGCTGCTTCGACATCCTCAGCTTTGTCAGCCGGTCCGGTAAACCGCCAGTTGCCGCTGGAAATACCCGTTCCCCGCTGGTCGAAGGTCAATACATCCAAGCCGTTTGCCGCGAAATACGGAATCAGGAAACCCATGTCGCGGGTTGAGTCATCGGCCCCTTCAAGCAGCACGATCAAGGGTCGATGAGTCGCATCACGGATATGCCAGAGCGAAAAGCCAAAGCGCCCTTGGCGGTCGCCGATTGCATGCCTGTCCTCGATCACCGCGACCTCTGGCCGCCGCAAGTCAAAGTCCAGATAAGGTTTTTCCTGCGTGCGGTACCGATTGCCTTCCACCTTCACCAAATTGCCGATGCGATGTGTTGCCACGTCGAAGTATTCGAGCTGAGGCTTGGTCGGCGGCTCCGCGGTACGGCCCACGTAGACCACGCCCTGTGCCGTGGCGTAGCGCCCGTTCGTAGGCCAGTCCGAGTCGATAGGCGCGGCTTGCGGCGGTTTTTCCTGAGCCGGCGTGGCCGCTGCGCTGGGTGCGCCAGCGCGCGCCGTGGAAGAGAAGGCATTGGCCGCGGCCGTTCCGACAACCAACGCCAGTATGAAAAGAAGACGTGTGCGGAACATAGTCAAGGAAACTCCCCTGGTACGGATATCTGGCAACCACTGAGCTCAACGAGCCAGACGAAAGTGGGCAATGGCTGCAGCCGTGGACGCAAACGAACACGGCGCCGTTGTATCGAAGTGCAGCAAGCCATGTGCCAGCGGGGGATTCGCGACTCAAGCAAGTCAATTCAAGTACTTGATGGCCAGCTACGGTCAGGTGTCAGTGTCCGCGGACAGGTTCGTGGACGTCCGGTCAATGCATGCTGGCAGACGCGGAGATGTCCGGTTTGGGTGGCAGCTGTGGGGAAACACAACAGTGCGTTTGAGGCTGATCTGTTGGCGCGCGTAGTCGTTCAAGCGATCAATGGCTGCGTAGAGAACCCGGGCACATCGAACACCGACTTGGTGTTTTCACCCAGCCTCGACCCTGAGCAGATATTTCCCGTGCTTACTAGCAAGCGGCGATGCCAGACGTGATGTAAGCGACCGGCTTGCAGTTCCTCAATGTTTCGGCGGTATGCGAGAGTACGCATGGCCAGCCAACTCGCGTCTGACCTGCAATGATGGTCACGCTTTGTGTGCCGCAGCGGTGGAAGGTGCAGGGGTGATATTCGAGCCGGAAGTGCTGCTGAAATCGGATGTCGATTCCGGACGACTTGTGCCTATTCTGCAGTTGTTCTTGCAGACATCACGCCTTGTTGGTCTGATCTATTTCCCCGACCCAAGGCCACGCCACAAACTGGCCGGCATGGTTGATTTTTTGTTCCAAGAACTTGGGCTCGGGTAAATTTTGGATGGCTGCGCTTTTGTTCCGACTGGGTATCATCCGGAGCTGAGAAGTCCGCTTTCGATCCAACGCTAATGGGATGGACTCCCCTGACCTACGGTGAAGGCGCGACATCAATACATGGGAGTCAGCAGCGGATTGATCGCCGCTGATCGTCAGCCAACCGAAGCCTCTTTCGCTAATACACAATAGTCGCCAAGGAGCTTGAGGAATTATCTTTGATCTACGATGTTGTGATTGCCGGTGCTGGTCCTGTCGGCTTGTTTCTCGCTTGTGAGCTGCGCCTTGCGGACCTTTCAGTGTTAGTGCTGGAGCAGGCCGACAACCCACGATCGCCGTTGAAGCGCATTCCGTTTGGCATGCGCGGCCTCTCGGTACCGACCATCGAAGCGTTCTATCGCCGCGGATTGCTGAGGGACATCGCGATGCCGCAACGCCCGAAAGCCGACGCGGACAGCGGCAACGCTTCGAAGGTGGGGCAAGGAGCGCAACAGCTGCGCCGTCAGGCCGGACATTTCGCCGGCATTCCTTTCGACTACGACAAAATCGATACCTCGAAGTGGCAGTATCGCCTGCCAAGTCCAGCCGACACGAACATGGCGGCTGAGATGGAGAACATCGAATCCGCCTTGACCGCTCGTGCAAGCGCGATGGGCGTCGAGATAAGGCGTGGCCTCGGCGTCGGGGACTTCGATCAGTCGGACGAAGAAGTGACCATTCGCGCAGGCGGCGAGACTTTTCGCGGACGCTGGCTCGTCGGTTGTGATGGCGGCCGCAGCACCGTGCGCAAGACAGGTGGCTTTGAGGTCGTCGGCACCGATCCCGAGTTCACTGGCTATTCCGTGCAAGTCGAAATGGCTGATCCGGAGAAGCTCGGCTCGGGCCGCATCTACACGCCCACGGGCATGTATTTCCAGTCGCAGCCCGGAACCATCGCGATGGTCGAGTTCGACGGGGGCGCTTTCCACCGAAGCCAGCCGATCACACTCGAACACATGCAAGCAGTGCTGCGCCGTATCTCCTGTACCGACGTGACTTTGACGGGCCTCCACCTTGCCACCACCTGGACGGATCGTGCCTACCAAGCGACGGCGTACCGCAAAGGGCGGGTGCTGCTCGCGGGCGACGCCGCGCACATCCATTCCCCCTTGGGCGGTCAGGGACTCAACCTTGGGTTTGGCGATGCCATGAACCTTGGATGGAAGCTTGCCGCTAGCATCCGTGGCGAAGCGCCGGTCGGTCTGCTCGACAGCTATTCGAGCGAACGGCATCCGGTGGGAGCGCAGGTTCTCGACTGGTCGCGCGCCCAGGTCGCGCTCATGCGGCCCAGCGGCCATTCGCGCGCGCTCGAAGCCATCATCCGTGATCTTATTGACACGCGCGACGGCGCGACATATTTCGCCGAGCGCGTGTGGGGTGTTTCTTTTCGCTACGATCTTGGCGGCAGCCACCCACTGGTGGGCCGCAGCGCTCCCGACTTCGAGTTGGTCGACGGAACGAAGCTCGGCGAGCTTCTCGGTAACGGCAAAGGCCTGTTCCTGGACTTTGACGGCAGTACACCGCTTCAAGCGCTTGCAAGCCGCTGGAATGGTCGTATTACATATGTCGCAAATGACGTCAAGGATCGACTGGGTTTGAGCGCCTTGCTCGTGCGCCCGGATGGCGTTGTCGCTTGGGCCGGTGTTGCGAACCCTAGCCAAGAGGAAGCTGCTCGGGCCGCATCCCGATGGTTTGGCGAAGCCGAAAGTTGACGTCGGCTTCCGACCTAAAGCCGCGGTCTTGCCAGAGAGCTGTAGTAGACGAGTGTCAGCGAGATCGCTGTTGCGAGATCCAACGCGGAGCGAATTCACGCAATCGCTGCAGACTGCAGAAAAGGGGCAGATGTTTTTGCGCGAGACCGCTTTGGTCTGTCTGCCTTTGGCGCATGGCGCGCATCACATCGTGCAGATCCAGCAGCTGGTGAAGGGCGATTACGCCGCCGAAACCGGGACCCGGGCGGCGATGTGCACGCACATGTTCACCATTGTCGACCCGCTTGCCGGCGCCCTGGCCAAGCAGTTCTCGGAGAAGTTCTGAGCTGGACCGAGACCGCCCGGTGCCGAACCGAGCGGCCTTTTTCTTGCCGCCCACGGACCGGCGCTAAGATGACCTCGTACGGGGCGAGCGGAGATGGGGATGTGGAAGCGGGTGGTCAGCTACGGGGCGCTGCTGGCGGCGGGAACGCTCGCCTTGCAGTGGCTCGACTACCAGCGCCTGGCGCGGATGCATTCGGGCGACGTCTATCTGTTCCTGGTAGCGGCTGCTTTTCTGGTGCTGGGTATTGTCCTGGGTGTGCGGGTGTTCGCCGCGCCGGCGTCGGTCGCCTTCGACGGCAACCCGAAGGCGCAGGCGGCGCTGGGCCTGAGCGGGCGGGAGCTGGAAGTGCTGCACGAACTGGCCGCCGGCCACTCCAACAAGGAGATTGCGGCGCACCTCCACGTGTCGCCGAACACGGTCAAGACGCACGTGGCGCGGGTGTTCGAGAAGCTGGGCGCGAAGCGGCGAACCGAGGCGATCCGCCGGGCGCGCGAGCTGGGGATCGTGCCCTGATGCCGGATTATTCGGGGTGAATACGCAAAAATCACCCGTTCGGGCGATTGCCGGGCGACGCCGGATCGCAGTCAATGGCGGCTCAATCCACCACTGAGGAGTCACACCATGTTGCGCACCATCCTGAAATACGGCCTGATCGCCGGCGTGGTCGTCGGCGGCTTCGAGCTCGTCACCTTCGTCGTGTTCTCCGGGATGCCGCCGCTGAAGTACGGCATGGTGATCGGCTACACGACGATGCTGATCGCACTGAGCACGGTGTTCGTGGGGATCAAGCGGCATCGGGACGTCGACCGGGGCGGGGTGATCGGGTTCTGGCCGGCGCTAGGGGTCGGGCTGGGCGTCAGCTTTATCGCCGGGATCTTCTACGTGGCTGCGTGGGAAGCGGTGCAGGCGATGACACACATGGATTTCGCCAGCAGCTACGCGCAGGCGATCATCGCGAGCGAGAAGGCGAAAGGCGCAAGCGCCGCGGCGCTGGCGAAGCTGACCGCCGACATGGAGACCTTCAAGGTCCAGTACGCGAACCCGATGTACCGCCTGCCGATGACTTTTGCGGAAATCTTCCCGGTCGGCGTGCTGGTGTCGCTCGTCTCGGCGGGACTGCTGCGCAACAGCCGGTTCTTGCCCGCGCGGCGAGGCTGAAAAGTTTTATGACCTTAGGTGAGTCAGGTTGTGCGTTACGTGGATTTCAAACAGTGCAGTTTTTATTCGCGAAGACCGCTTTCGACCCCATAACGGACCCTCACCTTCACAGCTACAAGAGCCTGATATGTACGGACGCATCGATAGAGGGATGGGCTACGCGATGAAAGCAACTCCGCTCACACTGCTTTCAATACTGCTGTTGGCGGCTTGCCAACAGGCATATGCAACGACACCGGTCGCCAGCGAGCAAAAACAGGTAGACGCCTTGTTCGCGCGATGGGATAGAGCCGACACACCGGGCGCAGCAGTGGAGGTGATCAAGGACGGCAAGATCGTCTACCGACACGCGTTCGGCATGGCCGATATCGAACAGGATCGCCCGATCACGCCGTCCACAGCTTTTCACGTTGCATCGCTGTCGAAACAGTTCACGGCCTTTGCGATATTGCTGCTCGCGCAGGACGGAAAGCTATCGCTGGACGATGACGTGCGCCGCTACGTGCCGGAGCTACCCGACTTCGGTCACGTCATCCGGATTCGCCAGCTGCTTAACCACACCAGCGGGTTACGCGACCAGTGGAACCTATTGTCCATGGCCGGATGGCGCATGGACGACGTGATCACTGAAGAAGATGTCATGGGGCTGGTGCGACGCCAGCGAGGCCTGAATTTTGCGCCCGGCAGCGAGTTCGAATACAGCAATACCGGTTACACGCTGCTTGGCTTGATCGTCGAGCGGGTATCGGGAGAACCGCTGGCTGCTTTTTCCAGGGCGCGCATCTTCGGTCCGCTGGGCATGAAGGGCACGTTCTTCCACGAACACTATTCCACACTGGTACTGGGGCGGGCTCAGTCCTATCAGCCTTCAGCGGGCACCGGCTACGAAGGTGTCGGCTTGTCGTATTCCACGGTGGGACCCAGCAGCCTGTTCACAACGGCGGACGATCTTGTCCTCTGGGAGAGGAATTTTGATGACGCCCGCGTGGGCGGCAAGTCGTTGCTTGCCCAGATGCAAACGCCGGAGAAACTCAATGACGGTTCGGCCCTGGACTACGGCGACGGGCTCTTTGTTGGGGATTATCGCGGACTCAGGACCATCGACCATAACGGTGCGGATGCGGGCTTCAGAAGCTACGCGTTGCGCTTTCCGGACCAGCACCTGGCGATCGTCATTGTCGGCAATGGCGCGGACATCCAGGCAACCCGTCTAGGCGAACGCATCGCAGACATTTACCTAGAAGGCCAGCTAAAAGCCTTGCCAGTCCCCGTGCCTGATTACGCCAACAGCATCGAAGTAAAGATCGATCCGGCGCGATTGGACGCTTTGGTGGGCACTTATGCATTGGATAACGGTTCCGCTATCACGTTTGCCAGAGATCACGACCATTTGGTGGGTTGGACCGCTGGCGATGACAAGATGGTGTTCTACCCAACGGGTGAGCGCGAGTTCTTCGTCAAGGTGACCAATGCTCGCTTCACCTTCGATGCGCCCGGTGTGGATGGCGTGAGCCCTGGTGGCACCTGGCAGAAGAACACGCGCTCAAGGCATGCCACGCGCATCGCGCCTGTCAAGTTCACGGACGGCGAACGGAAGGCTCTGGAAGGTGAGTACTACAGCGACGAGCTGCATGTGCTCTATACCGTTAGCGTGAAAGATGGCGGCGTCGTGCTTCACTATTCGCGTGGCGACGTTCCGCTAGCTCCGTTTGGCAAGGGCAGCTTTGTCGGTACCTGGCCTTTCGGCCTCGTCCAATTCCAGTGCTCGCCGCAGGGCGCTTGCACCGGATTCACGGCAACCGAGGATCGCGCGCGCGATATACCGTTCACCAAGGTAGTCATCATCGATGCTGGCGCGACACGGCGATAAGAGGGCAGGCATCGCAGCCGTGGAAATGTCCGCTAGCCTGTCTCGATGTTGATCGAGGCAGGTCGTTCAGCGAGCGCCGGAATAGTCCATCCGTTTGAGATCGTCCAGCAGACTTGGACCACTCGGATGCCAGTCCAAAACCTGACGCGTCCACGCGCTCGACGCCAAAAGGTCCAGGCCGACGAATGCGCCAAGCCATCCAAAATGATCGCCTGCCTCACTCGGGGAGATGGACTTTACCGGCACACCCAGGCCTGCGCCGATGACTTGCGCAATATCACGGGCTTGAATGCCCTCTTCGGCAACGGCGTGATAGCGCGCCCCCGGCTCGCATTTCTCAATGGCCAGCCGGTAGAGCCGGGCTACGTCGAGCACATGCGCCGCGGGCCAGCTGTTGAGTCCCTCGCCGATATAGGCCGAGACACCCTTGGCGCGAGCCACTTCAACCAACGGACTGACCAGGCCCTGCTTGACCGTGTCGTGCACCTGTGGAAGCCGCACGACCGATACGGCGACACCGGCATCCAGCATCTCGTTGCCTGCGACTTCCGATGCCGATCGCGGGTTGGGGTGCTCGATATTGAAGACATCCTCGGTGGCAGGTTTGCCCGGCATGGAACTGCCCATACCCGTGCCCGAGGTGATCAGCAGCGAACGGCTCGAACCCAGCAGCGCCGAACCCATCGCCTTGATCGCCTGCCGGTCCTTCTCGCAGTTCGCGACGAAGTTCGAAAAATCGTGATCGAACGCGGTGTGAATGACCGCGTCCGCTTTGGCAGCGCCGCTGCGCAGACTGTCGAGATCTTCCAGATGGCCGCGATGCACCTCGACACCGGCGGCAATGAGGGCGCGTGCGCCGTCATCCGATCGTGTCATGCCAAGGACGTGATGGCCTGCTGCGAGTAGCTCCGGCACGATGCGTGAGCCGATAAAGCCGGTCGCGCCGGTAAGGAATATGCGCATGAGGGAGTCTCCAATCGTAGGGTTGAATCCAGCTTACCCCTGCGCTCATACTGGTAAAGTAGTGACATTATCATGGTATAAAAACCAACAGGATCGTCATGTCTACGCCCCTCGGCAATCAGCTCGGCACCTATTTGAAAGATCGGCGCACCCGGCTCGATCCCGCTACCTTTGGCTTCGCCACCGGGCGCAGGCGGACACCGGGCCTGCGCAGGGAGGAGGTTGCGCAGCGCGCCAGCATCAGCCCGACTTGGTACGCTTGGCTGGAGCAGGGACGCGGCGGGGCGCCTTCGGCCGATGTGCTCAATCGCATCGCCAAGGGGCTGATGCTGACCGAGCCGGAACGCGAACATCTCTTCATGCTCGGTCTTGGCCACCCGCCCGAGGTTCGTTATAAAGCCGCTGAAGGCGTCACGCCACGGTTGCAGCGTGTGCTTGATGCGATGGAGGTCAGCCCAGCGATCGTCAAGACCGCCCTGTGGGATGTCGTCGCTTGGAACCGCGCCGCGGCTGCTCTGCTCACCGACTACGGCGCGTTGCCTCCCATCGAGCGGAATATCCTGCGGCTGATCTTTTCCAATTCACGCGTACGCGCCGTGCAGGAAGACTGGCAAAGCGTGGCCCGCTTCGTCGTGGGAGCGTTTCGCGCCGACGCGGCTCGAGCTGGTGCAACGGCAGAGATCGCCCAGTTCGTTGAGGAGTTGTCCAGACTGAGCCCAGAGTTCGAAGCACTGTGGCTGGCCAACGACGTTAACGCGTATGGCGAAGGCCTGAAGCGCTTGCATCACGCAAAACTGGGTCTCTTGGAGCTTGAATTTTCGGCCTTCGCTGTTGATGGACGACCGGACCTTGGCATGATCGTGTACAACCCTGTGACCAGTCCGGACGCGGATCGGATTCGTACGTATATCAAGTCGCAGGTGGTGTTGAGTTAAGGTCCGCTTTCGACCCACATGACGCTTCTAAACAGAATGATGCAGTTCATGGTTGAACCATCCGCTACGGCTACAGGGGACAAGAATGAAAACACTTGGCTTGGCAATAGCACTGATATTTATTTCTATGAACGCGGTATATGCACAGCAAGCGACACCTGCCCGCGCGCCGCTTGCTCCTGGGCAGCTCGATGCTGTTTTCCTGTATGGCCGTGCGCAAGCCTTTCATGACATCGTTCAGGCGCAGCATTGCGATCAAATCGATGCGCAAACCGTGAATACGATCAATCAACGATTGGAGAATGCTCGCTCGCAGCTTGCGGCTCGCTTCGGCGCAAAGGCCGTGCCGGCGGGCGGTCAGGTGCCACCCCAAATCGCCGAACACTCATGCGATGCCATGACGATCGATTCCTACAGCAATCACGTGCGGGAGCTTGAGCAGCATCTATCGCGCCTGGGCGCTAATAGCTGAAGGCCTTCAAAATCACGGTATACACGTCCGCATTCGAAGCAGACGTCATTCAGTGCAGATGCGACCATGCCGAGAGGTGGTCATGAATTCGGATGGATATGTGGACTGCTCGTCTTTACGTGGTTTGCTTGGCCCTTCTTTTCGTCCTGACCCATAGTAGTCGTCTTAGCCACTGAGACAGAGCAATGCTTCATTCAAAAGTCACGGGGACGCTGTGACTGAGAGTCGACTAAGGGAACAGCGCATGCAGTCGCCGGAGAATGCCTCCCATCTGAGCACGACATACGATCAGCTATGACCACCTCCTACATCGATCCAACGCTCGTTTTCGCCTGGCAAACAGCGCATTCCATCGCTCGAGGATCCCCGCTCCCTGTTCACGATCGCGGCGGCTTCCGAGTAGATACCCACTCGGAAAAGGAACTAAAGCGCTGGGTATTTCCACAGCAATGTGATGGGCTGCGCGCAATCGCACATGACATTGCGGCTCCACGGCATTACTTGAAGCTGTGCGGCTCTAACGAAGAGCTGCGAAGGGCACTACCCGTTCACTGGGAGGTCCAGGCAGAAAACTATTTTATGATGGCGGCGGTGACTGCCCTCGATACAAGGCCTCTGCCGAATGGATACAGGATGGAGCTTCATCAGGCTGGGCCAGTCACTCGAGCTCGCGTCATCGCACCGGGCGGCGAGCTCGCTGCAAGCGGATGCGCGGCAGAAGCTGCAGATGTCTTCATTTATGATCGAATCGAAACCGCGCCGGATCACAGGCGAAAGGGATTGGGTGTCGCGGTGATGATCGCTCTTGGAGCAGCGAGGAAATCTCTCATAAGCCCGCAGCTTCTAGTTGCGACGGAAGATGGCCGCAATCTCTATGCGAGCCTTGGTTGGACGGTACTTGCGCCATTCGCCACTGCAACAATTCCGGAAAGTTGAGCCTATACGCGGATTGATCTCGCGGCCCGGCCACGCTCATTACAGTAGCGAGACTTTTGAACGACCGACCCAGGGAAACGTTAGGCTTCGAAACACCGGCCGAACGATTTCAACAAGCTGCTGCACTGACCGATTGAGACCGCCACCCAAAGCGGACACTTCAAAGCAACGCAGTTTTCAGGAGAGTCGAATGGAAACGAAGGATGGAAAGACAAAGTGGCGACAGCTGGCACTCGTATGTCTAAATCAAACCTTCAAATTGGCTGCTTTGCTCGTTCTTTCCGCAACTCTTTGTTCTTGCGCCACCGGAGATGACGCGAGGAAATCTCCAGGCGATAACAACTATCCGGCGCCGAATCCTTCCGCCAAACGATACTTCCTCTTGTCCGGTAACATCGAATCCGCCATGAAGATAAGAATGGCGGCACGCTTGGTAGCAAAAAATCCCGACTGTTCGGTCAATGTAAATTGGCTTGAGGGCGTTCGCATTCCCTTTTACACCGACATTCCGCTCCAGCTGACCTGGAAAGGTACGCATTATTCGACGCTAGTCCAGCTTGACGGCTTCGACCCAGGACACTGCAATTGGTCGTTCCGGTCGGTCGTTGTTTCAGGCGCAGACGACCTAGGTCAGATCCTGGAGATGGCGGATTGGCGACACCCCTCACCCGATGAAAAGAAAGCCTATTCGGCCCCGGAGGTCTGGGGCGAGCTGGTTATGCTCACGGCCGAGCCGCTGCTGAAGAAAGATCAATCAGGTGTGCGAAATCTGATCTGCACACCAAGCTACGACAATCCTTATCATCCGCGTGTATTGCGATGCGGAATGACACTAGTTCACCCCGGATGGCGTTTGGTTCAACCCTTTGGATAACGCCATCGACAAGGCAGGCAGAGGTTAACTTTCGGTATCGATGAGAACGCCTGTTGTCGACCGCTTTCGACTCGTAACGGGCATGAGAGTCGCCGCTACTTATTGAGCTTCATGGAGGTGATAGTTGAGCTTGCAGGTTAGTCTCCAAGTATTAACGCCATTAATCGCTGGATGGGCTGTCTCGGTTCTCGTTAGGTCGCGGCTAAGCCGGGAGAACTCAGCGATGTCTATCGAGCCCATAAACCAGGGAGATATGCGGGTCTACCGTAGCCCCCAGAATCTTCTAGGCGTGATTCTCTTTTTCGCCGTTGCAATGCCTAATGGGGTGTTTCTACTTCCTGATTCGGTGGCGACAGATGTCCGGCCACTATTCAATATTTTTGGCGTAGCTGCGGGTGGACTGCTCCTGTATGCCTGGGTTTATCTAAAGCTATTCAAGATAACGTTGGCTGGCCACACTCTCAGTTATGGAGCCTTCTTTTCCAGAACTATCAATCTCAATAGCGTCACTCGGATACGCTACCACTGGGTCAACAACGGGATTAGCCTGAAACTCTTTGCAGGAAAAGAACGCGTCGGCATCTTCGAAGGTAACGTCGAGCACTTTGACAACTTTGCCAAAGCAGTGAGAAATCGAGTCCCCGGAGATGCTGTTGCAGAGGCCGTAGGACGCGCCTCATTCTAGGAGCAGATACGCCCGACGAAGGTCCGCCAACCTGAGCTGAATTCGCGCATGACTAAACGTTGTGCGCTTGAAAAAAGTGCTATGGAGATGACGCTTCAGGATGGGTTGTGGGCGACCCAGCCCTTGAACGTAAACCCGGCGTAGAACAGTTCGACATCATCGAATCCTGCTTCTCTTAGCAGGGCTACGTCCTGCTCGGGAGATAGCAGGGGAAGTCGATTGCTGATCGCGGTGGCTGCATTCGTTGCATCTGATGCAGGAATGCCGGATGCCATTGCGAATGCCGCGTAGCGAGAAAGCCAGCGCGATTTCTCATCTTCGGCTTGGGGAAAGCTGTGGTGGGCAACAACGAGCGGTGCACCGGGCTTCAAGCGTCGCCTCAGTTCGGCCAGCGTATGTAGACGCTGCTCGGCAGAAAGGAAATGCAGGGTCAGGAGACATGTAGCGCCATCAAAGGGCCCCTCCGGCGCGGTGTCGATGTAACCCTCATGGAGCCCGACACGTGATGCGAGTGGGCCTAAGGTGATCTCTGCAAGCTTCAGCATCTCAGCTGACGGGTCGACACCCACGAAGTGCCACTCTGGCTGGGTGCTTGCAAAGACTTTCAACTCCAAACCACCCCCGGCACCGAGTACAAGTACTTGACCATCGCGAGGGATGGTTTCGGCAAGAAGCAGCGTTGCCATCTGTTGGAGGCCATGAAAGCCTGGAACCTGCTTGATGGGACCTTCAGCGTAGCGAGCGACAGCTTTCGGGTCAGAGAAGGACGACAAGAAGAGCTCCAACGTTTCAAGTGGCTCATGCTACCGCGAACCACATGACTCTTGTCCATGGTGGGCGCGAGAGTTGATGGCCACCCGAAGGACACTCGTATTGACGTGGATGATTTCGTCATTTACGGTAAAACACATGAACTTCGTAGACGCCCAACCCTCGCTGATTATTCGCACCATTCAAAAAGTGGTGGGTTAGCGCACGTTTCCGAGTAGCTAAAACCCGCCCTTGAGGCGGGTTTTTTATATCCACCTCCTGGGCATTCGAAACCAATAGGAGTCCTTCATGGATATCAGTAGTCATCAGCCTCCGACTCTTCACCTGGTATGCGGAAAGATTGCTTCAGGAAAATCAACGCTCACCCAGAAGCTCGCTGCCCGCCCAAAGACGCTGCTTATCAGCGAGGATATTTGGCTATCGCAGCTCTATGCGGATGAGATCCGTACGCTCGATGATTACGTCCGCCGTTCGCGTCAGCTGCGCAGCGTCCTTGCCCCTCATGTTGAGTCACTACTGCTAGGCGACCTCTCGGTAGTCCTCGATTTTCCGGCGAATACGCTCAACAACCGTCGTTGGATGAAGCACATTATCGACCGTACTGGCGCAGCGTATGTATTGCATTACCTTGATATACCCGATGAGGTTTGCAAGATGCGGTTACGAAACCGCAATGCCGAAGGTTTACACCCGTACGCGCCGACTGATGTGGAGTTTGATGAGATCACCCAGCACTTCGTGCCGCCATCTGACGAAGAGGGTTTCCACATCATTTGCCATGAACAGTAGTGGGCGACGTACCGTCACATTCTTGTGTATGTCCACTTCCGAAGTCGACATGGGAGACACATTGACCAAGACCTTTACCGTAGGTATTTCATCCAGTGTACCGGCAGGATACGCATGATAAGTGCCTTTATAGACAGTCTGTTGGCGCGTATTCCGGCGAGGCGACAGACGGGTATCACCGGAGAGTTCCAACACATTCGTTTCATCGAAACGCCTGTGGGCAAAGTGCGCGTGTATGACTCCGGATCGACAAAGCCATGCGTAGTGATGGTTCCCGATGGACCCAACGTCATCGAGCACTACGATGTAGTGCTCGATCTGCTCTCACAGCAGTTGCGTGTGGTGTGTTTCGACATGCCAGGTTTTGGCTACTCCCACCCACGGCATTCCTATGAGCATTCGCTGGATCAAGGCGCCCATGCTGTCCTGGGCGTACTTGATGGCCTTGGCATAGAGAGAGCAACCCTGGCGTTTAGCTGTGCTAACGGATTTTACGCTTTGCGTGCTGCCAAGCTTGCGCCGGAGCGGATTCCAAATCTGGTCCTGTCGCAGACTCCATCACTCACAGCCATGCATGCCTGGACGGCCCGCGTTATCCCGAGAGCACTGCGTGTTCCTGTCATAGGGCAGATCGCTGCGTGGCTCTTTCGTCAAAAGGCTGCGACCAGCTGGTATGGCATAGCGCTTCCCAGGACGACAGACCCGCAATTTTTTCGAGAAACGGCGTTGAATGCTCTTTCTGGTGGGGCATGTTTTTGCCTTGCTGGCGTCGTTCAAGGATTGGCCAGAGAAAAGATGGCTTCGTTGTGTGGAGTGACGGTGCCATGCACGATGATTTGGGGTGAGAAAGATCACTCTCACCGGGGTACCGATCCCAACTCACTGCACGAATGTATCCCGCAGGCCGAGATCCTTCATTTCCAGGATTGTGGGCACTTTCCCGACATTGAACAGCCCGAACGCTTTGCTGAAATCCTCATCGATCAAGTGGCTCGATACGCGTAACCGTCGCTCTCTCAAATGTCCGTTTCTTGGCCGCAAGCGGACGTTTCCACCGAGAAGCCGGTCGAACCGCAAGGGCGGCAGCTAACCAACGGCCTCTGAAAATAAAGTTGGTCAACGAACCGATCGAACGGCGCATGGCGTAAGCAGCCAAGCTTTGGAAGATCGCGCACATGGCGCTCAGAGCGTCACTTGATGAAGCTGATCGGCTTCCGGAAGTCAGAAATCAAGCTCATCCGTCGGTGCGGCGCCTGATCCCCTCATCCGCTGTCCGTGCCCTGTCCGGACAGTAGTGGCGCTGTCCGCGGGCAATCGTTCTTGCCGAATGGCAATGGATGAAATGGCTTGGGAATGCGGCTTTCAAGAGATTCGAGCCTTTGGCACGAGCTTTGCCATATGTCTCATTGAAAGCTTCCTACCTACTCACGGAGAACCGCCATGAAATTCGAGACCTTGATGCTGCAGAGTCTTTTCGCCGCCTGCCTGCTGATCTGCCTGCTGACCTTGGGTGCCATGCTCACTTCGCAAATAACCGTGCCGAGCGTTGCGGTCAGCCATGCTCCCGTTGCGGCCATCGAAAGCTTGGTGAGCTGAGTCACCGACGCAAGCATGAGGCATGCTAAATAGCTCGGGCAGGTAACCCCGCATTGAAACGCGGACAGATGTCATCCATCAAGGAGTAGTCCACTTGGCTGTGAATCAATTCAGTAAAGCCGCATTGGCTGCCTATTTTCTTGCTCAACTTGCGTTGGGGATAACGCCGGCCTATGCCCAGTCGGAAAGTGATGACGCGGCACTGACACGCACCATCACTGCGCTCGATGCGAAGGTTTTCGATGCATACAACAGCTGCGATCTGAAGGCGTTTGGCAGCTACTT
>Ga0302229_10000510_pt1 | contig 29753 bp, 27 predicted proteins | sample II_Palsa_N1_3_FD_193518 | JGI IMG/M metagenome (GOLD analysis project Ga0302229, IMG submission 193518) | Peat permafrost microbial communities from Stordalen Mire near Abisko, Sweden - II_Palsa_N1_3 | ecosystem: Environmental > Terrestrial > Soil > Palsa > Peat permafrost | place: Sweden... | reverse complement strand
GCATTTCGGCGACCATCAGCCATCCTTCGAGGGCATGATCCGCGGCATGTCGCGCACGCTGCCGCCCGCACTGCAGCCATACCGGGATTACCTCACCTACTACATGCTGAAAAGCAACTTCGCCGGGGCGCCACTGCCGAGCTATCCGATGCTCGACATCGCGTTCCTACCGAGCATGGTGCTGCAGGCCGCCGGCCTTCCGAAAGACCCTTACTTTTCCGCATTGACGGTACTACGCACCCGCTGCAACGGCCTGTACGACGACTGCAAGGTGCCCGGTCTGGTGGATTCGTACCACGCATGGACGTTTGGACGGCTGCACGTTTATCAATAGTGGTGATTTCGAGTGCGCGACACGTAGCGGCGTTGCGTTCGATGGTTGAATCCGCAAACCGAAGCGGATGATGCATGGCGCTTCATGTACGGCGATAAAGCCGGCGTGCTGAATCTGGTTATACATCCGATTGTGAGCCGGACCCAGCACGGATAGGTTCGACATGGATCAAGACGTTACGCTCTGACTTCCACACGTGATCAGGGACGTATAACCGGACCCACGAGTTCGCATCCTAGGTAGTTAGGCCTCATGGAGAGATTACGTATGACTCGTGCTATGACTCGTTCCGTTCTCGTTGCAGCGACGCTATTCCTCGCACTTCCCGCCGGTGCCCAATCCGCCAAGACCTTCTCGCAGGCATATGCGAACGCCGAGGCACAACGGGGCCGGCATCTGGCCGCAACGTCGAGCTACGCTGATACATGGGCGGAGTTCAACAATCAAAACCATTTCGACGAACGTGACGGCTGCTACTTCAAAGCCGAAGGCGAACTGATACAAATCCTTGAAATCGACAGGTCGGGAAAGGTTGTCGGCTACTACACCGATCAGGACAATGGCCGCTCCCGCTGCTGGCGAGCAACCTACTTGGGCGTCGTGTTCCCCAAGCCCCCGTTCGCGCCGTACTGGCACAAATTGGTCATGCATTGAGACCTGACAATTCGTTCAAGGCGGGCGCCTTCGGCGCCGCATAACTCCAGCGTTGGCCTCTATGAAAACCTACGAAGGACTTGATGCCCAAGGACGTGTTGTCTGCTTCGAGGTGCCGAATGCCGTGCTTTCGCGTCGCGCTGCTTGCAAGCTCGTGTCACGCGTTCCTGGCGTCTCGCTGACAACCTGGCCACCCTTGGCCATTTGGTGGCGACGATGTCTTCTGCACGTTCGAGCTAGACGGGAAGCACTTCGAGCTGTGGGCGCCATTCGGCGACAATAGCCGCTTCCATGTTGCGGCAAAGCCCTTGGAGTCATGCGATGCTTTGCAACATCTTCGCGGCGCCTTCCAAGAGCACCACGCTATCTCGGGAATCACGCGCTGGCTCATACTCATGGCTGGTTTGGCACTTGCTTGCTTCCGTTTGTTCGGACACTGAGGGCGGCTAACATTCCGTTACAAGGCGGACGCTGCCGCTCAACTCAAGCGTTAGGCCTTGGAAGACTGTCTTTCACGAAGGGGGCAAAATGACCCGTCAAATCGTGTTCACGCCAAGGGCGGCCAAGCCGCCGCCGACTTATAGCCAAGCGGTCAAAGCTGCCGGTCTGGTCTTCGTCTCAGGCACGGCTCCAACTGATCCGGCCCCAGGTTTAATAAAGGGCACGACCATTCAGGAGCAGACGCGGCAGTGTCTGGCCAACATAGAGGCCATCCTGGAGGACGCGGGTAGTTCCCTGGACAAGATTGTCAGCGTCACCGTCGTGCTGGCGGACGAAGAAGACTTTGCTGGCATGAATGAGGAGTGGCTCAAATGGTTCCCTGCCAATCCCCCGGCTCGTCAGGGTGCCAAGCTGCCTGTACGCATCCCCGGCCTCAAGGTATCCATTGCGGCAATCGCAGAGGCCTAACTACTAGGCGCACGGCTTCGCAGCCGCTTAACTCCGGCAATAGGTGTCATGAATATTTCGGTGCAAATTCGTCGCTACAAGCCAGGTGAGGAGCGGGCGCTATTTGAGATTTACTGCTCAGCCATTCATCTCACGGCCAGCCGCGACTACACGCCCGAACAGATACAAGCTTGGGCGCCCAAGGATCTGGATATGAACCTTTGGGAGAACCGTATTCGCGGCATCAATCCTTTCGTCGCCGAATTGAAAGGGGAGGTTGTCGGATATGCGGATCTGCAGGCTAACGGCTACATCGATCACTTCTTTGTGTCGGGCATTCACACTCGCAAAGGCATAGGATCGCTGTTGATGGAGCATCTTCTCGGAGAGGCAAAGGCACTCGGGCTGTCTGAGTTGACCTCGGACGTAAGTCGTACGGCTCAGCCGCTCTATGAGAAGTTTGGCTTTGTGGTGGTTGAGCAGCGCCGCCCTGAGCGTCGCGGAGTTGTCATTCCAAACGCGCTTATGAGGCGGTATGCGACATCAGTCCATTGAAGCGAAGGCTGATGCCTGACAATTCATTCAAGCCGCCGCCTCCTCACAGCGCGGCTCGATTCAAAGGTCAGATCGCAGGAATCTTGAAGACGAACGAGTGGCATCATCGGGAGAATTTATGACCAACAAGACCGCGCTATCGGAGTACCTCATCATCTCCCGCGGGCAGTGGGATAAAGACAGATCGCCCGAGGAAATACAGAAGTCGATTGACGACTTCTACGTCTGGCACGATCGACTCGTTGGCGAAGGATTGTTGATAGCGGGACAGCGGCTCGGGAGAGAGGTGAAAGTTGTCTCAGGAGCCGGCGTGAGTGATGGCCCCTTTGCCGAAGCCAAGGAGGTTGTGGGCGGCTACTGGTTCATCCTGGCTGGCAGCCTTGCCGACGCCGCGGCACTTGCCGCGCAGAATCCTTGCCTGGCCTTCGGTTTGACAAGCGAGGTTCGACCCATTGAAGAGGAACGAGCCAGCGCCTTCAGGTTGAGCTGCGAAACGCCTGAGAATTTCGACGATGGGGGATGACTCAGATCGAAGGTCATTGCGCGCGAGCGCTGCGGTCTGACCCTTCCTTCAAAGTGTCTACTTTCGGCGGCGGCCGGAAGCAGGCACTTTGAGTCGAGTTGTCGGCGCAGCGCGTTGTAGCCTGTGCCGACCTAAAGCGTCATCGTCACGCTGGCCCGCACCGTCCTTGGCGTGCCCTGGTTGAGAATGAAACCCCAGCTGGTAAGCCAGTATTTTTCGTTGGTGAGATTGTCGATGCCGGCTCGATACGTGAATGCGTGGCCGCCCAGCGTAGTCGTGTAACGGGCGCCAACGTCGAACGTGTGGTACGCGCCGATGAAGTTGCTGTTGTCCGCCTCGATCGCCTCGTTGCCCACGTAGCGTCCACCGGCAGTCAATACCAGTCCGGCGACCTGCGGCACGACATATTCGACATAAAGGTTGCTCTGGGCGCGTGGTGCGCCATAGGCGCGTTTGCCGTCTACGCCTACGGCAGCGCGCACATTGCTGGCGTCGAGGTACATCAGGCCGCCAAGCAGGGTCCAGTTCTGGGCTAGCGACATCTGTGCGGAAAGGTCGATGCCCTGGTAGCGCGTCTGTCCGTCCTGCACGAACAGGTTGTCCGAGTTCAGATACTGCAGTCCGCGATCGACTTGAAAGAGTGCAAGGTTGGTACTCCACGTATCGAACTCGGTCTTCGCGCCGAGCTCGAACTGCTTGCTGATCGTGGGTGCGAAAGTCTGATATGCGTTCACGGCGCTTTGTGGGGCGCTACCGCCCTGTTCGAGCGACTGCACATAGCTGGCGTAAAGAGTGACTGGCGCTGCGGGTTTGTAGATCAGCGCCGCGGTCGGCGTTATCGGACCTTTTTCATAACGCGCGGTGGGAGCATCGCTACCGACAGCAAACGTCTTGTCGATGAAATCCACGTAGCGCAAGCCGAGCAGTGCCGACCATTGCGAGGATAGCGCAACCGTATCGCTGGCAAAAAACGAGCGCTGCGTGGTGGTCTCCGCCAGGTAGGTGCTGCGGTTGACTGGGACATCCGGATTGGCGAACAGCGGTGCATCGAAGATGTCGCCCTGGCCGAGCACCTGCGACTGGAAGTCGAGCGGGTAGTGTTCGTCCAGCCCTTGCCATGACGCACCGAACACTACGTCATGCTTCAGCGATCCCGTGTCGAACTTGCCGTTGAACATGCCCTGCCACTGCTGGTAGTCGTAGACCGAGTAGCCCAGGTAGTTGAGGTCGGTATAGGTGCCCTTGTTGTCGGTGAGGATCAGCGCGCTGTCCTGATTTTCGCGGGTCTGCTTGGCGTAGCTGTAGTCCAGGCTGAAATTCCAGTCGGGTGAGATGTCCCATTTCAAACCGGTGTTGGCGACGCGGAACGAGGTCTGATATCCGGTGAAGGGCTGGCTCACGCGCTGGTCGCCGGACAGTGGCGCCGGCACGTGCACGGGCGTGGCCATGGGAAAGCCGAAATCCTGCCCGAGGATGATGCCGTAGTAGGCGCCTTGCACATCGCGGTCCTGATAGATGCTGTTGAAGTGCCAGTGCAGGTTTGGCGCGATGTCCTTGGTCAGCGCCAGCGATGCGGTGTTGCGCTTGATGTGGCCGCCATCGACGAAGGTGTCGCCATCCTCGTGCGCCACGTTGATGCGGTAGCCCCAGCCGCCCGCACCACCGATCGTGCCGCCGAAATCGCCAGCTTCGGTGAGCACGCCGTCGGACAGATAGCCGAGCGTAAAGCTGTTGTAGGGCTGCAGCGTGGGCTGCTTGGAAACAAAGTTGAGGATGCCGCCCGGCTGGCCGAAGCCGTACATGAACCCACCCGGCCCTTTCAGCAATTCGATCTGGCTGAACGGCTCCAGCGGCATGTCGCTGCCCCAGTTTGGAATCGACAGGCCATCCATCTTGAAGCCATTGAGCGTATCCACCGGCAATCCGCGCACGGCGATACCGGCTGCCTCACCGGCATAGCCGGTCGCCAGCGGCGTGACCGCCGGATCGGCCTTGAAGGCATCGTTGATATCCAGTGCCTGCCGGTTCTGCATCAGGTCGGACGTGACCGCGTCGATGCTGAAGGGCGTATCGAGCAGGCTGCGCTGACCCAGTGCGCCGGTATCGGCATCGTTCGCGCGATAGAGATCCAGGACGCTGCCGGCTGCGGTGACATTCACCTGGCCCAGCACCTTGGCATCCTGTGGGTCCGCGTCGGTTGCATGTGCGGAGGTAGCCGCCAGTGCGGCGAGGATGAGCATGACGGCACGCCGACGTGCGCCGAGGCGGCGCGCTGCGCCACCGGAAAAGGCAGAGAACATGATGAAACTCCTTGATCGATCCGTCCCCGGCTGGCGCTGGCTTGCGGGAGGTTTTGGGGGTATGTGGTATGCGGTCAGTCGGGTGTCGGCATCGCCCAGACACTGTGGGCATCGCCATGGCGGGCACGTCGCGCAGCGGCGCGTGCGAAGCACGCGAAAACGATGCCAAGGGCGATGCCGGTAAGGTCGACGCCGAGTACGGACGCCATGCCGGGCGGCCACGTGCCAGCCCACGCCATGGCACTTTCAAACAGGTCGATGGCCGCAACCGCGATCGTCAACACGGCGGTCACCGTGAGCAATTCGATGGCAGCGCATGGAATCGGTCGCGCGAATGCATAGATGCATGACCCGAGGAACAATCCGTAGCAGGCGATCGGCTGGGTGGTCGCCGTATCGATGCCCAAACGCGCAGCCAGCAGCGTCGCGGCAAATGCGCCGGAAATGCCCATGCACGTTCCGACGCAAACGCCGATGGTGGCGCGGGCCATGATCCGCGTGCGTAGCGGCTGGTCCACATGGCGTCGCTTGCGCCGGGATTCGATCCATAGCAGGTTGCCCGAATAGAACAGGAACGCTCCCGCCAGCCCGAGCGCGAAATACAACCAGCGCACTGTGCGCCCGCCGTAGCTGCCGAAGTGCAGCGCATACATCGCGGAGTTGCTGATGCCATTGATGCTTTGCTGTGCGCCCACGTGGGTCGCAAGTACCCGGCCGTCGCGGCCGGCGAGTGCCACGGTGCCGTAAGTGCCGAGCGTGTGCTGCGACAGTCCGCGAACTTCCACCACGGCGTTGCGATCGCCGTAATGGGTGTAGTGCAGGTAGTCCGGCCTGAAGCTGCTGACGCCGGTGGCCAGCGCGGCCGTGCGGGCGCGCTGGATCAGTTGTTCAGTCGTCAGCATGGCTGCGGGCGTGCCGCTCGCTGCCACCACCGGTGCCGTCGCGACCGCCTGGGCGAAGCTGCCGAACAACTTGCCGTCGAACGCAATGACATTGAGCGCGGCTAGCGTGATCGTGAACAGGCACAGGATCGAGCCGGTCACCGCGAAGATGATGTGGAACGGCAGGCTGAGCACGCCGATCGCGTTGTGCGCGTCCTGCCACAACCGTTTCATGTTGTGGCCGACACGCATCGCGAAGAGGTCGCTGACCAGCTGCGGCAGGTGGATCAGCAGGCCGGACACCAGCGCCAGGCCATACAGCACGCTCACGACGCCCATCAGGTACAGCCCAACCCCGGGCAGTCCGAGCGAGTCGTGCAATGCATAGATGAAATCAGCCAGCTCGCCGGCACCGGCGGTATCGCTCGGCTTCGCCATTTCGCTGGCGCTGGCGAAGCGCGCACCGTCCCTGCCCTGCCAGTACGCATACGCGGCGTGCGCATCGTCGGTGGGCAGCACGATGCCGAAGTCGTCGCGTGTTTCCGGATGCTGCGCGAGCAGTCGCTCGATCAAGCTGCTGACCGGAACCTCGACGTCGTGGGCGTTACGCCACGGCGGGTTCTGCCATATGGCGATATCGTCGTGGAACACGGTGAGCGCACCCGCATAGAACGCCACGAACAGCGCAAAGCCGGCCATGAGGCCGGTCCAGGTGTGTACGGTCTGGAAGGTGCGGGTCGTGGCAGCTTTCATCGTGCGTGCTTTCAGATCCCGGCCGCGTGGCGGGCCAGCCACAGTGCAAAGAAACCCACGGCATTCGCGGTGCCCAGGGTCAGCCATGCTCGAGGGCCGCTGCGCAATGCAAACGCGCCGATCATGAAAGCGATCCACAGCGGAAAAAACAGGATCAGCGCGGGGATCACATAGGCATCGCCGCGATCGGGCAGCGCATGCAGCAGCAGACTCAGCACGACGGCAGCCAGCGGAAATCCGAGCAGGGCGCCGGCGAGGCAGCGGGCGATCATCGTGTGCCTGCGCGAATAGGTTGAGGCGCGCGGCGCCACCAGGCCAGGTAGGGCAGCGCGACCCACGTCAGCATCCAGGTCGACAAGGTCGCCGCGATGCCCGCGCCGACGCCTGCCGCAACAAGCCACGCCGTCGCACCCCCTGCAATCACGGCCAACGCGGCAATGCGGGAGTTCGCGCGCAATGGCGCTGGCAGCAGCTTTTGTTGTGCGCTCGCCAGATAGACGAGGGTAGCGCCGGCCATGCTGAGCAGCAGCGCGCAGAGAGTTATCACAAAGCCATCTTCCTGAATGGTGCAAACGCCCGCTGGTGCCGGTTTGACGGCGTGCCGGGCAATCGCTTGTTTAGTAATGAGAGTCATTCTCATTTAAGGCGTGCTTCATGTCAATTCGCGCCAGACCCGTCGCCTTGTAACGGGTTGCTGGCGAGCGGGCGTCCGGCATTGAAGGGCTGCAGGACGGCGCCGTGATTCGCCTATGCTGGAGGTCCTTGTTTGCCTTAGGGACTGGCCATGTCCGCCGCTGCGCACGCCGTTGAAAAACCCCTCGCGGCTGAGGTGCTGGTGATCGGTCATCGGGGCGCCAGCGCACTGAGGCCGGAACATACGCTGGCCTCCTATGGCAAGGCGATCGCCGATGGCGCCGACTTCATCGAGCCGGATCTGGTGATGACTAGGGACGGCGTCATGGTGGCGCGGCACGACAGCGAGTTCGGCGATACCACCGATGTCGCCACGCACCCGGAATTTGCCGCGCGCAAAACCAGCAAGACGATCGATGGCCAGCCGGTCAGTGGCTGGTTCATCGAGGACTTCACCCTGGCCGAACTGAAAACCCTGCGTGCACGCGAGCGGCTTCCGCAGCTACGCAGCAAGGGCTACGACGGCGAGTTTTCGGTTCCCACGCTGGAGGAGATCATCGCGTTCGTTGCTGCCGAGTCGGCGACGGCTGGCCGCCGGATCGGCATCATTCCCGAGATCAAGTGCGGCAGTTACTTTCGCAAGCTCGGTCTGCCCATGGAAGACAAGCTGCTGGCGGCACTGGCCGCACACCGGTATACGCGCATGGCACCGGTGGAAATCCAGTCGTTCGAGATTGCCAATCTGCTGTACCTGCATGACAAGCTGGGCGGCAGTCGCAGACGTAGCGAGCACCCAAACATCCGTCTGCTACAGCTGGTCGGCGGTGCGGACGAACAGCCCTGGGATGTGATCGCTGCGGATGGAAAACTCACGTACGCGCAAATGATGACGCCGATCGGCCTGCGCGAAATTGCAGGTTATGCGGATGCGATCGGCCCGCACATGCGCGCGATCATCCCGCTCGCCGCCGACGGCAGGCTGGGCAGACCCACGCTGCTGGCCCACGACGCGCATGCGGAAGGGCTTGAGCTGCACACCTACACCTTCCGCCCGGAAAACCAGTTCCTGGCGAAAAACTTCTGGCTCGGCAGCGATCCGGCGACCTATAACGAGCCCGGCTCGATCGCCGAGATCCGCGCCTACCTCGATGCCGGTATCGATGCGTTCTTCACCGACGATCCGGCAATCGGTCGCAAGGCAGTCGACTTGCGTTGAGCTTGGCATGGCTGCGCAGCGAGGCAGGATCGCCAGATCGAACGGCTGGCTGCCACACACCTGCGTGCCTGGCCTTGGCTATGATCGACCGGAGCTCATCACGGTTGCCTACATGGTTGCGATGCCTTCCCTCACTGTCCCGAACGATCGCCAACGTTGGCTTGGGATGTCTATCGCATGTGCGGCTGCTCTCGCGATCGTGGGTAGCCTTGCGATGGCGCAGGATCCGACCAGCCCATGGCGCTGGCTGCACTGGATAGGCAAGCCCTTGGCCACCGGACTGATCCTGTTGCTGGCCTGGCGTGCCCGGTTGCCTGTGTCGCTGCGCTATCGGCGCTGGATCGTCACCGGCATCGGCTTCTCACTGATAGGCGACGTGCTGCTGATGCTGCCGGGGGACTTGTTCGTGCCGGGCCTCGCTGCGTTCCTGTTTGGTCATCTGTGCTTCATGGCAGCATTTGTGGGTGACAGCCGCTTTGCGGCGCGCCCGCTCCTGCTGTTCGCCAGCCTTGGCTACGGTGCGATCAACCTGTGGCTGTTGTGGGAGTCGATCGCGGCCCCGCTGCGGGTGCCGGTGGTCGTCTACGTGATCGTGCTGACCAGCATGGGCGGGCAGGCGATGGGACGGGCGCGGGAGTTCTCGGTGCGCGGCGACCGGAGCGCTCGCAGCGCCATCCTGGCGGCCATCGGTGCCCTGGTGTTCATGCTCAGCGACAGCCTGCTGGCCTGGAACCGCTTTCATGCCCCGATTCCATGGGCCACGCTGTGGGTGCTATCGACGTATTATCTGGCTTTGTGGTGGATCGCATGCTCGGTACAGGGCAGCAAGATGACGGTTGGGGCAGGTGCAGTGAAGTGAGCACACCAAATTGGGCGCGCTAAATTGAACACACAGGAACTCATCATCACGTGGGCCACGCCGGTATTCTTCGCGTTGATCGCGCTGGAATTGCTGGTGGCGAAGCTGCGCGGCAAGCGTGCATATGCCAGCAACGATGCGATCAACAGCATCGGGCTGGGGGTGATCTCGCAGATCGTCGGTGTGTTCAGCAAGCTGCTGACGTTCGGCATCTACGCCTGGTGCGTGCAGCATCTGGCCCTGATGACATTGCCTGCCGACAACCTGGCGGTGTGGATCGGAGCGCTGCTGCTGTACGACTTCTGTTACTACTGGCTGCACCGCTGCGGACACCGGGTGAACATCCTGTGGGCCGCGCATGTCGTGCATCACCAGAGCGAGCACTACAACCTGTCCACCGCGCTGCGCCAGACCGGTAGCGGCGTGCTGCTGGCCTGGCTGTTTTATCTGCCGCTGGCGTTGCTGGGGGTGCCGCTCAAGGTGTTCGTGATCGTCGCGCTGGTCGATTTGCTCTATCAATTCTGGGTGCATACCGAACAGATCGGCCGCCTTGGCTGGTTCGACCGGGTGTTCTGCTCACCGTCCAACCATCGCGCGCATCACGCGGTGAACGACCGTTATCTGGACCGCAATTACGGCGGCATCCTGATCGTGTGGGACCGTCTGTTCGGCAGCTTCGTCGAGGAAGACGATAGCGACCGGCCGGTTTACGGTACGCGTTCGCCGCTGCGTAGCTGGAATCCGCTGTGGGCCAATGCCGAGGTGTACTGGAGCACGGTCGTCGACGCGTGGCACGCGCGGCGCTGGCGCGACAAACTGTTGTTGTGGTTGAAACCGCCGGGCTGGCGGCCGGACGATGTGGCGGCGCGCTACCCCAAGCCGGCATTCGTGACGAGTGGTGAGCGTTTCAACCCACCGGTATCGCAGGCACTGACGATTTACGCGCTGCTGCAGTTTGCGTTGTTGCTGGCCATGACCACGCAGTTTCTCGGCATGGCGGGCAGCGCGAGCTTCCCGGCCATGCTCGCTTACGCGGTGTACCTAGTGGCAAGCCTGTGGGTGCTTGGCGCACTGATGGAATCGCGGCACTGGGCGCCATGGCTGGAAGGATTGCGTTTGCTGGCGACGGCACTAGCGCCCGCGCTGAGCGGAAAGTGGTTCGGCAACAGCCATCTGGACGGCCATATCGCGATGGCGATCGCGGCGGTTTTCGGGCTCAGTGCGCTGGCGCTGGCGTGGGTGCTCGGAAGGCAGCACGCCGACACGTTGCCGGCCAATTCCGCGACGGGTTGAGCGTGGCAGATCTTCCGCCGCGTCGTTGCCGCGCCCTGCCGTCTACATCCGGTCGTACATAGCTACATCCGGCTGCCCGGGCGGCACCCTCAAAGTGCCTGACGCGGCGTGGTTTACGCTCCTGCCGTCCCGTCCGGGGCACCAGCCGATAGCCTGCGCGGCTGCCTGTGGCGCAAGGCATACAGGCATCGCCGGCAGTATTCGCTATGATCGCCGCTTGCTTATAGGGGTCAGGCGATGGGTTTTTTCAGCAAGCTGGTGCGTCACAAGTCGGTTGAGCAGTTGCAGTCAGAAGTCAGCAAGCGCGGCGATTTTCGTCGCGTGCTGGGGTTGTGGCAGCTCACTGCAATCGGCATCGGCGGCATTATCGGCGTAGGCATTTTCGTGCTGGCCGGCCAGCAGGCCGCCGCCAACGCGGGGCCGGCTGTGGCGCTCAGCTTCATCATCGCCGGCCTCGGCAGCGCTTGCGCGGCGTTGTGCTATGCCGAATTTGCGGGGCTCATTCCGGTCACTGGCAGCGCTTACACCTACAGCTATGCAGTGCTCGGTGAATTCGTCGCCTGGATCATCGGCTGGGATCTGCTGCTCGAATATGCGCTGGTGGTCGCGGTGGTGGCGATTGGCTGGTCCGGCTACGTGCAAGTGCTGCTGAACTCCGCCGGCGTGCATCTGCCGGAGTGGGCGCAGCAGAGCATGAGTGCGCAGACAATGGAGTATTACCTGCAGCAAATCTTCGGCGTGCACGGCGCCCATGCGATCGCCGCGCCCAGTGACGGTCACCGCTTCAACGTGATCGCCGCAGGCGTGTCGGTAGCCGTCGCGGCACTGCTGACCGTGCGCACCGAATGGGGCGCGCGCTTCAATACGGCAGTCGTTACGGTCAAGGTGATCGGTGTGTTGCTGGTGGTCGGCGTGGGCGTGTTTTACATCAATACGGCGAACTGGCACCCGTTCATTCCGGCGCGCATCGTCGACGCCACTACCGGCATTGGCCACTTCGGCTGGCAGGGCGTGCTGACCGGCGCCAGCGTGGTGTTCTTCGCGGTGTTCGGCTACGACACCCTGACCACCGCCGCGGAAGAGGCCAAGCATCCCCAGCGCGATCTGCCGCGTGCGGTGCTGTTGTCGCTGGCGATCGCGATGGTGCTGTACATCGCAGTGTCGCTGGTGCTCACCGGCATCAGCCCGTACAGCCACCTGGGCGGCGATGCTTCGGTTTCCGATGCGTTCGAGGCGATCGGCCTGCACTGGCTCAGCATCACGATTGCCGCGGCCGCGGTGATCGGTGTCACCAGCGTGCTGTTTGCGTTCATGCTCGGCGCGGCGCGAATCTGGTTTGCGCTGGCTCGTGACGGTTTGCTGCCCAGCTGGTTCGCCAAGGTCAACCAGCGCTTCGGCACACCGGCGCGACCGACCATCATCCTGGGCCTGTTCACCGCACTGGTCGCAGGCCTGCTGCCGATCGGCGAAGTGGCCGAACTGGTCAATATCGGCACGCTCAGCGCATTCATCATCATCTGCGGCTCGATCATGCTGCTGCGTGCACGCCGACCGGACCTGCAGCGCAACTTCAAGACGCCCGCCGTGTGGTTCACCGCGCCGCTCGGCATCATCTTCTCCATCGTACTGATCTATGGCCTGCCGTGGATCACCTATGAGCGCTTCATCATATGGATGGCGCTGGGCTGCCTGATCTATTTCGGCTACGGCATCCGCCACAGCAAGCTGGAACAGGCCAGTGAGTCATGAGGCCTGTTTGAGTTCTCTGTAGCTATGGATGCGGTCAGTGTCCTTGAAACTGTGTGGCTGTCGGTGAGGGCTGATGGCCGCAGGGAAGTTTCAAGCGTCACCTGGCCGTATCAACAGGCGCTGACCGACCTATCGCGGCCATCAAGCTTGGCGCGACGCATGGCCTGATCGGCACGCGCCAGCAAGGCCTCGATATCTTCGTTGACATCAAGGCATTCGGCGATTCCGATGCTCACGGTCAGCGGGCCGTCCGGGCGTTGCACCGTGTGCACGGCGAGCCGCAGCTTCTCGGCCCTGTTGCTGGCTTGGTGCAGATCGAGACCGGGCAGCAGCATGGCGAATTCCTCACCACCCATGCGGCCAATCAGGTCGTCTGTGCGCATTTGTGCGCGCAGGGTCGCGGCCAGTGCGATCAGTGCGGCGTCACCAGCAGCATGGCCGTGGTCGTCATTGAGCTGCTTGAAGTGGTCTGCATCCAGGAACAGCGTGCACGCGGGCTTTTGCTGACGGTGCACGTCGACGAGCGCGAGCCGCGCCAGTTCAAGAAAGCGGTTGCGCAGCAGCAATCCGGTCAGGCCGTCGGTACTGGCCTGCTCGCGCAGTTGCCGTTCCAGCCGAAACTGTTCGAACAACGTGCGCGCCATGAATGCGCGCAGCACGGTCGAGAGGGAAATGGCGATCGCCATGTAGACGATGTACTGGAAAATCTGCACGCCATCTGCCGCGCCCAGTACCAGCATGGACAGTGGCCCGAAGGCGCATAGCGCCATCGCGACAATGAAGTCCCACAGTCCGAGCCAGATCACCGACGAAGCCACCGGTAGCAGCAAGCCCGGCAACACCCAGGGCTGCCCCCGCACGTGGCCCATGCCGTTGAGGTTGATGCCAATTTCCAGCAGCAGCACGCAGGACAGTGCCAGCAGGCTCAGCGATAACGGCCGCCGCACGCGCGTGGCGGCCGCAGCCACCAGCAACAGCGGCAGCGCAGGCGTGAGCCTCAGCAGCAGCGGTATGGATGAGGCGGCGACAAGGGTGCTGGCGCCGGTCGCCGCGACATAGGAAAGACTGGCGACCAGCATCAGCGCCTGCATCATCGGCCGCATGCGCTGTGCCAGATACTGCGTGTATTCGCGGCGTTGATCAGGATCGCTGGTATGGCGCTGACTTATGGACAGGGCGTGCATGGCATCTCGGCTGGCGGGAAACGTGCGGAAATCAAAATAGCCCCAGCAAGATGAGTGCCATGATCGTATCAGTCTGGGCGGGCGCAGTCCGATCACCAGCGCGGCCATGACCTTCGGCATGGGTTAAGCGTAGTGGGACCGGTCTAGCATCCACGGTTTGCATCCATGTCGTGGCAGGTTTTCGCGCCATGGATTAGCCGAATCGTCCACCGGAGAACGCATTGAAAGTCACCCGCCTCGCTTCCGCCCTCGTTGCCACCACCTTAGGGTTGGGTAGTTTTGCAGCACTTGCCGACGTACCTGCACCGCAGGATGTGCCGTTTCAGGGCACGTTGAAGGTCAGCGTGGATGCCACCGACCTGGCCCATCGCGTCTTCCGCGTGCATGAAGTGGTGCCGGCGCAGCCGGGCCCGCTGACCCTGCTGTACCCGCAGTGGCTGCCGGGCAATCACTCGCCGAGTGGTCCGATCGACAAACTGGCTGGGTTGGTGGTGACCGCGAACGGCAAGACGCTGGCATGGAAACGCGACACGCTGAACGTGTATGCGTTCCACGTCGACGTGCCGCAAGGTGTCAGCAGCGTCGAGGTCGCGTTCCAGTACCTGTCGGCACAGAACACCCGCGAAGGTCGCGTGGTGATGACGCCGGAAATGCTCAACCTGCAGTGGAACGCGAACACGCTGTACCCGGCTGGTTATTACAGCCGGCGCATCATGACCGAGGCCAGCGTGAAGTTTCCCGCCGGCTGGCAGTTTGGCAGTGCGCTGGAAGTGGCCTCGCGCGACGGTGACACGGTGAACTTCAAGCCGATCGCGTACAACGATCTGGTCGATTCGCCAATCTACGCCGGCAAGTATTTCAAGCGTGTCGATCTCGATCCGGGTTCGAAGACGCCGGTGCACATGGACATCGTGGCGGACGCGGCGAAGGATCTTGAATTCACGCCGGCGCAGCTGAAAGTGCACCAGAACCTGGTGCAGCAGATGTACAAGCTTTACGGCGCGCATCACTACGACCACTACGATTTCCTGTTCTCGCTGAGCGACAAGATGAGTGGAAACGGGCTGGAGCATCACCGCTCCAGCGAAGACGGCGTGGGCGCGGACTACTTCACCGAGTGGGACAAGGATGCGGTGATCCGTGATCTGCTTCCGCACGAGTTCAACCACTCGTGGGACGGCAAATACCGTCGCCCGGCTGACCTGTGGACAGCGAATTTCAATGTGCCGATGCAGGATTCCCTGCTGTGGGTATACGAGGGCCAGACGCAGTTCTGGGGCTATGTGATGGCTGCGCGTTCGGGCTTGTGGAACGAGGATCAGGCCCACGACATGCTCGCCATGGTAGCGGCCACTTATGATCGTGGCCGTCCAGGCCTGGCCAGCTGGCGCAACCTGCAGGACACCACCAACGATCCGATCATCGCCCAGCGCGCGCCGCTGCCGTACCGCAACTACCAGGCCAGCGAGGACTACTACTCCGGCGGCCAGATGATCTGGCTCGAGGTGGATGCGAAGCTGCGAGAGCTGAGCCACGACAAGCATTCCATCGACGACTTCGCCAAGGCGTTTTTCGGCATGGACAATGGCAGCTTCGTCACCAACACCTACACGTTCGACGACGTGGTGAAAACGCTCAACGACATCCAGCCATTCGATTGGGCCGGCTATCTGCGCGGCCGTCTGGATGGCCATGGTCCGCTGATCGGTGGCATCGAGTCGCATGGCTGGAAGCTGGTCTACAACGACCAGCCTTCGGCCACCGTGAAGGCGGTCGAAGCGCGTCGCCATTTCGCTGACCTCACCTATTCGCTTGGTATCGCAGTGGGCAAGGACGGGGAGATTGCCGACGTGTTGTGGGATGGCCCGGCGTTCAAGGCCGGCATATCGCCGGCCATGACCGTGGTCGCCGTCAACGGTCATGACTACAGCAGCGATGCGCTCAAGGACGCCATCACCGCCTCGGCCACGGACAAGAATCAGCCGATTGAGTTGCTGGTGAAAAACCTCGACGAGTACAAGACCATACGCATCGACTACCACGATGGCCTGAAGTACCCGCACCTGGTGCGCGATACCGGCAAACCCGACACGCTGGGTGCGCTGCTCAAGGCGCGCTAAGGCGATTCGACGTCCGCTTCCCCGGGTTGGCTCGGGGAAGCGGGTTGCGTGCCAGGGTCTCCAGTGAGGCCGGTGCGGCATGTTCCGCAAGCCGCCGGCGCCCATCGCGCACCGCGGCATCACGCTCGCCAGCAACTCGGCTATACTGCGCTCCCGCGGGATGAGCCCCTTGCTCACGCCACCGCGTCGGCCACCATGCGCTCGTAGCTCAGCTGGATAGAGTACCGCCCTCCGAAGGCGGTGGTCGTGGGTTCGAATCCCGCCGAGCGCACCATTCCTCCCTTGATGTTTCTGTGCCCGTTCAATCGTGACTCGGTCGAATGTGTCCGTGGGCGGCTAACGACCTTCATTGTCTTGAAGGGACCGCGCCACCGTCCGTTTGAAGAACCGCCGCTGAATGGTCGCCGCCTCCGCTTGCGGTTTTCCCCGAAGGCGACGGCTATCGCTATCATCGTGAACCCGCGCTGGCCCTGGTGCAGACTGTCGGGGTTGTCGGCAACAGCAGGTCGCCGCAATGCAATGCCATAAACGCGCGATATCACACCGCGATTTATGCAGGAATGTCCCGCACCACCTCGGTCAACTTGCCGGAACTGATTTCGTAGAAGAAGCCGTAGAGCTTGACGTGCTTGGGCACTGCCGGGCTCGAACGAAGCAACGCGATGTCGTGCTTGATCGACGCCTCGAAATCCATGATGGCAAGGCTGTCGTGATCAAACATCGTCGAGATATCAGCGTGATAATGATCATGGAACTCCTCGATGAGGAGCTCGGGGGTCAGAGTCGTCGTGCCGCAGAACGAGTGGTGAACCACGACGACATTCTGAATGTTGAATATGTAGTCCATGGAGGCCACGGACTCCAGAACGAAGGCGGCGCGCCCACCCGCGTTGGTCGCGGTAAATAGTGTCCGTGTGTGGGCAACCCGATGGCCGGATTCGTCGAGAATGTTTTCACCCGGATAGACCTCGTCCCCCAGATACTCGGCAACGGCCTGTGGGATATCCGCCGATCGAGGGTCAAAGCAGTAGATCGCAAGCGTCTTCATCGGGATGGCCTGGTTCGCACCCTCGAAGGTGTTCATATCGAACCCGGGTTGCTTCCTGTACTCGTACTCGCTGAACTTGCTCATTTTCTTTCTCCACAGGCGTCTGACTGTGCGCAAATCCACCAGCGCGGCGACTTGCGGATCTTGGAAAGGCATTGAGCTTCGGGGCCCGCTTCGGGTCCCGTCTTCAGTTATCGGCGCAAGGGCACGATCCCACGATTTGAGCAGATGTTGGAGGAAACGCCCCGGCTTGCTCGTGGGGGCGCACTGTCGCTCAACCCACTCCGATCGCAACGCCTCGGCCGCGATGTGGTGGCTTATGTCGTGTCGCTCCAGATTTCGATAAAGCGCACCCGCACTGGACGATCGAGTGCCTGAAGCGGATCAACGCCAGCCGTGCTCAGGTCAATCCGAAGGTTACTGTACCTGATGTCAAGGCTGCTCTCGCGGGGCATACCAAACCTGGCGATCGGTCATTCGCCTGGAAATTTGTCCATGGGCCGCGCCAATACTCGCAGACATTCATCGACTGGATTGTCGCCAAGATGAAGCCTGACAAGTACTTCGCTTGCAAGGCAAAACTCAATCCCGGCGCGCCCGATCGTAGAGTTCATCTGGGCGTCGCGGTGCCTCTTACAGAGGCTCGTCCCGCACAGAAAGACCGGCCGGGAGCGGTGGCAAATACGTCGCCGCTGCCACCAAAGGAGTGCGGGGCAGTCCGATCGACATCAACTCTTGGTTGGCCGTTCAGCGGATTTGCCCTACATTCTGCGTGCCGAGTAATAAATTCCGGCAATTCATCCATCCAGTACGCGGGGAAATGTATGGCGAAGACCCAGAAAAAAGCAGCAGTAAAGAAGGCAGCTCCGAAGGTTGCCGCGAAGCCGGCGGCTTCCAAGCCGATCAAGGAAGTCCTGAGCAAGTCAGGGCTGGTGGCACATCTCGCCGAGACAAGCGGCGTGGTGGCCAAGGACGTGCGCGCAGTGATGGCGGCGCTCGAAGGTGCGGTCGTCGCATCCATCCACAAGAAGGGAGCAGGTTCGTTCATGCTGCCCGGCTTGTTGAAGATCTCCGCCATCAGCGTGCCGGCCAAGCCGAAGCGCAAGGGTATCAATCCGTTTACCAAGCTCGAGCAGGTGTTTGCTGCCAAGCCGGCCAGCGTCAAGGTCAAAGTGCGTCCGTTGAAGAAACTCAAGGATGCGGCAGCCTGAGAGGCTTGCTGACAGATGCGGTGACTTGGGTCACCGCATCTCTTGATCACGCTTACCTGGCATCGCCAGGTAAGCGTGGACCATGCCTCGCGGCATGAGAGGCGACCCGATGAGCGCCCTGGGTTCGTGATCGGACCTGCCGGGATCAGTGTTTGGTGATCTCGAAATCCTGCTGAGCCACCGGCTTGCCGTCGAGCGAGATCTCGACCTTGTATTTCCCTTCAGGCCACAGATCCGGGTTCTCCACTTTGAAGGTGGTGACGGCCGGACCGTCGGTGGCGATCGGCTGGGTAATGCTGCTGATCAATTGGCCCGGGCCTTCCAGGTAGCTCCATTTGGCGTTCAGCGCCGCGCCGCTGCTGCGGCCTTCGGTGGCAACGCTGGCATAGATGGTCCTGTCATTGAACGCGAAGTTGTTGCTGGCGTGAGTTATCTCATGTGCGGCGTTTACCGCGTTGCCGAGCGTCAGCTTGGCCACCGTGAGAGGCCCATTCACGGACGCTGTCACCGAGGGCGCAGCAGCGGGCGCGGCAGCCGGCGGCGGGACGACGCTGGTCGGGGCATTGCTGACGGCCTGCGCTGTCCTGGGCGGCGCTGGCGTGCTGGCTTTTGGCGGGGCGGTCACGGTGGGAGCCGCTGCGGGCGCTGTCGGTTCGTGCTTGCCGCAGGCACTGAGCAACAGCAGGCCGACAAGCGTGACGCTGTACAGCACGACAGGGCATGGTGAACGTGTCATGGGGAACTCCATGGTCGATGACGCAGCGAGTATCTATCCAGCAAAGGCCTTCCTGGCCCATCTATACCGGTGCTTGCCGGTTCCCGCATTGGAGTTCGGGCGCTTTGGTGTGGCCATCGAAACTAACGCCCCCGACATGAAGCGCCGGTTACCGCGGGAATGAGATGCCTGGCATTTGGCGCGTTCGGGACGCGTGAGATGGAAACGGGCCCGAACTCGTTCCGGACGTTTCTGCTCGCCAAAGGCAACGCTTACTGGCGCGCCGTGCGGGGGTTGCCAGGCGTTGCCGGTGTGCTGCTGCGAAACGGATTGATGTCCAGGCCGCCACGTCGGGTATAGCGCGCGTACACGCTGAGCTGCTGCGGCGCGCAACGCTGCATCAGGTCGACGAAGATCCGTTCCACGCATTGCTCGTGGAATTCGTTGTGGTTACGAAACGAAACCAGGTAACGCAATAGCCCGGCATGCTCGATCGGCTGTCCGCGATAGGCGATCTGCACGCTGCCCCAGTCCGGTTGGCCGGTGACCGGGCAGTTCGAGCGCAGCAGGTGTGAGACCACGGTTTCCTCGACCGCGATGGCAGTGCTGTCCACGGACAGAAACTCAGCTTGCGGCGGCCCGTAGTGGTCGATGTCGATCTGCTGGCTGTCGAGCAGATAGCCGTCCAGATCGGTGACGGCATGGGCGGATGCGCTGGCCTCACTCAATTGCACGCTGACCACAGCACCAGCTGCCGCAGACAGGTCGCGCATGAGCGTGGCCGTCAGCGTCGCTGCGTCGGCCACGCGTTCCTGCGCAAAACCATTCAGATACAGCTTGAACGACTTCGACTCGATGATGTTCGGTGAAGCCGCCGGCACGCGAAATTCGGCAAGCGCCACGACCGGCTTGCCGCGCAGGTCGAGCCAGGACAGTTCGTAGGCGTTCCAGACGTCAACGCCATGGAACGGCAGCAGTTCGGCCACGCCGATTTCCGCTCGCTTGTCGGCGCGCGGAATGGGAAACAGCAGGCTCGGATCGTAGCGATCTGCGTAGGCGGTGTCTTTGCCGAGCGGGGAGTGTTCGGGAGTGCTCATGCTGTGAAGTTTAGCGGGTGTTGGCTAAACCTCTCACATCTGCGTCTAGCCCCGACTGTCCGCTTTGCTCGCCCCCCTGCTCGCAGGGGGAGGCTGGGAGGGGGTGAAGCTTTTGATCTTTGGGGGCAAAGAGCGACCCCTCCCCAACCCTCCCTTTCAAGCAGGGGAGGGAGCAACCCTGCAGCGCAGGACAAAAGGCTTTACACGTTGACCATCTGCATCATGGACCGGACATAGCGCTCACCCGCGACGGCATCCGGCGGAAACACCGCGTCGATAGCCTTTAGCTCAGCGGCGCTGAGCTGCACATCGAGCGCGCCGAGATTCTCGTCCAGCCGCGAACGACGCTTGGTGCCGGGAATCGCCAGCACGTCGTTGCCCTGCGCCAGCACCCAGGCCAGCGCCAGCTGTGCCGGCGAGCAGCCCTTGTCCGCCGCCAGCGCTTTCACCTGATCGACCAGCTTCAGGTTGCGGGTGAAATTCTCCCCGATAAAGCGCGGGCTCTTGCGGCGATAGTCATCGGCGTCGAAATCCTCCGGTTTGGTGATCGCGCCGGTGAGGAAACCACGGCCAAGCGGTGAATAGGCGACCAGGCTCACGCCGAGTCGACGGCAGGCGTCGAACATGCCGTTCTCTTGCGGGTCGCGCGTCCACAACGAGAACTCACTCTGCAAGGCGGCGATCGGATGCACCTTGCAGGCCCGTTCCAGCGTCGCGGCTGAGGCTTCGGACAGGCCGAGATAACGCACTTTGCCGGCTGCGACCAGTTCCGCCATGGCACCGACGGTCTCCTCGATCGGCACGCCAGGATCGACACGGTGCTGGTAGTACAGGTCGATCGTTTCGATGCCAAGTCGCTGCAGGCTCGACTCGCAGGATGCGCGAACGTATTCCGGGCGGCCGTTGAGCCCGCGGATGGTCGGATCGCTGGGGGCACGCACGAAGCCGAACTTGGTGGCGATGAAGGCCTGCTCGCGGCGCCCCTTGATCGCCTTGCCGACCAGCACCTCGTTGGTGTGCGGTCCATAGACATCGGCGGTGTCGAGCAGGTTGACGCCACGCTCCAGGGCGTGGTGGATGGTGGCGATGGATTCGGCGTCATCGAGCGGGCCGTAGAAATCGCTCATACCCATGCAGCCCAGGCCGAGGGCGGAAACCTGTGGGCCATTCTTGCCGAGAGTGCGTTCTTGCATGGTGGGTTGCTCGTGCTGGGTGAGGTGGACGCATGGTGCGCTTCACCGCAAGCGAGATAAATGCTCAATAATGACTATCACTATTCAATCAGTAACAACAATCGCCATGGACCGTCTGCAAGCCATGCGGCTGTATACGCGGATCGTCGAGCTGGGCAGCTTCACTGCCGCAGCAGACGACCTGAGCTTGCCGCGCGCCACCGTTACCCACGCGATCAAGCGACTGGAAGTGCGGCTCGGCGCACAACTGCTGCAGCGAACCACCCGTCGCGTAAGTACGACCCGCGACGGCGAGGTGTATTACGGCCACTGCGTGCGGCTGCTGGCTGACATGGACGAGGTCGAGACAGACTTCCGTGAGGCGGCGGTGCAGCCGAAGGGACGCCTGCGCATCGACCTGTCTGCTGCACTGGCGCGACTGCTGGTGATCCCCGCACTGCCCGCGTTCTGCGCGCGCTTTCCGCAGATCGAACTGGATGTCGGTACCGGTGACCGCTACGTCGACCTCGTGCGTGAGGGTATCGACTGTGCCGTGCGCGTCGGCGTGCTGGGCGACACCGGCATGATCGGTCGTCGCGTCGCCACGCTGGCGCAAATCACCGTGGCCAGCGCCGATTACGTACGTCGGCATGGCCGGCCCGAATCGCTCGCTGCCTTGCATGATGGTCACTACGCGGTGAACTGGACCTCGCCGACAACCCGCCGAGCGGAATCGCTGGAGTTCATGGTCGGTCGCAGGCGGCGCGAGGTGAGTCTGCCCGGAAGAGTCACCGTCAATGGCGCTGATGCCTACCTCAGTTGCTGCAAGGCCGGTCTCGGCATCGCGCAGTTTTCGCGTTACCGCGTTGAGCAGGAACTGGCGAGCGGCGCCATGTGCGAGCTGTTGGCGGATACACCACCGCCATCGTTGCCGATGACGATACTGTACCCACCACAGCGACAGATGCCCGCACGATTGCGCGTTTTTGTCGACTGGCTGGTCGAGCTGACTGCCGGGCAACGGTGAGGCGCACCGACTTCCTTCCCCGGCAAGCAAGTGATGGGATAGATCAGCTGCGATCAGGAGTAGCGCGCTACGCCATGCCGGGGCGTGCTGGTGCCCAGGGTGTCGCTGGTCAGCGGGGCGCCCGCGGCGATCAACGCGCCACGTTGATCGGCCACCGGCAGACGCAAGATGCAGTCTTCCAGGCGGGCGAGCTTCTGAAACACCGGTAGCGCCAGCACGTGTGCGACGAACGCAGCGGTGTGCGGCCAGCGCTCGGCGTTGACCGTGTAGCGCACGAACGAGGCCGTGCGGAAAAAACAGGCGATGCTGATGTCGGCAATCGACAGCGTGCCGAACAGGAAGCCGTCTTCCGGCAACTGGCTTTCCAGATAGTCCAATACGGCGGGAATCTCTACGTCGCGTGCCTGCTGCACGATCGTCTGATCGGCGTCCTCACCAAAGATGTACCGCCTGATCGCCAGCTGATAGAACAGCCGCCAGACCAGCGCATCAGCCAGCCGCGTGTCGGCGTATTCCTCCAGCCAGCGTGCCTGCGCCCGATCGGCGATATCGGCTGGATAAAGCATTGGCGCCGGATGCTTATCCTCCAGGTACTGGCAGATGATCGATGAGTCATTCAGCACGAACCCATCGTCGACCAGTACCGGGATGCGCCGCAGCGGACTCAAGCGGGAAAACTGGTCATTGCCCACGAACGGCGGGATCGGGTCGATTTCGTAGTCGACGCGTTTCAGTTCAAGGCAGACCAGTACCTTGCGCACGTACGGTGAGATGTAATTGCCAATGATTTTCAGGCGAGCAGGCATCAGACGGCTCCGCTACTTACCAGGCGATCAGCCTGAGCGGCACAGCGGGCACGCGTCAAGCGAATGGCAGGACCGTGGCGTCAGTCGTTTAGGCTGGCGACAGCCAGCGCCGGGATCGGTGTCGGCGTGCCGTTGGAATCCAGCGCGATCATCACGAAGCGGCCGGTGGTACAGACGCGGCGATCGCCGCTGAGCAGATCTTCGGCGGTCATTTCCACCTCGACATCCATCGAGCTGCGGCCGACCTTGACCACGCTGGCGACCAGTTCCACCAACTGGCCGGTGCGCACCGGCACGCGGAAGCTCACCTCTTCGGAGCGCGCGGTCACCACGGTGCGTCGTGCATAGCGCGAAGCCACGATGAACGCGGCCTTGTCCATCCATGCCAGTGCCTGACCGCCAAACAGCGTGCCGAGGTGGTTGGTGTGGTCGGGGAAAACCATTTCCAGCAGGCGCGCTTCGATCAGGGCAGTCGTCATGTGGTCATCTGTAGGGAGGGGGATAGTGGCGGCATGTGCTCGCCGCGGGGCCGCGTGACACCAGCGCAGCGCAATCATATCTTGCCGGGCGTCGGTAGTTTCCCTGCTGCGAGTGGCGTGTCCATATGATCATATGGACCTCTGGCACAGGGTGGCCGCGGCGATATCGCGTTAGCATCGCGCAGTTGGGCGTGGAGGTGGCCATCGGCCTGCCGTCGCGCCATCCGGTTTTCCGTGGGAGTAATCAATGCATTCGATGATTGGCAAGTCGCGCCTGCTCGGCGTGATGGTGATGGGTTTGCTGTCGGCTGGCGCCGCTGCACAGAATAGAGCCGGTGCGCAGGATCAAGCGCTGAGCGCCCATGACTACGCGCAGGCTGAGCGTTTCATGGGCTACAACGTTACGCCGCTGGTCGATCACGACGTGCACCACGCGAAATGGCTGGACGACACCCACTTCTGGTATCGCGACCACGATGCTGCTGGCGACCACGTCATGCTGATGGACGCGGCCAGCGGGCGCGCCGTGCCTGCGTTCGACCAGGTCAAGCTGGCGGCGGCCTTGAATAAGGCCAGTGATAAACCGTTGGACGCGAAGAAATTTCCGCCATTGCTCGACTACAGCGTGAAGCCGGATGGTCGCTACGACGTCGATCTCGATGGCAAGCATTACCTGTGCGACCTCAAGGGCGCCGGCACCTGCGTCGACGTGGCCAAGCTGGTCAAAACCGGCACCGAGCCTGGCGTGCTGTCGCCGGACAAGAAGTCGGCTGCCTTTATCCGCAACTGGAACCTGTGGCTGCGCGACGTTGCCACCGGCAAGGAGACCCAACTCACCACCGATGGTGTGCCGAATTTCGGCTACGCCACCGACAACGCCGGCTGGAAGCACACCGACAACGCCATTCTTGAGTGGTCATCCGATTCGAAGCGAATCGCCACCTTCCAGCAGGATCAGCGCAAGACCGGCGACATGTACCTGGTCAGCACCGGTGTCGGTCATCCGAAGCTGGATGCCTGGAAATATCCGATGGCTGGCGACAAGGACGTGACGATGATCGAGCGGGTGATCATCGACGTGCCGACGCACAAGCTGGTACGGCTGCAGATGCCACCCGATCAGCACCGTTCCAGCCTGTGCGACGACGTCAGTTGCGGACCCGACGGTGGCTGGGATGATGTGAAGTGGGCGCCGGACGGCAACACGCTGGCGTTCGTCTCCACCTCGCGCGATCACAAGCATGAGTGGTTCCGCATCGCCGACGCTCGCACCGGCGCGGTGCGTACGGTATTCGACGAAAGCGTGCCCACCTATTACGAAAGCGGCAATGACGCGGTGAACTGGCGCTACCTGCCGGACAGCCACGAGGCGATCTGGTTCAGCGAGCGCACCAACTGGGGCAACCTGTATCTGTATGACCTGGGCACCGGCAAGCTGAAAAACGCCATCACCAGCGGCGATGGCAACGTCACCGAGGTGCTGAAAGTCGACTCGAAGACGCGCACCGTATGGTTCCGCGGCGTAGGTCGTACGCCGGGTGTCCAGCCCTACTACCAGCAGTTCTGGAAGGTCAGCCTCGACGGCGGTCAACCCATCCTGTTGACCCCGGAAGCGGCCGACCACAGCATCACCCTGTCGCCCGATGGCAAGTATTTTGTCGATGCCTATTCCACCTCGACCACGCCGCCGGTCACCGTGTTGCGTGATGCGAACGACGGTCACATCGTCAGCACCGTGGCGAAGGCCGATATCAGTCGTCTCACCGCTGCAGGATGGGTGCCGCCGGTTCCCTTCACGGTGAAAGCGCGCGACGGCAAGACGGATCTCTACGGCATCATGTACAAGCCGTCGAACTTCGATCCGCACAAAAAATACCCGATCGTCGACTACATCTACCCGGGCCCGCAGACGGGCTCGGTACGTGGCTACAACTTCATGGCGGCAAGCGGCGATAACCAGTCGCTGGCGGAGCTCGGCTTTATCGTGGTTGCGATCGACGGCATGGGCACGCCGTGGCGCTCCAAGGCATTCCACGATACCTACTTCGGCAACATGGGCGACAACACGCTGCCCGACCAGGTCGCCGGCATCAAGGAACTCGGCCAGCGTTATCCGTGGATCGATCTGGACCGCGTCGGCATATGGGGTCACTCTGGCGGCGGCAATGCCACCGCCGACGCGCTGTTCCGCTACCCCACGTTCTTCAAGGTGGGCTGGGCCGAAAGCGGCAATCATGAAAACCGCAACTACGAAGACGACTGGGCCGAGAAATGGCAGGGCCTGCTAGTCACCAACAAGGACGGCAGCACCAATTACGACAACCAGGCCAACGAGAGCGAAGCGAAAGACCTCAAGGGCCGCCTGATGCTGGTGCACGGTACGATGGATGACAACGTGCCACCCACCAACACCTTGCTGATCGTCGATGCGCTGATCAAGGCGAACAAGGATTTCGACTTGTTGCTGATCCCGAACGCACACCACGGCTACGCCGCCGCCACGCCATATACCACGCGCCGGCGCTGGGACTATTTCGTTCAGTACCTCGCTGGCGAGACACCGCCGAAGGAGTACGCACTGAAGCCGTGGCCGTGGATGTAGTGCGGCATGCACAAGGCGGTCGATGCCATAGGGGGGCAGACAAATCGTAATTGCGCCGGCAGAGGTTACTCGTGCCGGCGGCACTGATCCCTGGAGCGAAAGTGCTTGATCAAGTCGATGTCTGCTACCTACCCATCGCGCGAAATGGAATTTCATGAATCTCGCTCTGTTCGATTTTGACGGCACCATCACTACCAGGGAGATGTTTGCCGACTTCATGCAATTTGCAGTTCCGCCAAGAAGGCTCGCCGCGGGAAAGATCTTTTTTGCGCCGCTCGTGATGGGCTACAAGCCTGGCATCGTTCCGGCCAACACCATTCGCGCCAGTGTTGTGAATTTTGGTTTTCGCGGCGTGCCGGCAACGACAGTCCGGCAGGCTGGACTGGAGTTTTCGAATGGGATCTTGCCGGGCGTCATCCGGCCCATGGCGCTTGAGAGAATCCAGTGGCACAAGGCGCAGGGCGACAAGGTAGTTGTCGTATCGGGAGCGCTCGATGTCTATCTATCCCACTGGTGCAGCCAGCATCAGGTCAATCTGATTTGCTCGGAACTGGCGGTCGATGATGGCGTACTTACGGGACGCTACAACGGCAAACAATGTGTCGGTAAGGAAAAGCCGCGGCGGATACTTGAGAAATACAACCTTCGTGATTTCCCGGTCTTGTACGCATATGGAGATACAAAGGAAGATCTGGACATGTTGCGCCTCGCCGACAAAAGGTACTTTCGTTGGCAGGAGGTTACGTAATGAATGGCAGCGCCAGCGTCACCGAGCGCGGGCGACTATTCGGCCGGTCGGTTTGTTCGGGATAGGAGTTTAGGCGACCAGGTATCCCCAGGCATTCTGGATCCCACTATCAGAAACGTGGTTCCGACGACTGCGACTATGGCCTACAGATGGTCAGGTACCTGGATGGCAGCCGGACATCGACAGAGAATGCACCATGTCGTTGTCCAGTGAATCAGGCCATTTTGGGCGGCTCCCGGTATGGCTGAGGCGTTGGACACCCCCGAGCAAACCTGCCCCGGTTTGCGGAGACGGCCCCATTGGGGCCGTCTTTTTTTGTTCGATCAGAGCAGGTTTATTCGACCGACATGCGTCGGCTCAAAACTTAACGCTCGCTCGCGGTCTGGGCAATGCCTTTGACGACTGCCTCATCCAGCAATTGATCCATCTGCTGATTCGCCTTGTCCGACGTCAACCGCATGCGCGCGGACAACGCCTTCTGCTGCTTGCCCAGCTCGGCCTGCTGTTTGCCGAGTTCGACCTGTTGTTGGCGAAGGACATCCTCTCGCCGGCGGAGTTCATCACGCGACGCCTGTTGGGCCAGTCGCGCTTCCTGCGCCGTCGCACGCGCGTCCTGATTGGGTTGCGCCGCCAGCTGCGCGGCGAGCATGGCCTCACGGGCAGCCATCTGTCCCTGCTCCGCACCGAGTTCACCTTGCCGCGCACCAAGCTCACCCTGCTTGCCGCCTAGCCGACCTTGTTGTGCACCGAGTTCACCTTGCTGCCGGGCAAGTTCCTTGATGGGTGCATAGGCGGCCTTGGCGCGCTCGATGTAGCTCGCATCGCGAATCAGGTAGGCCTTGTCTCCACGGCGAAACCACAGCACGGGTCCGTTGCCCTGGTGCAGCTGTTTCGCGGCGGCGAGATCGCTGTCGTTGCCGTTGACCATCATGGTGTCGCCTTCGATCATCACAAACCCGCGGCTGGCGTTGGAGTGGATGTCGATATCGACATGGTTGGCGTTGAAGCTGAGTTCAAGCGCAGACGGTGGGATTGGAGGAGCGGGCGGGGCCTGCGGAGTGGGCGGTGCTGGGGGAGTGAGTGGTGCCGGAGGAGCGGCCGCTACCGGCGCGCTGGAGTCGGCCTGCGTTGTGCCAGCTTGCGTCATGCCCTGGGTCTGATTCGAGCCGGTCGCGGTGACGCGATACGGCAGAACGCCAGCCAGCGCGACCAGCACCACCAGCAGCCAGCCGCGCGTGCGCGGCGTCGTATCGTTGACAGTTTGCTGCAGCATGATCAATCGCCTTTTCAGGTTCTGGAACGTGGGGGAGGCTCCGGCCAGGCCGGCGTGCGTCGGCTGGGCCACACCAAGGCGCAGCAGCAGGCGACCATAGGTCTGTGGTGCGGCGCGATGTTGCTGCAGCACCTGCGCATCGCAGGCCGCTTCACGATTGAGTGCGTACTCGCGCATCGCCCACACCACCAGCGGATGGAAGAAAAACAGTCGCTGCGCGATCGTCGGGACCTACACCAGCCACAGGTCGCCACGACGCAGATGGGCTAGCTCGTGGGCGATCGCCATCGCCGACTCCTCGTGTGTCAGCACCTGATTGGCGGGAAGCAGCACGGTGGGACGCCATAGACCTGCCACCTGTGGTGAAGCAATCGTCGTCGACATACGCAGCTGCGGACAGCGGCGCAAGCCCAACAGGCGGGCCTGTTGCGCACATAGCGCTTGCAGGGTTTCGTCATGCAGCGGTACGGATTCGCGCAGTACCGCGCGAGCCCATAACCATTGCCGCGCGACCAGCAGCAGTTGCACCAGCAAGCCAGCGAGCCATGGCGCCAGCACCCAGAGCTGCCAGCGGGGAGCGGCTGCGACGGCCGATGTCGATGGAAGCGTTGCTGTCGAAGACGGTGACGTTGCCGCGAATTCCGACGGTGGTATGGATTCGGACTGCGCTGTTATCGATGTGATCGGGTCAGCGGCCGGAAGCACCATGGAAGCCTCGTGCGATGTCGCCGACAGCAGCGGCAGCTGCACCGGCGAGCTGGCTGTCAGGCCCACCAGCAACTGCGCACCGAGCAGCCACCACAGCATGCAGCGGATCGCCGGAGACAAGCGTGGCATCCAGCGACCCAGCAGCCACAAGGCGCCGATCAGCAAGGTGGCCTGTGCCGAGGTCCAGGCAAGGCGGACGAGCAGGGTGTCGGCCAGCGTGTCGATGACGTTCATCTCACGGCTCCTTGCGCTTGGATTGCAGCTGCGCCACCAGCGCCTCCAGCTCGGCCAGCTCGGTGTCGCTGACCTTGGCGCGTTCGGACATCCAGGCCACGAAGGGCGACACCGATCCGCTCAGCGTCTTCTCGACAAAGCTGCCGACTGCGCTGCGCATCGCTTCACCGGGACCGGTGGCCGTGCTGTAGCGATACATACCCTTGAGCTGACGGCGCTTCAGGAAACCCTTGCTGCGCAGACGCTCCATCATCGTCAGCACGGTGGAGCGGGCCAGCCCGCGTGGCTCGCCGAATCCGGCAGCCACTTCACCGACGGACGCGCTTTCGTGGTCAGACAGGTAATGCAAGAGCCCCAGCTCTTGATCGCCGATAGTTGGCTTGGACATATTCGCGGCACTGGGTGACTACAGGTGTAGTCAAAGCTACCCCTTGGCTACACGTGTAGTCAATAGGCCATGATGCCGACGCTCTGGTACGTTGGGGTGAGCAAAGCGATGCCCAACATGGCGCGTCCGTCAGAACGCCATATCAAACGAGACTTCGCCCTGCACGCCGACCTGATACGCCGACACGCGGCGTTCGAAGAAGTTGGTGACTTCCTGCACGTCTTGCAGATCCATGAAGTCGAACGGATTTCGGGCGCCGTATTTCTTCGGCATGTCGAGCTGAGCCAGGCGCTGGTCAGCGCA
>Ga0302229_10000505_pt1 | contig 29778 bp, 18 predicted proteins | sample II_Palsa_N1_3_FD_193518 | JGI IMG/M metagenome (GOLD analysis project Ga0302229, IMG submission 193518) | Peat permafrost microbial communities from Stordalen Mire near Abisko, Sweden - II_Palsa_N1_3 | ecosystem: Environmental > Terrestrial > Soil > Palsa > Peat permafrost | place: Sweden... | reverse complement strand
CGAACTGGTAGCGAGCTACACATCCTTCGCTAAGCAGCTCCTCGAGCTCTGCGCGGTAATCCTCAAGGCCGCTTTCGGTTGGGCTCCCGTAGAGAAGGTGGCTCTGACGAAGGTCGGTGGTCACGCAGCCGGCGAGACGCCGGGCATGCGTGTGACTAAATGTATCCGCGTACGAGTAGCTGCTCACGCTGCCGCCTTAAAGCTCGTGCCGAGCACGTCCTGCCAGAGCTCAACTGCCTGTCCCTTGACCGGCTCATAGTGGGCCGTGGAGATTGCATCGAGAGCCTCCTGGGCAGCCGCAACAAGCAAGTCCCTGTCCTGTGTCTCGTAGCGCTTGGCGACATTGTTCTCGAAATTAGCCGGATCGAGGATCTGGATCGGCGCGCTACCACGGGAAGGCAGCTCAGATGCGGGATGGAAGTCGGTGAAGGCGATCTGACTGTCGAGGCCGCCCTTGACGATAAAAGTAAAGAACTGCTCGAGCGCCCAGACGTAGTCGTTCAGAGCGAGTCCGTTATCGGCCAGATGGATCCACAGCAGTTCAAGCATGAAGCTCTTGCACTTGAATTCACCATCGCGACGACGCTGCCGGGCCCACCACTTCGTGAACCTGATGAGCTGAGCAAGATCTTTGGGATGCGTCTTTTTACGACCGCGGATGAAGTCGAGGTGCTGGCGAACGCTGGTCTTAAGCTTCTTGCCGGTGTCCTTGCTGACGAGATAACCGACGTCGTTGGCTTCGCCCTCGTAAAGCACAGGCACGACGTCCACGCTAAGGCCGCTCCCGGCGAATGTGACGGTGACGCAGTTCGTGTTGGCCACGATCTGGTCAGCCGAGAGCGTCGAGTAAGCCTCAACAATCCGGTCGCGCAGCCACTGCACCAGGGACGGCGTGTCGGCCGGCGCCTTCTCAGCCTTCACGTACACGGCCAGGTCTCGGTCGTTCACGGTGCGCAGGGCAGTGCCCTTCGCTACAGACCCGGCGTGCAGCGACTTGACGAGACCATATCCGGCCGCTGCGACAATCTTGGCTTCGATCCGGTCGCGAAGTCGATTGACCTGGGCACGCTGATTGTCGACCTCGGACTTCTTCAGATTGACCTTCTCGTCAGCGAACGCGACGAGGTCACGATGGGTGATATGTGGCAACGGATATCCGCCTTCTCGCATGTTGTATCTAATGCATCATTGTTGTCTCCAGTTCGCCGTAAGCGGACTACCTGGATCAGGACCTCGGGGGCGATGAGGCAAGGGACCTCATCACCCCCGCTGACCTGTGGTTATTCAGTTATTAGCGTCAGCGCAGATGTTGTATCTGTCGCAACTTTGCTCAGAATCAGCTGCAGCCGCTGGTGGAGCCGCAGCCCTCGCAGACGTAGCAGCTGCCGGCCGGGCGCATCTTGGTGCCGCAGGTCAGGCAGAGCGGCGCATCGGCGCTGCGGCCCTGCTGCGACTCGATGAGTTCCGTCGAGCTGTGCGGCTGCGCTGGACGGTCAGCACTGGTGATCCGTTCGGCTTCGGCCTGTTCCGCCTGACGATGGGCGTGTTCTACCGGCACCGACTGAGCCATCTCCACCGGATCCGGCTCCTCCGCCGACACTGCGGGCTCCTCCCCCGCGAGTACGGACGAGCGCTCCGCGGCCGACAGCACGCTCAGGTCCGCGCGCTGCTCGTACGGCAGGTAATCGAGCGCCAGGCGGCGGAAGATGTAGTCCATCACCGAGCTGGCGATCCGGATATCCGGATCGTCGGTGACGCCGGCGGGCTCGAACCGCATGTTGGTGAACTTGGCGACGTAGGACTCCAGCGGGATGCCGTACTGCAGGCCCACCGAGATCGCGACCGAGAACGCGTCCATCACTCCTGCCAGCGTGGAACCCTGCTTGCCGAGCTTGAGGAAGACCTCGCCGACGCCGTCGTCCGGGTACCTCGATGCCGTCATGTAGCCTTCCGCGCCGGCCACCGAGAACCGGGTCACGGTCGCGGACCGCTGCTTGGGCAGCCGCTTGCGCACCGGGCGGACATCGTGCGGCGCCGCGGCGGGCGGCGTCACCTCGGCCGGCTTCCGCTTCGACACCGACAGCGGCTGGCCCACCTTGCAGTTGTCGCGGTAGATCGCCAGCGCCTTCAGCCCCAGCTTCCAGCCCTCCAGGTAAATCTTCTCTATGTCCTCTATTGTCGCTGTTTCAGGCAAGTTGACCGTTTTCGAAATGGCGCCACTCAGGGCCGGCTGGACAGCGGCCATCATCCGGACGTGGCCCATCGGGCTGATCGCCCGCTCGCCCATCGCGCAGTCGAAGACGTCGTAGTGCTCCCGGCGCAGGCCGGGGGCATCGACGACATGCCCGTGCTCGGCGATGTACTCGAGGATCGCCTCGGCCTGCTCCGGCTGGTAGCCGAGGTTCTTCAGGGCACGCGGCACCGTCTGGTTGACGATCTGCATGGAGCCGCCGCCGACCAGCTTCTTGAACTTGACCAGCGCCAGGTCCGGCTCGACGCCCGTCGTGTCGCAGTCCATCATCAGGCCGATGGTGTTGTGGCTGACCATCCCGTTTGCCACGTAGGTCACGTTGTCCGGGACGGACAGGTCGTAGGTAGGCTGAACCCCGCCATCCTCGTTGACTGCCACCCGCTCGAACAGGTATCCCAGTGCCTGCCCTAGCCGATCGTCGAGCGTCTCCTCGAACAGGCGCCGGGCGAGCATGCGGGGCACGCCGCCCGTCTTGCGGACCGACTGGAGAACGGCCCCGCGCGCGGAGTGACCGGCAGGTGCCAGCTCGCTCCAGTCACCCTTGGGCAGGAAGATGTAGTCCTTCTTGGCCGACACGGACGGCTCCAGAAAGGCCATCAACTGTGCCTTGCGCTCGCTGATGAACCCGACGATCTCGCCGAAGTTCAGCGCGTGATCGACATTGCGGAGCCTGACCTGGAATATCGGTCCGCCCCAGCCGCTGACCGTCTCCCGGGTGGTAGCGGCCAGGCCGAGGGAAAGCAGGGCAGTCCGGATCTCCCCGGCGAACGACTGGTCGGCTGTGGACAGGCTGGGAACGCCTTCCAGAACCGTTCCGTCTGCCTCGAACAGCCCGCGCAGGAAAGCGCCGTATACGGCGGGGTCATTCGACTCAAGGATCGCCGAGGGGATCTTCGGAACCCAGCCCTTGCCCGAGTGGTCTGCCACGGGCAGGTCCTTGGCAAACCCGGCGGCCTGCCACCAGCGCGCCAGGCGCACGGACTGCAGCGTGACCTCCTGGTAGCCCTCCTGGGGCGTGATCACGGGCGCCAGGCCGAAGAGTTCCTTGGCGAGGACACCGAGCCGGTCGGCAACGTCGAGGTCGGTGTTCGCCACGCAGAGCCGGATCCCCTTGGCGTGCAGGCTGCCGTCACCCATGAAATAACCGACGAGCTCAGCCAGGTCGGCAGTAACCGCATCAGGAACGTACAGGTGCCGGTCCCCGGCGTAGTACGCCTGATCGAGCACCGGCAGCGGCACCCGGCATGGCTCGCCGACCAGCGTGCCGAGTTGCAGCGGAAGAAGGTCATGCGAGGCGACATCGGCGAGGCGCTTCCACGCCCACGCGCCGGTCAGCTCATCGACGACCTTGACCCGGTGAGCCAGGGTGCCCTGGACCTGATACCCGCCCTCGGTACGGATGCGGCGGGTTGGCTCCTCGCCGTTGATGAAGAACTTCGTCGCCTGGCGCGGGCCCTCGTCGGTTGACACGGTGAGATCCAGGTCCTGCCAGCGGTCACCGTAGGCATCGCCAAGCTCAGCGAGACGGGTAAGCCCCCGGCCTGTGGTGATCAGGGTGTCGCCAGTCAGGCATCCAGTTGGCGCCAGTAGTGAGGCTTGGGCGTTTCTGTAGCCGTTTGCCTCGCCGAGCGCCAGGCAGTCCTGCCAGGCGTGGTTGGCCGCGGCGAGGATCGCGTCATCGATACCGCCCAGCGGCCGGATCTTTGCGCTGGCCTCGGCGTGCTTAGCCATCACCCGCTTGTGAGCGGTCGCATTGCGCGCGTAGCCGTCGTAGGGGCCCACGACCCTGGCAAGCTCGGCCGAGCGGCGGTAGGCGGTGCCGGTCATCAGCGAGGTGATGGCCCCGGCGATCGCCCTGCCGTCGTCTGAGTCGTAGGCGTGCCCGGTCGCCATCAGCAGCGCGCCGAGGTTGGCGTACCCGATGCCGAGCTGCCGGTAGGCCCGGGTCGTGGCCGTTATCTTCTCCGTCGGGAAATCGGCGAAGCAGATCGATATATCCATTGCCGTAATGATTAGCTCGGTGATCTGCTGGAACCGCTCGACGTCGAATGTATCGTCATTCCGGAGGAATTTAAGTAGGTTTATACTCGCCAAATTGCATGACGAGTTATCCAAATGTACGTATTCACTACAAGGGTTACTTGCGGTAATTCGGCCGGATTCCGGGCACGTATGCCAGTCATTAATTGTTCCGTCATACTGAATGCCCGGGTCGGCACATTCCCAGGCCGCCTTGGCCATCTTCCGGAACAGTTCCCTGGCATCGACGGTCGCCACGGCCTCGCTGGTCTGGCGGGCGGTCAGGTCAAAGGATTTGCCATCCTCGACCGCGCGCATGAACTCGTCGTTGACTCGCACCGAGTTGTTGGCGTTCTGGTACTGGACGCTCACGATGTCCTTGCCGCCGAGGTCCATGTCGAAGCCGCCGTCGCGCAGCACGCGGATCTTTTCCTCTTCGCGCGCCTTCGTGTCGATGAATTGCTCGACATCGGGATGGTCCACGTCGAGCACGACCATCTTGGCGGCGCGCCGGGTGGCGCCACCGGACTTGATCGTGCCCGCTGAGGCATCGGCGCCCCGCATGAACGAGACGGGCCCGCTGGCGGTGCCGCCGGAGGACAGCAGTTCCTTGCTCGAGCGAAGCCTGGACAGGTTGACGCCGGCGCCGGACCCGCCCTTGAAGATCAGGCCCTCTTCCCGGTACCACTCAAGGATCGAGTCCATCGTGTCGTCGACGGCCAGGATGAAGCAGTTGTGCACCCGCAGGTTCCCGGCCAGGTACTCGCCGCTCTCGGTCTGGATGTCATAGACCTCCATCTCGCCGAGCCGCTCGATCTTGCTGATCTCGGCCAGGCGGCGGTCCGACCCGCCGACATCGGGGTCCACGTGCAGCAGGGAGTCGCCGGGGCGGAGGAAGCCGGCGACGGTGAACTCGCCGACGACGAGATCCTTCGCCCGCCAGACCAGATGGTCCGGGGTGACATCCAGCGCGTCACCGGCCCTGGTGTGCAGCCGCAGCACTTCCTTGACGCCGTTGGCCTTGGTCGCCACGATCCGCGTCGCGCCGTGCGCGTCGTGCACCTTGGTCCCGACCGCGTCGTCCTCGACGAGCCTGCCGATCGGGATCATCCCGGCCGTGGTGCTGACCAGCGCATCGTAGGGCTGGCACGCGGAGACCTGCTGCGGGGAGGATGTCCCGACGTTGAACCAGACCGGGGAGTTGAAGCTGAAGACCTGGTGAATGAGGGCATACATGAGCTCATGCTCGAAGACTTCGGCGTCCTTGGCGGAAGTGAAATAGCCATGCTCACGGCCGGCCGCCACGTACACGCCCACCACGCGGTCCACGAGCTGCTTCAGGCTGTGCTCGCGGTCCGGCGTGCCCACCGCACCGCGGAAGTACTTGGTGGTCACGATGTTGGCGGCGTTGACCGACCAGGAGTCGGGGAACTCCACGCCGCGCTGCTCGAAGTTGACCGACCCGTCCCGCCAGTTGGTCATGACGACGTCGCGGCGCTCCCAGGTGACCTCGTCATAGGGGTGGACGCCCGCACGCGTGTGGATACGGCGCATCGTGAGTCCCTTGCGGGCGCCCTTGCCGCCGTGGTGCGCTGACCCGCTCGCCGTCTCGGTCATGCCCTCCCCCTTCATGGACCCTGGTGGATCCGCCGCGGGCCTGCCAGGCCCTATCCCGTTTGCCCTGCCGTTATGCCCGGTCTCACCGGGCAGGTGCGCGCTGATCCTGCTTGCCAGGGCCGCGCTCTGGCCCGGCCTCCTCGGCGGGGCGCTTCACGTCCTCGTACTCGCCGCGCCAGCCGCTGTCATATCCCGACCGCAGGGTGGCGATCTCCGCCTCGAAGTCAGCGAGCGACTCGAAGCCGCGGTACACCGAGGCGAACCGCAGGTAAGCGACCTCGTCAAGTTCGCGAAGCGGCCCGAGAATCGCGAGGCCGACCTCATGAGAGGGCACTTCCGCGCTGCCACGTGCCCTGATCGTGTCTTCCACCCGCTGGGCCAGGATCGCGAGCTGGTCCTCGCTCACCGGCCTGCCCTGGCATGCTCTCCGCACGCCCCGGCTGATCTTGTCGCGGGTGAAGGGCTCGGTCACTCCGCTCCGCTTTCCGACCATCAGGATCACGGTCTCCTGGGTAGTGAACCGGCGACCGCACCCCGGGCAGGAGCGGCGCCGGCGGATGGCGGCGCCATCGTCGGCCGTCCGGCTGTCGATGACCCTGCTATCCGGGTTCCTGCAGTACGGGCAGTACACGCGGCGACACCTCCCCCGGCGCGACGGAACTATCCTGCGAACACAACCTGTGGAAAAACCACAACGATGTAACTACTAGATATTGTGGTCTTGCCTGGCGCAGGACGCAAGTGCACTTGCGTGTTTCCCCGGAAATCGCAGGTAAGAGGGACCCGCCAGCCGCCGCCGGCGTGTCGCAGGTTCAGCGCAGCCGCCGGCGTGTTGGCCGAGCGCACCGCTCAGCCCTTCGGCACCCACAAAGACTCACCCGGCTGGATCACCGAGCCGTTCAGCCCGTTGACCTGAATGATCTGCTGGATAACGAGCCGCGGATCCGCTGCAGGCTCTGCCCGGCTGGCAATAGACCACAGGGTCTGACCCGGCCGGACGACCACCTGGGTCATGCCCTGGTAGGCAGCTCCTGGCCGCAGGCCGTGACTGGCTGCCTGCGCGCCTCCGGCCACGCTCAGCCAGAACAGCGTCACCATCGCCGTACTCACCACGACGGCAAAGGCCGCGAGCACCACCCGGCCGCGCCTGGTCAGCCGCACTCCGCCTGCCCGGCCGGACCCGGGAACAGCTGACCCTGGCGAGCTGGCCCGCCTGCCACGCGTTTCACGGGAGCCCGGCTCACGGGCATGCACAGCCAGGGACCGCACCTCCCGCGTGCGCACCTCCCGCGTGCCGTGCTCATGCTCCTGGCGTTCCCCTGCCCGGACCTCACGGACGTGCACTTCCCTGACCTGAACCTGGCGGACGCGCAGTTCCCTGTCACCGGGCGCCGGGGAATGCGTGCCGCCTGCGCGCCGCTTCCTGGCAGCGGCCGGGCCCGGCTGGCCTCCGGGCGCGGGTGCAGGCACGAGCAGCCTGGGCCGCGGCACGGTGATCTCGAGGGTGACGAGATCCGTCTCACTCTGCTCCGCGGCGCCCAGCACGCTCATCGAGACCTCCTTGAAAACGAACGACAGTTCGATAGTATCTCTGTTCTATCGTAAATTCGTTCGATCGAACGAAGATACGGTACAGTCTTACCGCGCGGGTCCGACACTTTCGGAATCCGTCGAACAGATGTTTGAGATCTGGGGCCGCAAGCGCTAGCGTCGGCCATGACCGCAATCTCCGAGCCGGAGGCCCGATGATGAGCAGCAGCAACGAGGATGGGACTGCGCGGCAGGCCTCGACTGCGGACGGCAGCGACGCAGGCCCTGACGTCAGGCCCAAGGGAAGGCCGGGGAGGAAGCCGAAGGGCACCGTCCCCGCGGTTGTGACCGAACTGCCGGACCGGCCAGATCCTGGCCACGTGCTCACCTGGCGCCAGCGCAAGGTTCTCCAGGTGATCCGCGAGTCGGTACAGCGCCGCGGATATCCGCCCTCCATGCGCGAGATCGGCGAGGCAGTCGGGCTGACCAGCACGTCCAGCGTCTCGTACCAACTATCCACGCTGCAGAGCAAGGGATACCTGCGCCGCGACGCCGGCCGGCCGCGCACGGTGGAGGTCCGCCTGCCCGGCCATCCGGCCGTCCGGCCTGAGCCGGGGAACGACGACGAGGCGCCGATGAACATCGCCTCGCAGGAGGCGGCTTACGTACCGCTCGTCGGCCGGATCGCGGCCGGCGGTCCGATTCTCGCCGAGGAGTCGATCGAGGAATACTTCCCGCTGCCCAGGCAGATCGTTGGCGAGGGAACGCTCTTCCTGCTCAAGGTTGTCGGCGACTCAATGATTAACGCCGCGATCGCGGACGGGGACTGGGTCGTCGTCCGCCAGCAGCCCGTTGCGGAGAACGGTGATATCGTCGCGGCGATGATCGACGGTGACGCGACGGTCAAGACGTTCAAGCACTCCGACGGCCACGTCTGGCTGATGCCGCACAACCCCTTGTATGCGCCGATCCCCGGCGACGACGCGGCTATTCTCGGCCGTGTGGTCGCGGTACTCCGGCGCGTCTGAACTGCTAGGTGGCTGCGCCAGTACCTGGCCATCCGCTTCGCCAGTACCTGCTTGCCCGTTTCTCCGGCAGCTGCCCGCGCTGCGGCGTCAGTACTCACCGGCCCAGCGGAACGCTGCCTGCACCTGAGCGGCGCCCGCGCCAGCGGCAAGCAGCACATGCAGGAGCAGCCGGGCCTTGAGCGGGTCGAGGAAACCAGCGCTGATCAGTCCCCGCGACAGCAGATCCCGCTCCGAGCCGGCTGAGCCATAGGTATCGGCGAGCACCGTGCCGGCGCCGGTACGGGACGCCAGCACCACGGGCATCCGGGCGACGAGTTCATCCAGCAGCGGCACCAGCGCCGCTGGCACGTGCCCGGCACCGAAGCCGGCCACCACCAGCCCGTCCAGCCGCCCGGTCGCCGCGCGCAGGAACTCGCCGTCATCGCCCAGGCACATCGTCACCAGCCCGACCCGCACATCGCCGTACGGCAGTGTCGCCGCGGAGACAGCGCGCGGCGCACTCGGCGGAGCCGCGGACGGCACTGCGGGCGGAGCCGAGGACGGCACTGCAGACGGAGCCGCGGACGCCGCGGCAGGCAGCGCCGCGGACGGTGCAGTCAGTGACAAAGCCGATCGGCGGGCCGGGCGGGAGAGCAGCCGGACCGTGCCCTCGATGACGTAGCCGAGCGCCCCCGCGGACGAGGAGGCGAAGGCGGTGATGCTGGTGGCATGCACTTTCCGGACGTACCGCGCGGCGTGAATCTCATCCCCGAACACCACGACGCAGCCCAGCCCGGCGAGCAACGGGCCGGCCGCTGCCTGGACCGCGGCCAGGATATTCGCCGGGCCATCGGCTCCGGCCAGGCCAGGATGACGCATCGCTCCGGTGACGACAACCGGCGCGTCACCGGAGTGCACCAGGTCCAGCAGGAACGAGGTCTCCTCGATCGTGTCCGTGCCCTGGATGACCACCGCCCCGGCGGCACCAGCCGCCAGCTCCGCCTCGATGACCGCCGCAAGCTCCAGCACGTCGGTGATGCCGAGCGCCGAGCCTGGCAGCCGCCTGAAATCGTGGACCTCGGCCACCGCGCCGACGCCGGACAGGCCGGGCACGGAGTCAAGCAGCTCGGATCCGGTCAGGCGGGGAACGACTCCCCCGTGCCCGTCGGATCCAGCCGCCATGGAGATAGTGCCGCCCAGGGTGAAGACCGCCACCCGCGCCTGCTGCCGTCCGGTGATCGTCATGCGGGGACGACGTTCACCAGCCTAGGCGGCCGGACTATCACCGTACGGACGGCACGGCCGTCCAGCGAGCGGTCCACCCCTGGCGCGGCCAGCGCCAGCGCCCGCAGCTCGTCCTCGCCGATCCCGGGCGGGACCTGCAGCCGGTCGCGCACCTTGCCGCTCACCTGCACGATGCAGGTGACCAGGTCCTGGACCAGCAGCGCCGGGTCAGCGGCCGGCCAGCCCGCCATGGCCACCGAAGGCTCGTGACCGAGCAGCTCCCAGCACTCCTCCGCGGTGTAGGGCGCGAACAGCGACAGCAGCACCGTGAGCGTCTCCGCTGCCTCGCGCACCGCCGGATCGGCGGCGCCTGGCCCGGAGTCGATAGTCCGGCGCGCGGCGCTCGACAGCTCCATCAGCCGCGCCACCGCCACGTTCAGCCTGGCGGCCTCCACCAGCCTGGTGACCTCGTCGATCGTGCGGTGCGTGACCTTTCGCAGCTCACGATCACCGGTATCGGCGGACTGCCCGGCAGCCGTCACACCTGCCTCCGCGGCCAGCCGTGAAACCCTGCCAAGAAATTTAACGGATGCCTCGGGGTTCATGTCAGCCCAGTCGATATCGTCTTCCGGCGGGCTCGCGAAGACCATTGTCAGCCTGATCGCGTCCACGCCGTGCGCCGCCAGCTGCTCGCCGAGATCGACCCCGTTGCCGAGCGATTTGGACATCGACTTGCCCTGATTGATGACCTGGCCCTGATTCATCAACCGGGTAAACGGCTCGCTGAAATCGACCATCCGCATGTCCTGCAGGACCTTGACGAAAAAGCGGCTGTACAGCAGGTGCAAGATCGCGTGCTCAACGCCGCCCACGTAAAGGTTGACCGGAGCCCACCGGCGCACCGCCTCGGGGTCGAACGGCCCGTGCTCATAACCGGGCGAGCAGTACCGCAGGAAGTACCACGAGGAATCGACGAACGTGTCCATCGTGTCGGTGTCGCGCTTGGCCGGCCCGCCGCACTTGGGGCACTGCGTGTTCACCCAGTCGGTGGCGGCGGCCAGCGGCGACGCTCCCTTCGGCGCCAGGTCCTGACCGCGCAGGTCGGGCAGGACGACCGGCAGCTGCTCATCGGGGACGGGCACCTCGCCGCATCCGTCGCAGTACACGATGGGAATCGGCGCGCCCCAGAACCGCTGCCGGGAGACCAGCCAGTCGCGCAGCCGGTAGCTGACCGCGGCGCGGCCCAGCTCTCGTTCCGCGAGAATCGAGGTGATCCGGTCGATCGCCTCATGCTTGGCCAGCCCGTCCAGCGGGCCCGAATTGACCAGGCTGCCCTCCCCCGGCGTGGCCAGCCCGGTCTCCGCTGGGTCCGGCAGGCCCGTATCCACCACGAGGCGTACGGGCAGCCCGAACTTCCTCGCGAAGTCCAGGTCGCGCTGGTCATGCGCGGGCACCGCCATGATCGCGCCGGTGCCGTAGTCCGGCAGCACGTAGTCCGCCGCCCACACCGGTATGCGCTCGCCGTTCACGGGGTTGATCGCGTAGCGGCCAAGGAAGACCCCGGTCTTCTCCCGGTCCGTGGCCTGGCGCTCGATATCGGTCAGCTTGCGCACGTCGGCCAGGTAGGCGGCCAGCTCGGCCTGGTGATCCGGCGCGCACAGCTCACCGGCCAGCGGGGAGTCCGCGGCCACCACGAAGAACGTGGCTCCATACAGCGTGTCGGGCCGCGTGGTGAACACCGTCACGGGCTCGTCCTGGCCCTCGATCTCGAACTTGACCTCGGCACCCTCGCTGCGCCCGATCCAGTTGCGCTGCATCAGCAGGACGCGGTCGGGCCAGCGGCCCTCCAGCGGGGCCATGTCCGCCAGCAGCCGGTCGGCGTACTCGGTGATCTTGAAATACCACTGGGTCAGCAGCCGCCGGACAACCTCAGACCCGCAGCGCTCGCATTTACCGCTGATCACCTGCTCGTTCGCGAGCACGGTCTGATCGACGGGGCACCAGTTGACATAGCCGCCCTTGCGGTAGGCCAGGCCGCGCGCGTGCAGGCGCAGGAACAGCCACTGGGTCCACCGGTAGTACTCCGGATCGCAGGTGTGCAGCCGGCGGGACCAGTCAAAGGACAGGCCGTACCGCCGGAACGAGGCTGCCTGGGTCTCGATATTGGCGTAGGTCCAGTCCGCCGGATGCGTGTTACCCCTGATCGCCGCGTTCTCCGCAGGCAGCCCGAACGCATCCCAGCCGATCGGGTGCAGCACGTTGTGCCCGCGCTGGAAGAAATAGCGGGCCATTGCGTCGGCCACCGCGTACGCCTCGGCGTGACCCATATGCAGGTCGCCAGACGGATAGGGGAACATGTCGAGCACATAGCTGCGGGGCCGGTCGTCCGCCGGGTCGTCACTGGCGCGGAACAGGTCCATCGCTTCCCAGCGGGCTTGCCATTTCTCCTGGATCGCGCGCGGATCGTAGTGCTGTGCGCGCTCCGCGCTGTCGGCGGCTGTCATGGATCCCTCGCGATGTGATCGGTACGGTTCGCCCCGCTGTCCCGCTGGCCGGGGCGCAAGCCCAGGATGGCCGGCCCGCCAACTGCTTCCAGGCGCAGCGGCCTCCCAGCAAACAGTGGCCTCCAAACAAAATGCCCCTCGATCACGAGGGGCGGCCGCGCCAGCGACGGGTCAGTCGGCGCGGCTAAGTAAGGAGCAGCCTGCTATGGGCCATGTAGCCAGGATAGCGCACGCGGCAGCGGCAATGCCCGCGAAGCCCGCCGTGCGGCACTGGCCCAGCGAGGCGCGGTCGGCCGAGTGCGGGCCGGCGAAGCGGACGCCGCCGGCCAGGCGGAGCGCGACCTCCCCAGGCGGTGCGAGGCCGGCCAGGCGGTGCGGTCGGCCAGGCAACCGCAACCACCGTCGGCCTGGCGTCCGCGGCCGCAACTGCCGCTTGCGGGTTAACGGTTGCGATTCAGCCGGTTTCCCCCGGTTAAATCGTAACCGCTGACGTCGGCGATGCCTGGGGAGGTGTGCAAGACATCGGTTAGCGGACTCCGCGTGGCCGGAACTGAATGCTGATCCGCGGTCCAGCGGGCCGCGTGGTCTTGGGTATGGCGTGCTGCCAGGTGCGCTGGCAGCTGCCGCCCATGACGAGGAGATCGCCGTGGCCGAGGTCGTGGCGGAGCGACAGGCCGCCGCGGCGCGGGCGCAGCAGCAGGGCGCGGGGCGCGCCAATCGAGACGATCGCGACCATGGTGTCGGCGACCCTGCCGCGGCCGATGGTATCGCCGTGCCACGCCACGCTGTCCCTGCCGTCTCGGTACAGGCACAGACCGGCGGTCCGGAATGGCTCGCCGAGTTCCGCTGCGTAGTGCGCGCTCAGCGCCTGCCTGAAATCGCTGAGCGCTGGGTCGGGAAGGGCCGCGCCCTCGGGGTAGAAGCTGAGCAGCCGGGGGACGTCAACCACCCGGTCGTACATCTGCCGTTTCTCGGCGCGCCACGGCACCGCATCGATCAGCCGTCCAAGCAGCGCGTCGGCGCCGATGATCCAGCCCGGTCGCACATCGATCCAGGCCCCGTGGGCGAGCACCGTCCGCCGGACCGAGGATCCCAGCGGGCCAGGGACGACCTCGTCGGAGAGGTCAAGCAGCGAACCCTGGAACGCGATGGCCATGGGCCAAGCATAGGCCATCATTCAAACACATATTCGATCAGGCTCGCTCCTGTCGCTGCGGAAGGCTGTCAAGAGCCTCGGCCGCCGCCCGCTGAGGGGACAAGGAAGAACTGGCCGCCCGCTGCGGGGACAAGGAAGAACTGGCCGCCCGCTGCGGGGAGAATGGGGACATGCTCGGCGCGGTGATCCGGTACCTGAGGTGCCCCTACTGCGGGGAAGCGATGGCGCGTGTTAATTGCTCGCTTCGCTGCGGGGCCGGCCACAACTTCGACATCGCACGGCAGGGCTATGTGAGCCTGCTTCCCGCCGGGGCTACGGGTGACCGGGGTGACACGGCGGCGATGGTGCAAGCCCGCGCCGCCTTCCTGGCGGCAGGTCACTTCGCGAGCGTGGCCGCCGGCCTAGCCCAGGCGGCCGGCGAAGCGGCAGGCTCCGTTGACGCCGACGGGTGCGTGGTCGATGTGGGTGCGGGTACCGGCTACTACCTCGCGGCCGTTCTTGACCGGCTGCCCGGGCGCGACGGGCTGGCCTTGGACATCTCGAAGTTCGCCCTGCGCAAGGCCGCCCGTGCGCATCAGCGAATCGGGGCTGTCGCATGCGACTCGTGGCGCCGGCTGCCGGTGGCCGACTCGGCCGCCGTCATCGCGCTGAACGTGTTCGCCCCGCGCGAGGGCGCCGAACTGCGCCGTATCCTCAACCCGGCCGGCCGGCTCCTGGTCGTCACGCCGGCCTCCGACCATCTCAGCGAGCTGATCGGGCCACTCGGACTGCTGACCGTCGGCCAGCGTAAGGAAGAGCGCCTCAACGAGAAGCTGCGTCCGTACTTCGAGATGGCCGGCCGGAGCGAGCACCGTGTGACGCTGTCGCTCGGTCATGAGGCAGTCGGCTCAGTGGTCGCGATGGGGCCGAGCTCCCGGCACGCTGAGACGGCCGCATTCACGGCCCGCATCGGAAAGCTTCCCGACCCGATGCCAGTCACGCTCGCGGTAACGCTTTCCGTCTTCCGGCCGGTGACTTTCTGATCCTCGCGTTCGTTTCACGAACAGGAGCAATACCAGGAATCACCGCAAGAAGCCATTGAAGCAGTCACATCTTAGGACCGTGACCGGGTTACTGAGATCCGAATGTTATCGATAACCGATCTGAACGTTATCGATGGCCGATCCGGATGCTATCGATGACCGCAGCGGGGCCGACGATTGCCGGAATTGGTCATCGTGCGCAAATAACGCGTGTCCGTGATTCTATCTTGACCGCGGCCTCGGTCGTCAATAATGTCATCCACGCCATCCATGCTGGTCACTGCCACGGCTGTAGAGCAGGTCACCCCCACGGGGATGCCGGCGCTCGCGCCGGTACCGGGCCAGGTGGCGCAATTGCTGGTGGGCAGGCAGCGGGAAACTAAGTCTGTTTCGGGGGAAACAATGAATGTTCGGCGGCACGCGTCATTCGTCAGCGCTCCCGGGCAGTATTTGCGGCTATGGCCGGATGACTGCGGGCCAAAGTCCGTGACATATCGCAGGAATCCGGCGCTCGCCAGGCCCGGATTGATGGACCCAGAATCAGCCGGGCCCAAACCAGCGGGACCGGAATCAGCCGGGCGCAAACCAGCAGGATCAGGATCAGGATCAGGATCAGGATCAGGATCAGGATCAGGATCAGGATCAGCAGGACCGTACCGTGGCTGACGAGCCCGATGGCTCGCCGACCGACCAGCCCATCGCAATTGTCGGCCTGGCATGCCGGTTCCCCGATGCCGACGATCCGCCCGCGTTGCTCGATCTCGTCCTGACCGGGCGCCGCGCGTTCCGGCGGCTGCCGCCATGCAGGCTGGACCTTGCCGACTACTACAGCGCGGACCCGGCGACGCCCGATGCGACCTACAGCACGCGGGCCGCCCTGATCGAGGGGTGGCAGTTCGACAAGGCAAGCTTCGGGGTATCCGCCTCGGCGTATGAGGCGGCGGACCCCGCGCACTGGCTCGCCCTGGAGACGGTGGCGCGCGCGCTGGCCGCCGCCGGGTTCCCCGGCGGCAAGGGCCTGGCCCGCGACCGGGTGGGCGTCATGATCGGCAACACCCTCGCCGGAGACATCTCACGCGCCGTTGCGCTGCGGCTGCGCTGGCCTTATGTCCGGCGCGTGCTGGCCGACGCGATGGCCGTGGCCGGCGTTCCTGGCCAGCAGGAAGCGCGGGTAGCGAGGACCGCGGCGGCCCAGTATCTTGCCCCGTTCCCCGAGGTCACCGCCGGCACCCTGGCCGGAAGCAGGCCGGCCTCGATCGCTGCGGGAATCTGCGGCTACTTCGGGTTCAGGGGCGGCGGTTACGCCGTCGACGGCGCCTCGTCCTCGTCGCTGCTCGCGGTGACGTCTGCGTGCAGCGCGCTGGCCGCCGGAGACCTCGATGTCGCGCTCGCAGGCGGCGTGGACGTCAGTCTCGACCCGTTCGAGCTCGTCGGGCTCGCCAAGGCAGGCCTGCTTGCCGCTGGCGACGTGCGCGTCTATGACGAGAGCCCGACCGGTTTCCTGCCTGGCGAGGGCTGCGGGGTGGTCGTGCTGATGCGGTCCGCCGACGCCCGCGCCGCCAGGCTCCCCCTATACGCCGAGATCGCCGGCTGGGGGATGTCGTCGGCCGGGCACTCGATCCTTGGTGCGCCAGATCCCGGCAGCCAGCTGCTGGCGCTGCGCCGGGCCTACCAGCGGGCTGGCATTGACCCGGTAGATGTGCAGCTAATCGAGGGGGACGGGGCGGGTACCGCGGCCGGCGACCTCGCCGAGCTCACCGCCCTCACCGAGCTGCGCAAGGGCGCGCGGCAGGCAGCGGCGCTTGGCTCGATCACGGCCAACATCGGTCACGCCAAGGCCGCTGCGGGCGCCGCCGGACTGATCAAGACGGTGCTCGCGATGGGCAGCGACGTCATGCCGCCGGCCACCGGCGTCAGCTCGCCGCACCGGCTACTGCAGGGCAAGGACGCCGCCCTGCGACTGATGGGCGAGCCGGCCCCATGGCCAGCGGGCCGCAGGATCGCCGGAGTCAGCGCAATGGACCCTGGCGGCGCCAACGTCCACGTCGTGCTCAGCAGCGAGCCCGCCCCGGGCTCCCGCTACGACCGGGTACGCCGAGCCCGTCCGCGCGGGCCGCGCGCTGTCCGCACGGCGCGCGCGGACTCCTGGCCGGCCGCTACCTCGACGACGGTGCAGCGGCCGGCGGCGCGAACCTTCACGTACCTCCTGCAGGCACCCGGCCGGGCAAGCCTGGCAGTGGGACTGGCCAAGATCGCTGAGACGGCGCCCTACCTGTCTGACGCGGAGCTCCATGATCTTGCCTGCCAGCTGGCACGCCAGGCCGGCGATCGAGGGCCGGCCCGGGTGGCCATCGTGGCGAGCAGGCAAGCTCAGCTCGCCGGGCTGGCCCACGAGGCCATCATGTTGCTGCCAGATCTCACCGTTGGCCAGCTGGTGACCCGGCCGGGCATCTTCGTCGCCGACGGCGCCGCCAGCCGTGTCACCCTGCTGCTGCCCGGCGGGGATCCCGGCTCGGCGCAGCCAGGCAGGCGGCCAGCCGACGATGCCGCCGGGCAAAGCGCCGCGCTGGCTTGGCTGGACCGGCTCGGCGTCCAAGCCGCCGCCGCCGTCGGGCGCGGCCTCGGCGAGATCGCCGGGCTTGGCTGGGCAGGATGCCTGCCGGAGGAGCAGGCGACCAGGCTTGCATCGCGCTGCGGCGACATCCTTGCCGATCCCAGCGATCCGGGCGGTCAGCAGGAGGAACGCTCCGCGCAGCTCCGCGCGCTGCTGCACCAGTTCACGTTCACGGGGCCGCGGCACCGGCTGTTCTCCGCCGCAACCGGCCGGGCGCTGGCCACGGTCAGCGACATCGTCGAGGCGATCTGCGCCCAGCTCAGCTCGCAGGACAGGCTGGACGAGGCGCTGAGCGCGGGCGCGGCGGACGCGGACCTGCTCATCGAGACTGGTCCAGGGCAGTCGCTTTCCGCCGCCGCGGCGAGGTGCTGCCAGGTCCCGGTGATCAGCCTTGCGCCCGGTGCCGGCATAGGGAGCGGCGCCGGCGCCGGGACCGGGACCGGGACAAGAACCGGCCACGCAGCGTGGCACGCGGCCGCCGCCCTGTTCGCGGTCGGCGCGCTGGGAAGTCCCCAGGCGCTGTATGCCGGAGAGCCTGCCCGGACGATCAACATCTGGCGCGAGCGGATCTTCATTGCCAGCCCATGCGAGGTCCCGCCATCCGAGCCGGCGGGCACGCCAATTGCCGGGGCCGCCCCGAGCGAGAGCGAGGTATCACAAGCTGACCAGGACGAATGCCGCGCCGATCCCGAGGCACCGCAGGCCGGCCACGACGAAGGCCATGCCAAGCCCGAGGCACGCCTGGCTGACCACAGCGAAGGCCCTGCCAAATCCGAGGCACCGCCGGCCGGCCACGGCCAGCCCGAGGCACGCCTGGCTGATTCGGGGACAGGCCTAGGTGATTCCGCGGTATCCCGGATAGAGATCGCCGGCGGGCCGCAGTCCGCCGCGGACCACCCTGATCCGGCACGGGCAGACCCGCCGCTGCCCGCCGGGGCATCACGGCCCGCCGCGGAGCCGCCGCCCGGCGCATCACGGCCCGCCGGGACGCCGCCGAGCGCCGGTGACCAGGCCGCCTCGGACGGCGATCCGGTCACCGGGATCGGGCCGTGGACACGCTGCTTCGCCGAGCAGCTGCAACCGCCCCGCCATTACGTCAGCGCCGGGGACGACCGGCCCTGGCGGGTCACGGTTGCCACGAACCATCCGTTGAGCAGGCTTGCTGATGAGCTCTTCCCCGATGAGCCCGGCGCCGGCCGTACCCTGGCCATCCTCGGCGACCCGGACGACTCCGAGGCGAGCGCCGCGGCACTGGCCTCGGCGGGGGACGCGCTCAGCACCGGCCAGCTCGTCGTGATCAGCGACGGCCCCGGCTTCACCGGGTTCTTTGCCAGCCTGCACGCCGAGTATCCGTCGCTGGGCATCACGCTGCTGCGGGTACCCAAGGGCGCTGACGGGCTGCGGGCCGCCCGCCGGTATGCCGCCACCACGCCCGGCCAGTTCCGCGAGCTGTGGATCGACAGCGCTGGCCTGCCGTTCGAGCCGGTCATGGTGCCCGCGGACGTGGCCGGGGGCGAGGTGTTCCCGCTCGGCACGGCAGACGTCGTCCTGATCAGCCGCGGCACGGCCGGCGCCGGGCTGGCGCTCGCGCAGGTGCTCGCCTGCTGCGGGGCGGCAGTCGCCGTCATCGGCCGCGACGGCCCGGACGAGGACAGCGCTGCGGTGCACGGACTCGAACGGCTGCGCTCGGCCGGCGTCCGTGTCGCCTTCGAGGTCACCGACGTGGCCGATCCAGCCGGCCTTGCTGCCGCGGTGCAGCGCATCGAGCGCGAGCTCGGCCCGGTGACGGCAGTCGGACACGCAGCCGCGGCCGGCCGGACGCGGCTGGTTTCTGAGCTGACCGACACTGAGTTCCGCGCGCACGCTGCCGCCGGGACTGCCGGGCTGCGGAACCTCGTGAGCAGTATCAAGACCGATCGGCTGCGGCTGATCGCCACCTTCGGCTCGGTCGTCGGGCGCTACGGGATGGCGGGCGAGAGCCTGCTCGCGCTCGCCAGCGGATCCCTCGCCGCGGCGGCACAGCGCATGTCGGATACCATTCCTGGATGCCGGGCCATGCACGTGGACTGGCCTGGCTGGTCAGGAACCGGACTAGGTGAGCGCGCGGACCTGGCCGCCGGGCTGGCCCGGGCGAGGATCGCGGCGATCGGTGTCGAGGAGGGATCGCGCCTGCTGCTGAAGATGCTGGCCACCCCGGAGCTGCCGGCGCGCGTTGCCGTGCACGGCAGGGTCGGTGTCCCGGCGCCGGCCGCGATAGCCGACGGCAGCCCGCAGCTTCCTCTTGCGGCCGGTGCCCCCGGCCGGTTCCTGGAAATCCTGCGGGTGCACTACCCCGGAATTGAGCTAGTCAGCGAGGCCAGGCTCTCGCTGCGCGCCGACCCGTACCTGACCGAGCACCAGGTCGACGGGATCCCGGTGCTGCCGGCAGCCATGGCACTCGAGGCGATGGCGCAGGCGGCCTCGGCGCTGGCGGGGCGGCCAGTCCGCCGCGCTACCGGCGTTTCGATGATCGCCCCTGTCGTCGTTCCGCCAGGCCAGCCGGATGGCGAGGCGGTTATCCGGATCTGCGCGCTGCGCGACGGCAACACGATACGCACCGCGGTGCGATGCGCGGAGAGCGGCTTCGTCGTTGATCACTTCGTGGCGGCGTTCTGCTGCCAGGAGGATGAACCTCGGGCAGCCGAGCTGCTCGCCGGAGCTGGCGGGGCAGACCTCAATGAGATGACGGCTGCCCAGGCCGCGAGCGCGGGGATCGTGGATGGCGGTGATCTTTACGGGCCGATCTGCTTCCAGTCCGGGCGGTTCAGGCGGGTCGCGTTCGTGCCCGAGGTGAGTTCCCGCGGCTGCCGGGCACTGCTGCAGGGCGCCGACGACCAGCCATGGTTCGGGTCGGCCGGGGATCTGGCAAGCGCGCCGCTGATCCTTGGCAGCCCAGGGCTGAACGACGCGACCGTGCATGTGCTGCAGGCATGCGTGCCCCATCGCAGACTGTTCGCGGCCGGATGCGACTCGGTGACCTTCAGCGGACGAGAGACCGACGGCGTAGTGGAGATCACCGCCGTCGCGAGGCCGGCTGCGGCACGGGCTGAGGCACGGGGTGAGGCGTGGGCTGAGGCACCTACGGCGTGGGCTGAGGCACCTTCGGCGTGGGCTGAGGCACCTTCGGCGTGGGCTGAGGGACGGGCTGAGGCACCTGCTGAGGCATGGGCTGAAGCGTCGGTCAGGAACGCGCCGCCGCCGTACCGGCGATCTGTGCCGCAGCCGCGCTCGGCCGGCCGGCCGGCCGCTCAGGCGAGCGCACGGCCCGAAGAGTACGCGTGGGACGTCGAGGCTGTCGACGCGGCCGGACGACTGCTCGTCAGCTGGCGCGGACTGCGACTCAGGGACGCCGGGCTGCTGCCTCGCACTTCCGCCTGGCCGCTGCCGCTGCTGTCCGTATATCTGGAGCGAAACGCGGCTGCGCTCGGACTCGACGACCACGTCCGGGTGAGCGTCCGGTGCGCGCAGCCCGATTCAGGTCCGGGACCAGTCCCGGCCGATCCGGCCGGCTGGTCGCAGCTAGCCGGGCACGCGGACGCATCCCCGTACGGACCCGCGGACGCATCCCCGTACGGGCCCGCGAACGCATCCCCGGACGGGCCCGCGAACGCATCCCCGCAAGGATCCGCGGACGGGCCGGCGGACCGGGGCTCGCCCGGATCCGCGCAGCCCGCATCGTCCAGCAGGGCCTATGCGTCAGCGGGCAGCGGCTGCCTGGCGGGATTCGAGCTGCGCATGGAGGCGGGCGACTCCCCCGTGTGCAGCTGGCATGCCGCCGATCCGGCCCAGGCCGGCCCGCCAGCCGATCCTCGTCTCGCGGGCTTGCGCACTGAGCTGGCGCGCCGCTTCAGCGAGCCCCTGGCCACGCTGAACGCAAGGCTCCGGGCCATCGCGGCTTGCCTGCCGCCCCCGGATCCGCTGGCTTCCCACATCGTCATCGACAGGATCGCCCGCGAGGACTGGCTGCTGCTGCAGGCCGGCGGTGCCGTCATCGCCTGCACAGTGGCAGAGCTTCGCGGCGTGCCACTGCCCGTGGCCATCGCGATGGCGACCGGAGGCTCAGGCAACGTGGCCGGCCCGCTCGCGGGGCAGGGCCAGTGGCCGGCGACGTGGGACCACTGGCGCGGCACCCCAGCCGCCGGGGTCGGGACCAGGTGACTGGAAGCGGTTCCGCCAGCTGGCCTCGGCCGGCGTCCGGCGCGGCTGGCCGGCCCCGCCGCTAGGCCACTGCCGTTATGCCACTATAGGAATGACGGACTCCCAGCCGGAAGGCGGTCGCCCGTGACGACACCGAGCCAGACGCCAGCCCTTGCCGGCATCGACCTGTCGAGCAGCGACTTCTGGGCGCAGTCCCTGGCACGGCGTCACGCCGCGTTCGCCCGGCTGCGCTCGCTCGCCCAGCCGCCGTTCTTCGCGGAGCCGGACTCCCCGTTCGCCACTCCGGGCGGCGGGTACTACGCGCTGGTCCGGCATGCGGACGTGGCGGAGGCGAGCCGGAACCCCGAGGTGTTCTGCTCGGGCCGGGGCGCCACCAGCGTCGAGGATCTCCCGGTCGAGTTCAACGAGTACTTCGGCTCGATGATCAACATGGACGACCCACGGCATGCCCGGCTGCGCCGGATCGTGTCCAGGGCGTTCACGCCGCGGATGATCAAGAAATTCGAGGATGACGTGCAGCGGACCGCCGCGGTCATCGTGGACGAGCTGCTGGCGACCGGGGACTGCGACTTCGTCGAGCAGGTGGCCGCGAAGCTCCCGCTGAAGATCATTTGCGGGATGATGGGAGTCGGCGGCGAGCATTACGACATGGTGCTGCGGAACACGAACATCATCCTTTCCGGCAGCGATCCGGAATTCATCAGCGCCGACATGGACGAGGCAGTTACCCAGATCCTCGGCGCCGGGCAGGAACTCGCCACGCTGGTCACCGGCCTGGCGGAGGAACGGCTCGAGCATCCCGCCGACGACCTGATCTCCGCACTGGCCAACGCGAACATCGACGGCGAGCAGCTGACACCAGCCGAGCTGGGCTCGTTCTTTATCTTGCTCGTTGTGGCCGGCAATGAGACCACCCGGAACGCGATATCGCACGCGCTGACACTGCTGACCGACTTCCCCGGGCAGCGCGCGCTGCTGCTCGATGATTTCGAGGCCCGCATCGGCGGCGCCGTCGAGGAAATCGTGCGGTACGTCTCGCCGGTCATCTTCATGCGGCGCACCCTGACCCAGGACTACGAGATGAACGGGCATTCCTACCGCAAGGGTGACAAAGCGGTGCTTTTCTACTGGTCGGCGAATCGCGACGAGGCAGTCTTCGCCGACTCCGCCAGGTTCGACATCAGCCGGTCGCCGAACCCGCACGTCGGCTTCGGCGCAGCAGGCCCGCATTTCTGCCTCGGCGCGCACCTGGCCCGGCGGGAGATCACCGCGATCCTGCGGGAACTGCTGCACCGGGTGCCCGATATCCGCGCCGCGGCGGAGCCGGACCGGCTGCTTTCTTCCTTCATCAACGGCATCAAGCATCTGCCGTGTGAGTTCACCGGCTGACCGGGTTTCCGGCGCGTTAGCTGCCGGTTGTTCCCCAACCCATAACATGATGTAATCAAGTGACTACATAGTGTATAACTAGAGGCCCACGCGGCGCACCGGTCACGGCGAGCCGGTCCCGAGGGGGGGCGCCGCGGGGTATCGGGGAACCGCAGCGGGCGGCGCCAGCCGGGGGGCGTGGCGCCGCCCGCGGACCACGGCCCGGTTCGCGGCCCTCAGCCGAGCGCGCTAATCCGCCCGGCCAGGCCGAAGTCCGCGGCGGTAAGGCCGCCGGCCGAATGCGTGGACAGCGTCAGGGTCACCCGGTTCCACTGGATCAGGATGTCCGGATGATGGCCGGCATCCTCGGCCAGGTACGCCACGGCTCCGGCAAAGAGCATCGCGCCGCGAAAGTCGTCGCGGGTCACGCTGAGGGTGATGCTGCTGCCCTCGCGCGCCCAGCCAGGAGTGCCGGCCAGCTGAGCGGCAATCTCGTCCTCGGTGAGCAGTTCCATGTATCTCCAATATCACGCCGGGCGCCGAAGTTCGGCAACCTGGCGCCATGCCGCCGTACTCATGCCGGATCCGTTACCGGATTCCGTGTCACTGACAGGTCACGAGCAGTGAACGGGCCTCCGTGGCTGATGAGTCGCGAGCGGCTGACAGGCCGCGATCGGCTGATGAAACCGCCCTGCCCTGGCAGCCGCCTGCGCGGACCGCTCCCGGTAGGCTGGCCCGCACGGGACGCACCCGGGCGTGCCCGCCGGGCCGTCATCGCCGGGCGCGCGCCGGCTGCGTTCCTGCCGGTATTCCGGCCCGGGCCCCCTGGAGTGCCGCAGATGACCGATCCCGAAGTCGCCCGGCCGAGGCGGACTCCGCTGACGGCCGTGCATGAACGCCTCGGCGCGACGCTGACTGACTTCGCCGGCTGGCTGATGCCGCTGCGCTACGGCAGCGAGCAGGCCGAGCACAGGGCAGTGCGCGCGTCCGCCGGGCTGTTCGACCTGTCGCATATGGGCGAGATCACGGTGACCGGCCCGGACGCGGCCGACGCGCTGGACTACGCGCTGGTCGGCAACCTGTCCGCACTTGCCGTGGGCCGCGCCCGCTACACCATGATCTGCGCGCAGGACGGCGGCGTGCTCGATGACCTGATCGTCTACCGGCTCTCCGCCGAGGAGTTCCTCGTCGTCGCCAATGCCGCCAATACCGCGGCGGTGCACGAGGCGCTCAGCCAGCGGGCCGGCCGCCGGTCCGCGTCCGCGGCGGATCGCACCGCCGATTATGCCCTGATCGCACTGCAGGGACCTCGCGCGGCCGGCATTCTCGCTCCCCTGACCAGCACCGAGCTGACCGGGGTCAGGTACTACACGGGCCAGCAGGCCGAGATAGCCGGCTGCGCGGTGCTGCTCGCCAGGACGGGGTACACGGGGGAAGACGGGTTCGAGCTCTTCACCCGGCCCGAGGATGCCGAGCGGATATGGGCAGCGCTCACCGAGGCAGGGGCTGACAGCGCCCTGATTCCCGCGGGGCTCGCCGCCCGCGATACGCTCCGGCTCGAGGCCGGCATGCCGCTCTACGGCAACGAGCTTGGCCCCGACGTGACCCCGTTCGACGCGGGCCTGGGGCGGGTGGTGAAGTTCGACAAGCCTGGTGACTTCGTCGGTCGCGCGGCACTCGCCGAGCGCGCGCAGGCCGCGCCGCGCCGCGTGCTCGCCGGGCTGGCCGGCCAGTCGCGCCGGGTGCCAAGGCACGGCTACCAGGTGCTGTGGGACGGCAAGCCATGCGGGAACGTCACGAGCGGCGCACCGTCCCCGACCCTGGGCATGCCGATCGCGATGGCGTACCTCGACCCGGACGTGGCGCGGCTGGCAGCGGGCGACGCCGCGGGAGACCGGCTGGCCGTCGACGTCAGGGGCACCGCGGAGCCGGCCGTCCTGGTCCCGCTGCCGTTCTACAGCCGCCCGGCCTGACCCGGCCGGCCCGACCGATTTCGCAACTGAGAGGCGAGCATGACCGTTCCACCAGGACTGCGCTACACCCCCGAGCACGAGTGGGTGGCGATCGACGGCGCCGTGGCGTCGGTCGGCATCACTGATCACGCGCAGCGCGCGCTTGGCGACGTCGTCTTTGTCTCCTTGCCCGCGCTGGGCGCCGCGGTGACGGCCGGCGAGCCATGCGGCGAGGTGGAGTCCACGAAGTCCGTCAGCGACCTTTACTCACCGGTGGACGGAGAGGTGACAGAGGTCAACGAGGAGGTCAACGATGACCCGGGACTGGTCAACGCCGACCCCTACGGTGCGGGCTGGCTGTTCAGGGTCCAGCTGACCGACGCTGATGGCGAGTTGCCGCCGGGGCTGCTCTCCGCCGACGGCTACGCGGAGCTGACGAAAGACGCCGAGTAGTGACGCCGGCGGCAGCGGGCGACCTGCGGCGCTACAACGCCGCGACCGCCCACCTGGAGCCGCCCTTCGCCGTCCTCGACCTGGCGGCGATGCGGGCCAATGCCGCGTCCATGGCCCGGCGCGCCGCCGGCAAGCCGATCAGGGTTGCCAGCAAGTCGGTGCGATGCCGGGCGGTCATCAGCCGGGTGCTGGCGATGGACGGATTCCGCGGGATCATGGCCTACACGCTGCCCGAGGCGCTCTGGCTAGCCGGAGAAGGGGCCAGCGGCGACATCCTGGTCGCCTACCCGACGGCGGACCGCGAGGCGCTGGCCCGGCTGGCCGGTGATCCGGCAGCCGCAGCGGCTATCACCGTGATGGTCGACTGCCCTGAGCACCTCGACATGATCGAGAAGGTCATCGCGGGCACCGCGCAGCCCAGCCCGGTCCGGGTCTGCATCGACATCGACACCTCCTACGTCGCCCTGGGCGGCCGGCTGCGGATCGGCGCGCGCCGGTCCCCGGTCCGCACCCCGGCTGACGGGGCTGCCCTGGCCACCGACATCGCCGGCAGGCCTGGCCTCCGGCTGGCCGGCCTGATGGCGTACGAGGGACAGATCGCCGGCGTCGGGGACAATCCGGCCGGCCGGCCGCTTTACGGCCAGGCCATCCGGTACATGCAGCGCAAGTCCGGCACGGAACTGGCCATCCGGCGCGCCGCTATCGTCGCCGCAGTCGGGGCGGTGGCACCGCTGGAGTTCGTCAATGGCGGCGGCACCGGCTCTGTCGAGAAGACCACGACCGAGGCGGCGGTCACCGAGATCGGCGCCGGCTCGGGGCTCTACCACCCCGGCCTGTTCGACAGTTACCGCGGCTTCTCCGGCCGGCCCGCCGCGCTCTTCGCGCTGCCCGTCGTGCGCAGGCCGGGAGCGGGCGTGATCACCGCGCTCGGCGGCGGCTACCTCGCGTCCGGCGCCGGCGACGCCGCCCGGCTGCCGCGGCCGTTCCTGCCAGCCGGGCTGCGGCTGGACAAGGACGAGGGCGCGGGTGAGGTACAGACTCCGCTGCTCGGCCGGGCCGCGGACGGGCTCAGGATCGGCGATCGCGTCTGGCTCAGGCACGCCAAGGCAGGCGAACTGTGCGAGCGGTTCGCGCAGCTGCACCTGATCGAGGGCGACGCCATCGTCGAGACCGTCCCGACGTACCGGGGCGAGGGAAAAGCGTTCGCCTGACGGTCGTGCGCGTTTCGGCGGGCGCGTTTCGGCGCATGCGGTGGCGGGCGTTACTGCGCGCTGTTACCGGCTGCGGCGGACGAACATCCGGTAGACGGTCAGGCTCACCACCGCGAACCCGATCGCCGCAGCGGCCAGCCGCACCTCGGGGCGGGCCGCCTGCTCCTCCAGCCGGGCGCGCAGCCGCCGCGCGTTGTTCGCGGGACTGACCCGGTCCGCCAGGGTGTCGATGGTGCGCGCCAGGTTCTCGCGGGTGCGCTCGATCTCGGCCACCAGCGCGTCAGGATCGTTACGCGGCACCACCGCGCCGCGCAACGCGACAGCGCCCTGCGCCGTCGCCGCGCCGTCCGGATCAGCCATCGCACGCGTCCCTTCTTTGCCATGGCTTCCTTGACGCCACAGCGTTCTCCTCAGTGTTCCAGGCCGACCAGTGTTCCAGGTTGCCAGTGTTCCAGGTCCCGCAGGGGCCCGCTGCCGGGCTCGCCGGGCACGGCACTGGCCACGATGTCAGATCACCGCGGGCCGCCGGCGGTCTTCGCGGTATCCGGCCGCGAGCTCGGTGCCCCCATGCATCCGGCCGCGGCCTCGGAGCCTCCCTCTCACGAGCTAGCCCGCGTAGGATCTGAGCGTGGCGGTTGAGGCGGTCATCTTCGACTGGGGCGGGACGCTCACACCCTGGCACACAGTCGATCACGAGGCGCTCTGGAACGCGATCTGCGAGCCGCATTTCCCCGCCGGAAAGACGGCTGAAACCGCGATGGCCATCCTCGCGGCTGAGCAGGAGATGTGGCTGACGGCCGAGCGCGAGCACCGGAGCGCGACGATGGAGAAGGTCTTCGAGCGGGCCGGGGTGGCACCGACCGCGGCGATCCTGGCGAGCTACTCCCGCGCGTGGGAGCCGCACACCCGCACCGACGCCGACGTCGCCGGGATGTTCGCCAGCCTCCGCGAGCGGGGCATCAGGATCGGCGTCTTGTCGAACACGATATGGCCGCGGAGCTGGCACGAGGAGATCTTCCGTCGCGACGGGGTGCTCGACCTCATCGACGGCGCGGTATACAGCAGCGAGATTGACTGGACGAAGCCGCATCCGGAGGCATTCCGGGCGGCAATGGCAGCCGTCGGCGTCCGTGACCCGGCAGCCTGCGTCTTCGTCGGCGACCGGCCTTTCGACGACATCCACGGAGCCAAGGGCGCTGGCATGCGAGCGATCCTGATCCCGCACAGCGATGTGCCGTCCCACGCCGGCGCTGAGCCCGACGCGGTCATCCAGCGGCTGTCCGAGCTGACGTCGGTGATCGAGAGCTGGTAAGCAGTCCTGGAGTGCCCGGGCCAGGCTCGCAAGGGACGGTCCGGTCACGGATCAGTGACCCGCGCGACGCGAACCCGCGATGCCGACGGGCAGCACCTGACTCAACGTCGAGATCGACTCAACGCTGAGGTCAGCCGTTATGCGGGCTGATCAGCCCGAGCGGGCTCGGCGCGGCGAATTCGACACGGAGCACAGTCTGGCCGTCGAGTCGCACCACTTCGGTGTGCGCGGGACGGTAGCGAGGACTTTCCGTGTGCAGGTAAGCAAGCATGGACTGGATGAAGGCGGAGCTGCTGGTACCGGGTTTCCCGTCGAGTTCCGCCAGTTCGGCGGAACGGAGCGGGATGTCCGCGCTCGCGCCCGGGCCGGAGTCGCCGAACGCCACAATACGCAGCGGATGCACGGTGGCCATATTCGCGATCGTGATGAGCAGCCGCGAGTCGACCTGCCCAGCGGAGAGCTGCTTCCTGGCCGAGTCCGGGACCATGATCCGGTCGCTGCCCAGCAGCAGGGTTCTGGCCGCGATCCGGGCTCGCAGGTCGGCGCTGAGCGCGGATTCGTAGGCGGCTGCACCGTGCGGAGCGATCGCCCGGATCTCGATCCGCCGGTTTCCGGAGCCGAATCTCGCGAGGACCGCCGGTGCATAAACGGAGCTGAGGCGGCCGCCGAACTCGCGGCGGATGGCTCGCGTGACGACGATGACCTTAGAGCGGCGCGGATCGGCTGTCCCGCTTTTCAGTTCAAGCAGATCGCTAGAGGGGATCCCGTTCCCCTCTAGCGCCCGGCAGGTAACGGGATCACAGGACACGACGACGGCCCGGCTCACCTGGGCGATGACCCAGGCTGCCGCAAGATTGCTAGTAGGCGCCCTGGCAATGGCCACCGGGGAGGCGCTGCCCCGGTGGCTGCCGCGAGCGGTTGCCGCATGCCGTGACAGCGCGAACGCCAGCGATCCTATGGTGGCGAGGATGATCACGCTGGCAAACACGACAGCCAGACGGTGGCGCCGGCTGGACGGCGCCTTCCGTTCGGGGACCTGCTGCCGGGCCGGCCGTTCCGCCGGGATCTCCAGGGCGGGTTCCAGCTCCACCGCAGGTTCGCGTTCCGGCGCCACAACCGACCCGGGTTCCGGCTCCGCGACCGGCTCAGGCTCCGGCGCCACGGCCAGCTCCAGCTCCGCGGTCGGCTCCGGCGCCACGGCCAGCTCCAGCTCCGCGACCGGCTCAGGCTCAGACTCCGGCGCCACGGCCGGCTCTGGCTCCGGCGCCACGGCCAGCTCCGGCTCCGGCGCCACGGCCAGCTCCGGCTCCGGCGCCACGACCAGCTCAGGCTCCGACTCCGGCTCAGGCTCTGGCTCCGGCTCCGCGGCCGGTTCCGGCTCCGGCGCCACGGCCAGCTCAGGCTCCGGCTCCGCGGCCGGCCCGGGTTCCGGCTCCGCGGCCGGCTGCGGCTGATACTCGGGTTCGAAATCCACGGCCGGTTCGGGCTGAGCGCTGATCTGCCCGGCCGCCGGACTGAGGATGGCTCTGCTCACAGATCCGGAGATGACCGGTATCGGCTGCGTCACGTCCTCCGGACCTGAGATGGGCGCCCGCAGGGAGGCCGACGGCGCTAGCCGCGCTGCCCGCTCCGGCGCGGCATCTATGGCGGCCTGCATGCGCTGCAGCAAGGACTCTGGCAGCTTCCGCGGCGTGACCCGCGGTGCGGGATTCGGCCGGTCCCGGTCTGTCGCACCTGGCACGCGCCGGGACAGCGGCGGAACGCGGCCGTCCTCTCCCATGCCAAACCCCCAAGGGGCTCGCGTGCGGGGGTGACGCGAATCCCTGAGGACAGCGGAGCACACGATGTACTGTTATTCAACCGAAATGACTCATTGTCACAATTTAACCGCGTAACGAATGTGCAACGCTCGGACCTCCGGCACTGCCAGTCCAGGTGCTGGATGTCACCAGCGCAAGCCCGTAAGGCCACGTTGCGGGTGGGCGATGCGGGGCGGAATATTCGGTAAACGCCCTTCCTGGAGGGGGACTTGACAGTACTTTTCGTATCAGTAGTCCTGTCTGGGGGTAACGCGACGGCATGTGATGATGTCGTCACATTAATCGGGCTCCGGGGGCGGGTGCCGCTGGCAGCCCAGGATCGCTGGCCGGCGGCCCGCGGGCTACGGCACCACGACAGGCGGGAGGGACCTTATTCCAACGCCGAATCCGGCGGAGGCCTCAACTCAGGCCGGAGGGTCTTCAGCTCAGGCCGAGGGGTCACAGTCCCTGCCAGCTGGCGAGGGGTCACAGTCCCTGCCAGCTGGCGAGGGGTCACAGTCCCTGGCAGCTGGCGTTCCGGC